>Ga0315293_10002779_pt1 | contig 16853 bp, 12 predicted proteins | sample YL17G13_20_MG_FD_203071 | JGI IMG/M metagenome (GOLD analysis project Ga0315293, IMG submission 203071) | Sediment microbial communities from Yellowstone Lake, YNP, Wyoming, USA - YL17G13_20 | ecosystem: Environmental > Aquatic > Freshwater > Lake > Sediment | place: USA: Wyoming | collected...
CTTCCGTGGATTGTCAGGTTTTTGGCAGCGGTTTTTCCGTGATACCAACGACTTGCAGGCATTCTACCGTGCATCCGAGCAGTACTTAGGGCAGGTTTACCTGGACTTTCTCAGCAACGTACTGAGCACCAGTGTCAGTAACTGTCCTGTGTTCAATAAGGAGTATTGGAAGCTATTCGCGATCAATGAGAATGAAGTAGTGTACCGCGAGGGCGTCACGGCAGTAGATGACCGGTTTGTTTACGACCTGCCTGAAAGCGCTGTTAACGTAGATGTTCTGCAGAACGCTATTTTTGCTCCAGACGTCACATATGAAAAAGAAGTAGATTTCGACGTTACTAATTCAGACGGATTTTTACGCTTTTTCAGGGATCCGTTCCGTGAGTCCATAAACATAGAAACTGGAGAGCATACGCCGCTAGACGGTGTGGCGTGGCGTTGGTTGGATCTCGAAGTGGGAAACCAGCTGCAAGATGCATCTTTCACTGGTGACTGGATAACAAGCACGGCGGTTGAGCGAGGAGACACGGTACGCTTTCTGGCGTACAAAGGTTTGACGATTCAGGACTCTACCGCGGGCGTTCTAACATATACGGGTATTCTCACATTTTCGTGCGCTACTGCGGCGTTTATCCCTTCGCATGTTGGCGACATAATTCACATCTATGATGAGCCCACGCAGCAAGCGATTGGTTACTACATCATTAAGTCAGTGCTTTCAGCAACCGCGGTTGTGTTGGAGACCTCTTTTGGCGCCCAGCTTATTTCGACCTCGCCCACGCTCGAGTGGCGACACTACAAAGCTGTTTATTACGACTACGCGAGTCAAGATAAAGCGGTCGATTACACTGAGGGGTCTTACATCATCGGTAATGTAGATAACCCGTACCCGACGCCTGAAGAACAGCAGCCATTCATATACTCGATTGTACGTGAACCCTACGACGCAACGATTACTGGCGCTAGCGTAGATAATGTGTCGCCAACTTTCTTAGGGTTGCGGCATATTGTGTTAGGGTCGGTTCATGTTTATGCGACCCGTAATGACGGGCAAGCAGTTGAAGAGGGTATTGATTACACTGTTGATTACCTGCGCGGCGTTATCACACCGATTCCGTACACGGGAAAGTCCGTACAGAGCGGTAGCGCGGGTTTCGCTTTACTTTGGGGAGGAGTGCCGTACTTTGTATCATCGGATCCGGGAGTTACGTTTAGTTCTCCTGAAGATATTGGGGGTATCATAACGATCAGTACTGGGGGTATCCCCAAGTCGTTCGTTATTGCAGACGTTACTGCTCCAAATATGCTCATACTGGCGGATCCTGATGCGGAGATTCCTTGGTGGCCAGCATTTATTGGTCCTGTTTGGGAAACACGGCGCTTGAGTAACATCCCAGACTGGAACCCGCTGTCGATAAGTTCTACGTGCCGGTACTCGTATATGGACGAAGTAATTCTTTCTGGCGGTGGACTGACAACGGTAAAAAGTGTGGGCAGCATTAAACAGTTGTCCTTCTGGGTTCCAGAAGTGTCGATTGACCGGTTTCTTCTCTATAACAATTTTGGGTATTTGCTAAATCGCTTTGAGGCATCATCCGAAACGTACAGGGCGTTCCTTAAGGGGATCATGTACCTGTACATGTCTGGTCCAATTCTATACCGTGTAAATTCGGCGATGAACGTTGCGGCCGGTTATCCAGTTATCCAATCCAACGGAGAAATTCTGCAGCGGTATGACGCGGGTGTAGCAGCTTCCGGCGTGGACGGTGTCATGGTTCCGGGAACGCAGACGTACGTTACGTCAGCGTCAGCGTCTTTTACACCATCAATGGTAGGTGGAGATATCGTTATTACGGCATCTCTTAACGCGATCAACAAGGGACGTTTTAGGATTATCGCGTTCGTGGACGCAACCAGTGTTGAGATCGAGTATACGTATACCCCAGTAATTGAAACGAATTTACACTGGGAAGTTACGCTCACGTATACCCGGCGGGTGTACACCAATACCGCTGCAGGGACATCCCGCGTTTACACGTATCCATACTATGTACCTATCAGAACAGATATAGTTGATCCAGTTAACTGGGGTAAGTTGACTTTCAAGTCATTCGATTACCTTACGACTGCATTTACGGTAACGGACTACCTTGAAGATCCGCAGTGGTGGCATAACAAATACATTCCTGACGTCTTGTGGGCGAATACCCCGCAGCTTCGACGCCTCGCTACGAGTGTTCTTTACGAGAACGTAGTAGGCGGAGTAGACGATCCGCATGTTGGTGACCCTGGACTTTTTGTCGGAGCAGACGAGACTGGGATAGTGTACGCTCCCACTGATCCAAGTACGGGACTACCGACCCCGGTGCATAGACACAGTGCTGCGTTCATCCTGTTTGACCGCTTCTTGAAGTTTCACATGTTCTACATCTCGTTCGACCGAAATCTTGAGCTTTCGGACGCATTTAGAGCAGACCTTGAAAGTCTCATCTTGGTGGCAAAGCCTTCGTACACGTATCCCTACGTGGAGCCTAGCGCTTTTATGGAAGACATAGGATCATTGTGGGATCTCTTTGCAATTCCTGAAATTGCGTTTACGATAGGACTCGATGGAATCGAAACAGTCAGTAAAGTGCCGACGGTCGGCGAAGCAGAATTCAAAGTTGGAGATTACTACACCTACGCGACCCTCATTGGGGCTGCTGCCGGTGTGGTGGCGCCAGTGGCTACGCCCTTTACGCTCCCCCTCCCAACCGCAACAATGCGACTCGTTGCTTGGAAACTGGGAGCAACTGTTGGAGGAAGTCGCGTCTTGGAAGGAGTTGACTATACCATCAATCTCGACCCCCTCACGCCGACGTACTTACGAGTAACCCCATTAACGGCGTGGGATTCAGGGGCAGTTACCTACGATGCTCTTGTCATTGACATTGCAAATATCGTAGATGGCTATCCAGATACGACAGTTGGATTCACACCCATAATCGTTGGTGGAAATGACCCACGGTATATTCGGAAGACTCTTGCAGCTCCGTCTATAACTGAGGAAATGATCGATCGCCCAATCACGCTCACTATCGACACGAACTATCCGTTGGGTGTACCGTACCATTACTGAAATCGAGGAAGACATGCCCAAGAAATTTGATGCAGCAGGACTCTACGGACGCATGACGGTGACGGCGTATGACGAAGGCGTTAAGGTCTACCGCTGCGTCAAAATGAACCAGATTACTGATAAAGGGCGGGAGAGCGTGCTCGAGCTCTTGGCGCAAGTTCTTCCTGCGACAGGCATTCCTCAAACCAATCCTGAGTACAACAAGCTTTGGTCCCTGAGCGTAGGGGAAGATCCTACTCCTCCAGCTTCTACGCAAACGGCACTCCTTTCACCGGTGTGGACAGACGCGTTAGCCATCCCAGCAGAACGCCTGTACGTGCCGTCCCTATTTGAAATTCATGTACACAAGGAGATTCCGGCAGGCACTGCGACTGGGGCGGTATTAGCTGAGGCCGGCATCTTTACGCGCGGGTCTCGGAGCGCACCAGATCCCGGAGATGCGTGGGAAACTATCCTACACCGCCGGATGTACGCGCGTCAGATTTTCCCCGCTATCACTAAGGGCGCCACAATGTCCATCGTTTTTGATTGGCACCTGGGCATGACGATCCAGGCGTGACCTGAGGAGAATACAAATGGCTGGTAAACAGTATATCGATTTTGAGCATGGTACGGACACTGGCGAGCGCACCGATAGTGACTCAATTCAACCGATCATCGACGGTGAGTCAGTTCTGGGAGCCGTCTTAAACCGTACACCCGAAAACCTCAGGTATCGCACAGAACTGCTACGCTCCTTCGGGGATGATACGCTGTACCGCCTGGACAGCGACCGTTGGATCATCTCTGGTGGAACCGCGGTCGGCGTAGGTGCCGCAGCTCCCGTGCTTACGTCGTGGTCGTCTACTACCGGTATTTTCGTCACGACCGGCGACATGGTGCTGCAGCCATTGATGGGTCCGAACACCGACGTAAACGAGGTGGGGACTTTCCCAATCGTGGATGGGGGCTTGTCAGCGACATTTACGGTTACGACGACGCGCAGAGCGTCCGCTCACGGCAATGAATCGAGGATCATTTTTGAAGAAGCTCCTACCGCGGAGCTCCCAGGCGGTAATGTAGCAGCAACGCTTGAAGGTTCACCGCTTCATACGTTGCGCGTTATCGTACGGGACGATGGTCTGACCACTGTTACGCAGGTTTATAACGCCATCGTGGCTTTGGGTGGTGGCGCAACGGTCGGTATGACCATCGTTCTGACAGGGGATGCGTCTACGAAGATTGACCTCGATCTCATTCCTGCGGAATACCGCATATGGCAAGCTACCAAGGTGGCTGACCGTGAATTGAATCACGTTCCTGCAAGTTCCTTTGCTGCGTTCTTCGCTACGTCAGCTAATCGTTTAGCTGACGGAGATTCGATTGGTATCTACTTCCCGTACATGGTGGACCCCACGGGGAACAAGGGTGGGCGTCGCGAGTCGACTATCACGACAACTGACCCAGGGTCAGGAAGTCCCCCGAATACCGGGGTTGCGTATACGCAGCTCTTCAATTCGCGTGTGCATCCCGAGTACCTTCCGTACGCGATCCCCCTTTGCCGGCGGATTGGGACAAGTCTCATCTTCGTTGACGGAACAATGGTTGAGGCGACTTCAACTGACCCGCGGGCTTTTGGTTCGGGGCATATCGTTGCGCACTTACATCACCCCGGCCACGCGTCGGCAGATACGTTTGACATTACGGCGGGGTCGGTGCAGTCGGTGCTCCAGGCGCTGCAGCTGTTCATAAACGACAAAGCTTCGTTGGATGTGGCTGAGACGGTTTCAGGTAGTTGGACGATTACGGGTGCATTGAAGTATGCTACGGCGTATTATCACACCCCAACTCCTACTCCTATTGAGGGAAGTATCACCCTCTTATGGCGGTATCCTGAAGTCGCGAATGCGAGCGTGGATTGGGATACTATCTCTGCTTATCTGGTAAAAACTTCCAGTGCATCATCTGGCATCAATAGCACGCGATACGTTATTGTTAATGGAGCTACGCTAGAGTGGCAGGGTTCCGGGCATTATCATGTAAATATCCACACGGCTCCTGTACGCACTACCGGTGATACGGGTTATGTATCAGTTAACGTTCTGTCGCACGGTAAAGATGAGGGGACTGCAGCGGGTGAGTGTATAACGGGATGGGTTAAGTTCCCGTACATCGCTGGTAACACAACGTTTACACTGGCTGAAGTATCACCAATTCAAACAGGAGTCGCATCCTACCCGTCATTAGCAGCAACGGTTGCAGCCGGTGTGTATCACAATTTCCACGGTGCTTCCGCCACTACGGGATCTGAACTTGTGCTAGCCGCAGGAGGCGGGGATCTTGCGTACCACCATAACATAAATCGTAAGGTTACTTACGACTATACGTTAACGGGTACGCACGCGGCTAAGCGGCTATCTGCCGATTTAGACTGCATAAATGGTAGTAGTTACCGTGTTTTTAACCGCGTCCTAAATGGAATGTGTGTACGGCCTGCTAATACTGATTCAACATACCCTGATGATCGTGGACACTGGCCGCTGAACTATATCTCAATTGGGCGCGGCAGGGCTATTGTAAACGGCGGGATGTACTATGATGAATCCGGTTCGGCTATCGCTGACGTTATGGGAGCCATGACTCCGGGTACGGCAGCATTGATAGGATTAACTACGGAGTGTAAGTGGTTTGGGGTGTACCTACGGAGTGATGGTAATTACCGTGTCGGGCCGTTACCGTCTTCTTATCATCAGAATAACACTGGGATAGTTGGCGGTACGTTGCACCTTATACCTGATGCAAATAAAGATAGTAATTACAGTCAGATAGATTACACCTTAGTTGATGTTATCTGGAAATATCAAGGAACTGACGCATTAACTGCTCGTTTTGCAAACGTTGAGCACGTTGCGGGTAATTTGCACCTAATTCCGGTTGCTAAGGTATTTGATTACGGTTCGAGTACCTTTACGAACATGTTGAATCCCGACGTCATAATGCCTAGCACTGCTACGCAGGTTCAACTACGACTGGAAACAACTGCGCCTTCTCCTTATTCTGGAGATCGTACGATAGGTGTTCCACGCATTTCTGACCGCGCGTTATTTGCTGTGTATTTTGATATTTTGTCTGGGTCTACCGCCGGGTCAACTTCTACTATGGGGTTGTCGTCTGGACACAGCGGCACGGCTCCGAATGACCATGGAGATCCTTATCTCTGGGGGTATAGGACACTGTGGTCAGAAAGAGCCCACGGGGATACGCAGTATCGGCAGGGTAATTCGATTGTGGACCTCCCCATTATTGGACGAAACATGGACCACGACGGCTCTAATAGTTACGTGTACGCTTCTGCCAGTCTCGGTACTGGCGGCTCCGTTAGTGGTACTATCAGTCTTTTAGGGTTCTTCTGGGATAGATTCTGCATGGGAGTATCCGCGATAAACGAGGAATGGTTTAATCCTCAACCGTAATTTCCGGCTACAAAATCGGAATCCCCGTAACCGTCCCAATCGTACAAGCCCACCCCGTACTAAACCACAAGAAGTAGCCATTGGCCAAAATCGTTTTAGCTGTGGCGTTATCCGGCTGTGGAGCAGTAAGCATTGGGGGCAAAATAGTAGCAAGTGGCACAATGGGGGCGGCAGCGATAACGGTAGGCCATATCGTTGCAAAGGGAGCGAGCAGCGACACCACTGCAATCTGAAAGAGATTGCAGTGGGTCACCGGGTCTATAGCCTTAAACGAAGTGATGGTATTTTGGACGAAGATAGCACGCGTTGCCTCAAGGGCTAGCGGAACAGCTGGGACCGCCCCAACGGCAGATAGGCCCATCCACGTAATGAAGGCGTTGCAGAATTTCGCTGCAGCGTCTTCAACAGTGACACTTCCGGCTACGTCATTTGCAACGAGGGTGCTGATAAAGGCTGGTTGGGCTACGGAGAGGGGCATGTCAGATGACTTTGTCCAGGAACGTTGTGGCGCCGACGGCGTAGGTTCCTTCAGTACGTGCTAGGACGACGCGGACACCCGGGCTCTCGTTGATGCAGTCGGCGCAGATAAACCCAATAGGGTCTCCGTTGTACGAGAACTCAAGGGATCCCGGACCCGGACCATTTTCGCACTCTTCCATTGCGCAGAGGTCGAATCCATCTTTCATGAGCAGACTCCTGTTTGGTTCGAGCAGTTGCGACAAGCGTAGCAGGTGGCGCCGGTCTTCACCATGGGATGTCCACATTCGGGGCAGATGTCGGTTCCCAGATCGGGGATAGCGTCGTCGATTTCTGGAATGTTCGACACCCCGTTCTCGTAGCTATTGTCGTGCTCATGCACGGCTTCATGGAGGAAGCGAATCTTCATGTAGCGCGCGATGTAGTCCATCAGAGAACCCGCGGTGCGTATCGCAGGGTTGCTCGTGAGTCCCTGGGGTGGGAACTTGCTCCCATCCATGTGGCTGAGGAGCTCCTCGAGCGGCAGACCAAACTGAAGCGCCTTGGACAACAGCGTAGCGTAGGAGTCGAGGAGTCCACCGATGGTTGAGCCAAAGCGAGCCATGCGGATGAAGACTTCCATTGGCTGCTGTGTAGCAGGATCGAGACCGATGTGCAGGTACCCCTTGTGTCCGGCCACTTCGAAGTGGTGACGTACTGAGGGGACTTCATCCGGTAGGATTTTGCGCTGCAGCTTGTGTTCGACCTGCACCTTGGCAATGGCTTCTCTGACCCTCATCGGTTCGTTGAGCTTAGATCCCTGGCGGTAGACCGTGATGGCCTTGACCCCCTTCTCCCACGCCTGCAAGAAGACGTTTCTCACTTCTGAGACAGTTGCTTCGTGTGGCATGTTGAAAGTCTTCGAGATGGCACCTGAGACGAAGGGCTGAGCCGCGGCAACCATGCCGATGTGGCCGTCGATGGCTATGGACCGCGTGCCGGCCGTCATGGAGCAGTCGAAGACCGCCAGGTGCTCGGGTTTGAGGCTGGACCCCTCGAGGTGCCCGTGCTTCTCTGCGTATGTGACGAGCTCGTCGATGTCGCTGGCATCGTAGCCAAGGGCGCGCAATGCCTGCGTAACAAGTGGGTTGATGTATTCAATACTCCCACCTCCAACCAAGCTCTTGAATTTTTTGAGGCCGAAGTCCGGCTCTACGCCCGTGGTGGCACAATCCATCATGAATGCGATGGTTCCCGTCGGCTGTAATAACGTGGTCTGTGCATTGCGGAAACCAACACCCTCAGTGGTGGTCTTGTCCCGAGAACGTTTGCCAAACCCGAGGGCGAAGGCATCCTTCCAACGCTGTGCTGCGATGTGCTGGATGCCTGCGATGTCCTTGGTAAGCTTCGTAGTCGCGCTGGCATGCTTGGTGAGTACGTCGTCCATGGGAACGCGGTTGGCGTCGAAGCGCTCGAAGGCTCCCACCGTTTGAGCGAGCTCTGCGCTGGTGAGATACGCTTGTGCAGTCATCAGGCTAGTGATGCTAGCGGTCAAATCCCGGGCGGGCTGGCTATCGTAAGGAAGACCCCAGCTCATGAGTAGTCCTCCCAAGTTGGCATAACCAAGTCCTAGCGTTCGGTATTTGAGACTGTTTTCGCGTATCTTCTCTGTGGGGTAATGAGCTTTACCCACGATGATGTCCTGCGCTGTAATCATAACGCGCACGACGTGACTGAACTTCTTATGGTCGAATTCGCGGTCGTCCTTCTCATTCTTGGGCGCGTTAATAAACTTTCCCAGGTTAATAGCGCTTAAATTGCAAGCTGAATCGTCAAGCCATACATATTCTCCGCATGGGTTTGATGAGTTTATTTCCCCATCATTTGCGCACGTATGCATGCGGTTAATGTGGTCGTGAAACTGCATACCGGGATCGCCGCAGGCGTGTGCAGCTTTGGCGATGCAATCTATGAGGTCACGGGCTTTGATAGTGCGACCGACGCTGCCGTCTGTGCGGTTGATAAGCTTCCACTCTTGGTCCGCGCTATAGAACAGACCTTGGTGGGCCGCATGCATGAATTCGTTGGTAGCTCGAACGGAGTTGTTTCCGGTTTGGTGGCGGGCGGTAGCGTAGGCGCCTTCGCGGGCGTTAAAATCACTGGAAAGACCGGATTGCACGAGGCGTTCAACGATGGCTTCTTGTTTCACTTTGCAGTTGATGAACTTTTCGATGTCGGGATGGTCAGCGTTTAGGATGCACATGCGGGCTGCGCGGCGGGTGCGTCCGCCAGATAGGATGACATCCGCAAACGCGTCATACCCCTGCATGAAAGACACAGGACCAGAGGCGTTTCCACCACCGCGGATAGCCTCCGTAGACGCCCGCAGCTTAGAGAAATTTACACCACTGCCGGCGCCCTCTTTGAAGATTAAGCCCTCGGTGGTGGCTAAGCCCAGGATGCTGGACATTGAGTCATCGACGCTATTGATGAAGCACGCGGAACAGAGAGGGTGGTCGTTACCTGGAACACCCATGTTGAACCAGACGGGACTGTTGAACGACGCCATCTGGTGCAGGAGGATCATTCGGAGCTCATCCGCGAAGTTGTTTGCGTGCTCCTCGTCGAAGTACGCCTGCTCGAGTCCCCATGCTTTGAGCGTCCCTACGACGCGCTCCAACATCTGCCGGACACTGGTTTCCTGGTAACTGTCGATACGGGAAGCGCGGAAGTACTTAGTAGCAACAATTTTCTTTGCGACATCAGACCAGGTGCTGGGAAATACGCCGTTGGGATGGTGGAATAGGACGTCCCCGTTGATGTTGGTCACTGTAACCGGGAAGGTGGTGTATTCCACAGTTTGGTAGGGGTCTTTATCCCCTGCGAACAGCCGGTCAAATTTCATTGCGTCTCCTCATAGGTCCAGGAGTCTTTTTCCTGGAATCCTGATTTCTGCGGGATCTTTTCTTAGTGTGAGAATGACTTCTGCTTGTTTACGTGTATGTACCTTATCTGTCAATAACGAATACGCAATATGTGCTAACCATAACGCATCGGCAATATCATCGTTAATCTTTGTGGAGTCCAGGTAAGGCCAGCGTTCTAATGCCGCTTTTATCATACCCTCTTTTTTGGCTGCCCCACTGCGTGTGGCGAATTTCTTAAGCATGGTTGGTTGGATTATGGTGGCTGGTGCACCGTAGTCATGAAGCGCTACGAGGAATACGCCGCGAACTTGTCCCAGCGTGTCTGCGCGGTTAATGGCGTCAAGCGCTGGTCCTTCGATACAGGCTACAGCAGATCCTCGCGCAGCGGCGTGCTGTGCTAATACTTGGTGTAGCCCGTCGCGCAGAAACACTAGACGCGTTTGTTCTCTTAGCTTACGTGGAATGACGCATGCGGTATCAATAACCTCACCATCCAGCCCAAGTACGGCAATACCTGTGCTCTGAGCCGATGGGTCTATTCCGACGAACCGGGTAATCAACGTTGACTCGTAGTTTTGCATCGACTACCATTCTCTGAGACTTCCCTACCGAAGGCAAGCAAATGGCAAAGATCGAGATCACATACACGAAAGCCTCGCTCGACAGCGGTTATTTCCTTGGTACGGTTGTGCATCCGTATCCGGAAACTGACCCTTCGAGTTTGGAAGAATGCCTTATCATCAACGTTTCCAATGGCGACCTTGTGCGCGTAGCCACGATTGCAGAGCTCTCGTCTATCGCGGTAGCTCCGGTTGTGCGCTGGGTGAACATCCCCACGTTGATTGTGGGCAGTACCGTTGAGGTGGGAGACGTCATCAGATTCACGTCTGTTCCTGATGAGTGGGAATACCTAGGTGTTACGACGCCGTATAACGTGTCTGTCGCAGCTCTTGGAACTGATGCCCCAGTAACAGCGATTCTGGCGACTGCGGATCTCCCATGTGAGTTCAGCGCTGAGGTAACCGTCGGGCTTTACACCTCTACAGGCACAGAAAAGCTACCGCCGCAAGCGCACACAGTTACGATTAACCGGCATGACCCAGCGGCGACGGGCTTACCGACGTATTGGCGCTGCGAAAGCATTAGCTGCATGTACGAAGTTCTTGATGACGCTGAGAATTACCTAGCAGCTGTGCAGGCCGGTGCAGAAGCGTTGGTAACTGAGTATCGTGCTAACTCGTTTGTGGGGGTCCTGACGGAGATTTACGAATGAGTGTTACGATCTCAATCCGGGAAACCTGTACGCTAGAACCTGACAACTTATACCAAGTGCGGGAAGAGGTTACTACGTCCTCGGAGATTTCCTCAAGCATCTTTGTTTTTCGTACGGTGGATCAGACTTTCGACCACGTAGCAGTTCCATGGGACATGGAAAATTTGCAGTACGAAAATCAAGATGACGCAGAAACTAACGGTGCAGAGTTTTACCGTTTGGATACGGTAGTGCGTTCGTTTACGCAGCAGAGTCGCGCGCTTGATTTTTCAGGGTATACCCGAGGGCGTGTTAACTGGCTTGCGGGTGAGTACGGATCTGCAACGCACGATTTCGTGGGTGTACGCTACTACACCTATACGGTGTGACACATGCAATTTACGCGAGTCAGTCAGGCGTGCACAACCTTTCCCCAGTCCGACGGGACGATGGTTTACGACATCACCTCGACGGTGCTCGAGCAGGGGGAGCTCCCGCATGCGAACATCTTCCTGTTCACCATCTTGGATCCGGTTGATCCGAACAGAGACGCTTTTACGCGCCTAGCGAATCCCTATGATATCCTGCACGTATCGCAGACCAGGGATGCGGCTATAGCGGCGGATGAGACCACGTATCTGGCATCTGTGATGACGCGTAGATATACGGATATCGAAGTCGCAGTTCAGGCGAAAGATGCGGTGCGTTCCCGTATCGACAACTGCGTAAACTCGTGGGTCACATACGATACGCAGTTCCAGGGCACGCTCGAGATCCTGCATCCAACCGCGGAGCCGACATACGAGCAGCAGCTTTCGGACGCATATGCGGCGGCACGCGACGCCCGGATCGCCGCAGAAGCAGCTGTTGTGCTTGCGAGTGCTGCTGTAGATCTGGCGCGCGTAACCGCTACAGATTCACAAGAGTTCGCGGATGCGTACAAGAGCGAGACGGAATACTGTGTCAGCGCCCATAACGCAACCACCGGGTACTTGTCTATGTACCTCAATGGTCTCGGGACAATTAGTGGTGTTACTGGGCTCCTCGCGGCAGCGAATACCTTCTTGGCAACAAGTAAGGTAGAGTTCGAAACGTTGTCAGGGTACACGTATACGCCGTCAGGGGTTATCGTAGGATTAGACCCTTCCTTCAATACGTGGCTCGCAGCAATCCGGGCGTACGACTCGGCGACGTCGACCTTCAAGCAAAACAGCGCCAGCTATGTCACGACGTTCACGAGCGCCGAAACGGCGTTCTGCCAGAACGCCAATACGAAGTATGCTGAGAAGGTAGTAGAGTCTGCGCAGGACAAGAGCGCGTTGGCCGACGCCATCAAAGAAAAAGAAGAGGCCGACGCCACATTGGTAGCCAAGGAGTCTGCGGAAGCAGCGGCTCTCGCCGCCGCTCGCGCAGTCTGCCCCGACTTCGATCCCAATGATGCGTGACCTCTTCGGACCTACCGTGTTCTGTTAAACTCTGTCGTGTTCGTGATCGCGTTAACGCCCCAATAAGAGACAAAATCTACCGGATTACTCATGCTAAGGGTGCACCAATTCCTTATTTCAAAGTTGCACAGTGCATATAACTGCACATCTCCGCCCCACCTAAGGTCAATGTATGCGATAGGGTAATTCACTGAGCGCCAATTACGTGTATGAGTGGGGCTGCTAGATATTGCGGAAGCCATATAGAGTAACGCTTTTTGCTTTTTGGTAATCGTTGCAAGGTGTTCCGGTGGTTCTTTAGCGTCAGCACCCAGTAGACCCAGCACAGCGTCAAATCCTTGGACCTTTATGTCTTTGTAACGGTAAGGACTGCGCTTATGCCGGAGTACTGCTACGAGTTTGTCGCCGTCATGGTACTGCTGTGACAGAGTTAGGTAGACTACGCGGCGCTTATACCTCTTAGAAAGTAGTCCGCTGTTGTACGCAATGAACGCGAGCTGCTGATCCGTATACTCTGTCGTCATTCCTTGGATAACCGTGTCGATATACTGATCCCAGTTGTCGTACTTAAACGTCCCGGTACAGTACCTAGAGTGGTAGAAGTTCTTCCCGTTTTTACCTTCTTTAGTGCACCCCTCATACAGCAGACACGTTGTGCAGGTCTTTCGCTTAAAGCGCATCAATGCTGCAGCTCTGACCGCGCTATCGTGTTTGTCGTAAACGTTATTTGGAATTAGTTCGAAGTGGTGGTCGTTTAGCTTGCGTACACTGTTTTCAAAGCTTTTGGCGGCAGTCATCGTAGGGCTCACGTATTCAAACCCCGCAATACGCCGATTACTCTTCTTGCGTGCCCATTCGATGATGTCTTCTGCGCCCTCATCCGACGCTTCTCCGTCATCTTTGAGTGCTAAGGCTTTTGGACGACAGTGGTTGGTTGTGTCCGAAATTTCCATGCACCCATGGCAGCCGAGTACGTACTTGTGTGGAAGAGCACATTGGTCGTACACCTCAGACGCATCGAAGGACTCGATGCCATCTTTGTGCACAATATCGAATGTGCCGCGTGTAACGTCTAGGTTGTCGACATAGCTCTTGAGGTCGTACGACGCGATCAGCAATTGGTAGGCTCTGTTTTTTCCCGGTATGTCGTACATTCGGGGTATGACAATGTACGGGAATCCCAGGAACTCGCGAAGCTGTGGGTTGTTCGAGATGTCGTGTACGGTTTCAGGAGTGTGGATATTTGAGCCGTCTCCAACGTCATCCAAGTTTATAAACACCAGAATGGGTCGTTTGGAGTCAGTCAAATAACCCCGGGCTGGTACTAATCCGCTCTCCTCCGTCGCTACTGTCCAATAAAGTTTTCCCATGGTCTAGTGCCAGCTCAAGTTCTTTGGCTAGCTTGGCTCCTTTCGTAGGCATGATGTGGCGGTAATAGTTGAGTTTACCCTTTAGCCAGGTAATGAAGGTTTGCACGTCGTTGAATCCAGCACGCTCGTACTGCGTATCCGCTCCCCAAACAAAGCAGTTATGCACAATTGCCTTTATCTGAAGGTAATCGTGCCGCGCGATGTTAGGTCGCTGGTTAAACACGAGCCCGAGCATCTGTTTTCGGAAATTCTCACTGTGTGTTTTGGTTTTGCCGGTGTTTGGCTGGTATCCTGCAGCGTAGATAACCTGGTAAAGGCGCCAGAGGATGCGTTCTTTTTCTGGTAAGGGAAAGTCCCTACCACATGTGAACGAGAGGTCGTCAGCATACCGGGAGTAAACCCATCGGTATGCGCCCTCTAGTCCGTACTGTTGGTTCATAGACTCCAGAAGCTGGAGCATGGGTATGTCGAGTACCCGGTCAGCAACGAGGTTGCAGATACTACCAGCGGTTGGATTACCTTGGGGGACACCGCAGAAGTAGGGCGGAGCGGTACTTCCTGGAACATAATGCGAGTTGGGAATTCCGGACACTGTGAACATACCTCCCAATAAGCTCGCAGTTTCGTGGGGGTACCCAAGGCTCTTGAAGTAGTTGCGGACCTTACTTTTGCTGGTGGTAGAGAAGAAGTCTTGCAGGTCTATTTGGATGTACGCGCCGCGGCGAGGGCACCGATGTTTGGGCGGGGTGTAGGAAGGGTCGCCGTTGTTATCACAAACAAGGCATGGCGCGATGTGCCTGGCTACAGCATCTTTGATACTCTGACCAGTGCGGTAGGCTGTTACGTGTCCTCCAAGTTGCCGGTGGAGGGGTTCGAGGAAAGTCTTGTTGAGGATTTTCATGAGGGCTTTCATCAGAGGTTCGGGAGCGTGGATTGTGCGGAATCCTCCTTTCTTTTTTGGTATTTTGAATACGTGATAGCGGTCTTTTACGGGGGCTACGATGGTGTACCACAAGACCTTATTACGCATCCCTAGGTGGTACGCCAGGGAGAAGTCGTCGAAGGGTAAATCGTTTTCTACGTCATAGCCCGTAATCGTTGTCTCCGAGTACCCTTGCGGCATCGTCGGCATCTCCTTTTGTTATCCGGGGTACAGCAATCTGAATATTCTGTGCGCAAGAACTGTGTCCAGGTGTGCACACATTTTCGTAATACAGGTGAATGCTATCGCACGTAGCGCATGCGCAGGGTATGCGTTTTCCAGGCATAATAAAGTAAGACGAAAGTGGTGGTACTGTCTGCTTACCACTGTATTTAAACGCGTTACTGAAGTAGTACCATACGTGGCGTGGAACGTCGTCTTTGGACGATATGCGGTGGGCAAAAGTGGGCACTACGACTAGCCAATCTTGGTAGAACGGAATTATGCGGTCTTCCATGAGGCGGGTGGTGGAGTAAGACGACTCGTGGTGCTGCCGTTGGTGGTTCACTACTTCTACCGTTTTTGTGCCTACCATCTGATACAACGCCACAGCGAGGTCTCGTGTGAGTTGGTATACGAAGGCATAACGCCAGTGTACAGGGATCTGGTCTTCGTGGTTTACGGGCCACAAGTAGCAGCGGTCGAACGGAAACCGGTTGTAACTATGCGTCTCCCGTGTGTGGTTTTCCATTGTTACAACGGTACCTTTATACTCTTGATGGATCTTTACGCAGTAGACGCGCATGTCACTCCGTTATTTGGATGGTACGGTCACCCATGGCGGGGTCCGCTTTTCCGGATGGGGTAAGCACCCAGATAACTGGACAGTTTGGATAGAGAGCTGGAGCAGGTCCACCATGGTCTGAGCTCACTGGGGCATAGCCATCAGTGAACATGATGAAGAGGTCGATACGGGGTAGACGCTCGACGATACGGTGTTCTATTTTGGCTTCCCACAGAGAGTCGTCTTGTTTTCCGCACACACGGAGGAATGCCGGGCAGAAATCCGTTCCACCGTAACCATACCGGTACAGCTCACGTTTGAGCTGCGACACGTCTGCCTCATTCTCTGTATCGATCCAAGTCTCGAATTGGATGGCGGCGTCGAACATCATGAGATGAATGCGGACGCCCTTGTGTGATTTTGGGATGTTGAGAATTTCAGACATGAATCGTACGAATTCATCATCTCCTACTGACCCACTGGTGTCTACTGCGATACTCAATACGAAGGTGAAGTCGTTTTGAAAACCCGGGTAGGGCTCGATCCCGTCATCCATTACCGGGAATAACGCAGTGTTCGGAAGACAAACGCTTTCTACTAGCTTTGAGCTAATAACCGATTTGATTTGACCCTTGAGAACGGTCTCCCAGGGGATTGTTGCAGGAGTAAGAAAGTCCTGCAGAGCCTTGGCAATTCCTCCTGGGATGGTTCCGCGGCTACGCTCCGTTTGCTCAATAGCGGTCTTGATGATTTTCTTTCCCTCACGTTTGGCACGATCGAGCATCCGTTCAACTTCGGCAGAAGTCATCGTGCTAAGGTCTTGGGTGATATCGATGGGTTTGAGTTTGGAGCCGTTTACAAGTGATTTGAACCACTCTGGTAACTTCTCATCAAGCTCCTGTTGTTTCGCAGATGCTGGAGCGTCATTAGGATCACCATCGGAACTATCCCCACCCCTACCCTGGGAGCCTTCCGGGCTATCCTCAGTCTGTTCTTGTGGGGCGTTACCTGGCTGGTTCTGTGGGTCTCCTTCAAGGGCTTGGCTAATTTGTTTGTCCGTATCCAATACGTTTTGCATATCGTATCCGGACCCCTTGAGATCCTCGAGGAGCATATCGAGGTATTCT
>Ga0315293_10002780_pt1 | contig 16852 bp, 13 predicted proteins | sample YL17G13_20_MG_FD_203071 | JGI IMG/M metagenome (GOLD analysis project Ga0315293, IMG submission 203071) | Sediment microbial communities from Yellowstone Lake, YNP, Wyoming, USA - YL17G13_20 | ecosystem: Environmental > Aquatic > Freshwater > Lake > Sediment | place: USA: Wyoming | collected...
TTGCAGGCTCGCCGCATGCCCAAATATACCGAGTTCGAGATCGCCCGGCGAAACGCCAAGATCCAGGAGGCCACCCTGATCGCCACGTCGATTCCCATCGAGGTGATGGAAGAGACGGTGCAGATCATGGAGTATCTGCCGGTTATTGCCGAAAAGGGGAATGTCAATTCCATTTCCGATGTCGGCGTGGCTAACCTCATGGGCATATCGGCGGTCAAAGGGGCAATGATGAATGTAAGAATCAACCTTCCGGGCCTCGAGGACGAGGCTGCCAAAAATAATCTCACCGCAAGAGCTCAGACGGCCCTTTCGCGGGCGCGGGAGCTCTTCGAGAAAACGGAGAAAATCATCGAATCGAAACTGGTATGAAAAAAGAATATGTCGACCTGCATTTGCATACAAACGCATCAGATGGCCTCTTCACGCCGGAAGAGGCTGTCAAGTATGCCTTGAAGATGAACCTGCTTGCCATAGCAGTTACCGATCACGATACGGTTGACGGATTTGTCGCCGCCAAAATGTACGCCGAGGGGTCCGACCTGGAGGTTTATCCCGGAGTCGAACTATCGTGCATGTATAGGGGATATGACGTTCATGTCCTGGGATACCTGATCGATTATACAAACCCGGAGTTCGTCAAGAAGATCGAGACGTTCAGGAAAGAGCGATATAAGAGGGGCGAGGCCATGGTCGGCAAATTGAACGACCTCGGTATAAATCTCTCCATGGAGACTGTAAAATCGATTGCCGGAAACAGCGCAGTCGGCAGGCCGCATCTGGCTGATGCCCTTGTGCGTGAGGAGTTCGTCCAGACCTACGATGAGGCTTTCGCCAGGTATCTCGGGTATCATGCCCCGGCCTATGTTCCCAAGCCGGTGCTAACCCCCGAGCATGGGATAGACCTGATTCACCTTGTGCGCGGCGTGGCGGTTCTGGCACATCCGGGAACGCTCAACCATGATGAATTCGTCCCCGATCTCGTGGAAACGGGCCTCGACGGTATAGAGGCATATCACTCGTTGCATGACAGGTCTTCCGTCCAAAAATATAAGAACATGGCCAGAAAATACGGCCTCATCTACACCGGCGGAACCGACTGCCATGGCCCCAGAAAGGGAAAGGCGCTGATGGGCTCCCAGAAGGTGCCATATAGTTGTCTGATCGACCTTAAAAAGGTTAAGGAGCAAAGATGATTAGGCGGATTCCTATCTATCTTCTGGCTGTCTTGCTCCTTTCTACCGCCCTATTATCCGCCAAGTCCGGAGATGATGGGACTAATGAGCTAAAGTACAGAATCAAGGCGATCAGGGGGGAGGTTCCATCAACGCAATTGGATCTTGGCGTTCCCATCAAGTGCGGCACGCCCGAAATGGTTTCGGCCTTTAATATCCTGCGTCACCGCCATGATGTCGAGCTTGCCGAAGCAGTCGAACGCCCATCGCTGCAGTTCGCATTTCCCAGTCAGCATTTCGTAATACATTATGACACGACTGGCGTCAATTCAATTTACGACGGTATCCCCGATTACGTCAATAGAATGGCCGAGATTTTCGAGCATGTCTGGTCGGTGGAGATCGATTCAATGGGATATTCCCCTCCTCCTGCGGACAACGCCAATGGCGGTGACGGCAGGTTGGATATTTATGCGGTAAACCTGGGCTTTGGCTTTTTTGGATTTACCTACCCCGAAAGCATATCCACCGGGCATACGGCTTTCAGCTATATCGTCGTCGAAAACGATTTCGCCGAATCACCGACTTATGTCAACAGGCCGCTTGACGGCCTCAGCGTGACCGCCGCGCACGAGTTTTTCCACACCGTTCAATTTGGGTACGATGCTTTCGAGTTCGAAAATTGGCAGGACTCCGACCCCAGCAACGACAAGCCGTGGTGGCTCGAGGCCTCATCCACCTGGATGGAGGATATGGTCTACGACGATATCAACGATTACCAGGGTTACCTGGAATATTTCTATAATTATCTCTGGATGAGCTTGACGACATTTGAAGCGTATGGCGATCTTCCTCCCAGGATACATCCGTACGCCAGCTGTGTCTGGCCGATGTTTATTACTGAGAAATACGATGACGCCGGCGTCGTGCGCGAAATCTGGGAGCGCTGCGGCGATATCGAGGGGTACAACGTGCTTCCGGCCACGAATGCCGCCTTGATTTCGAGAGGATCGAACCTAGATGATGCCTTTCTCGAGTTCTCGATATGGAATTTTCATACCGGGGCGTTTGCCGACACTGCGCATTATTTCAGCGAGGGCAATATGTTCCCGGCCATCAGCGCCACGGCGCTGGTACCTAATTTGGATAGCGCACCATTTTCACTAGCCGAATTGCCGTTACCGCCTGAGGATCTGGGGGCCAATTTCATAGTTATACAGCCCGGCCCGGCCACCGGTGGTGTCCGCATTGATTTCGACGGCGGCGACTTGACCGATAAATCATGGGGCATCGGAGTCCTGGGGTACCGTCAGCAGACCGGCATCTGGACCAGTCTTCCATTGACGCCCGGATCCTGGCAGGGAACGGGTGAATGGCGAAACTGGAATTCGTATGAGGCCATTGCCATCATTCCGGTTGTGACCGGCGTGAATGCCACCTCCGAAACACCACACTCCTATGCCGGCCAGCTTTCTTTTGATCCGCAGTTGTTTTTCCAGCGCGATATCTGGGCCGTTCAATTTGAATCGACTCCCGCGGTCGGTCGCAAGGGCGATCCTATCACGCCGAGGGTTCGATACTCCAATCAGGGACAGGAAAGCGCAAGCTTTATCGCTCGTCTGTTGGTCACGGATTGGCTGGGCGAAGATACCGTTTATAATCATACAATATCCGTGGCGCTGCTTCTTCCCAACAATAGTACGATTGTCGCTTTTCCGCAGTTTACGCCACAGGGTATCAATGTGAGGTATGTTTTTAAGGGAATTTCAGAGCTTGAAGGTGATCAATCATCTGTCGACGATACGACGAGGTTGATTTTTTATTCCATGGGCGGCGTAGGTCGGCTTCTTACCGCCTATCCCTCGCCATTCATCATAGACGGGATTAACCTGCTTACTATTCCATATTCCTACACATCGGCAGATCTCAATACCCGCCTTTACATTTTTGATATTTCCGGCGCGCCTGTCCGCCAGGTCGAAATAGCCCGCCATTCTACAGGAGGTTCGACCTTCATGGGATTTAGATGGGACGGCAGGAATGAAAATGGCGATTATGTCGCCTCGGGCATTTATATCTATGTGATCAACTCCGATGGCGGCTCGCAGACTGGGAAGATCGCCGTCCTCAGCAGACGGTAGATGGCCTCGACTCGTCACCGGCAGCTTCCTTTGGCCAGGGTTGCGAGAATCGGAATCTTCTCGGCGCTGGCATTTGGGATCAATGCTCCATTCCTGGCTATTCCAAATGTCGAGTTGTTCAGTCTGGCTCTGTTCCTAACAGGGGTCTTTATCGGCCCTGTCGAGGGAATTGCAGTCAGCGTCATTGCAGGAACAATCTTCGTCTTTTTCAATCCAAACGGACCGCAAACGATAATATTCGTGGGATTGGCCCAGCTTCTCGGCTTTGCGCTATTCGGCCTGTCAGGCGGGCTTTTGCGGGCCCTGATCATTGGCAAGAAGGCCGATTTCAAATTGGCGATCCTCCTGATTTTTGTTGGCGCAATCCTTACCCTGTGGTATGATTTATCAACGAACCTTGTCTTTGCGATCATCTTTGGGCCTTTTTGGCCGACATTGATCGCCGGTATTGGGTTCGCGCTGGTACATATAGTAAGCAACACGGTTATTTTCGGGATGTCATCCCTGGTGATCGACAAAATTTGGAAGCGAATAGAATATTACATGCCGCCGTTGGCTGGCTGATTACGACGATTTTCACCACGGGGCTTATGGCCCAGGGGATCCCGCCTGACTTGAGCCGCCGGCAGGAATCGGTTTCCGTCGATTCCAGCGGGTTGATGTCATATCCATTTTTGGGTGATTCCGCCTTCTTTCAGGATAGCTTATATCAGGCCAGGCCCGCGCTCGATACGACAGGCGTGGTGGCCGATACGGCCTCGGCTGCTGAGCAGCTCCCAGCCGGGGATACGCTGTCTGTATCGATTTATCAATCCAGACTGTTCATTTCCAAGGGGCCAGCCGATGAGATCAAAAGGCTTCCGACATATTTCCTTTCGCAACCCGGCCCTATCGGCTCGCCGGCCATACCGTTCGACTATATCAATACACTTGGCGCCGACGTTACGATTAATGGTCTGCCATTCCCCTATAACGGAATCTACAGGCCATATGTGATCGGAGTTGACCTGAATACGATACCCTGGGAAATTCTGAATAAAATCGAAGCCAATCCCCTTGATGGCTGTCTTAAGGGGCTCAATTTCATCACGGGGCCGCCAGCCGATCGATTGAATCGCTCCGACGTTGAGGTTTCTCGCGGGCCGTACGGTTACAGCGGAACCAGGTGGCGGTTTTTCAGGCCCTTTGGAAAGAAAACGTACGCCTACTTCACGCTCGGTTTCAAGAAATCAAATGGTTTCATGACAAATACCGATTACAACGGCCACCATGTCACCGGCGGCTTTATTCGAAAATTGGCGGGCGGGGAGTTGTCGCTCGATCTCTGGACCCATCGTGCCAGGGCAGGACTGCCGGCATTCGACTTTACTACGCCGCAGCAATCGCGTCAAAGCCGCACTCTGACGCGAAGCGAACTGAGATTTAAGCGTTCCTTAATGACACCATTATTCCTTAGCGTAACCGGCCTCTACCATCGTACAGACCAAACGATCACCGGTTATAATAGCCGTCTATCGACCAAGTATGACATCGCCGGAGGAGAAGCGCTCCTTACAGATTCTCTGGCAGGCCCAACACTGGCATTTGGCGCCGGTTATTATCGAGGCCTCATCTATGGCCTACCGGGCAACAGACCGCAGGTTAATCATTTCTCTGTACGAGCCGGCATGGAAAACAAGGACGCCCGGCCTCATTATGCTTTCAATCTCGGCTACGAGTGGAACCTGATCGACAAGGGGGCGGTGGTGCCCTCGATAGACATTGAATATGACCTGAGCGGTCGACTCATATCATATATCATGGCTTACCGCGCGCGCGGTATCCCGGATCTTTATGTGCGAAACTTAAGCGACCATGTGCTGCTGCCAAGTGCGTCTGTGATTTTACGTTCATACGCTTTCGCTCCCGAGCCGAATCTCGATACTCCCCTTATATCCCAATTAACCTCGGGAACGATGATTGATCTCGGGCGGGCTGATGCCGACCTGGGCATATCATACAAAAAAATCGAGTCTCAGATATATACGTTGTACACGACCGATTCAGACGGAAACCTCACAGTTGCCCCCGCCAATTTCAACGATTCTTATATTGAGTGCTTCGGCATAATTAAAGCCGGCCTTTGGATATTCGCCAGCGAGTTCGGCGGCTCTCTTAGATTCTGGAATGATAAGTACCTTCCGGGCGGCCAGGAGAAAGGCCCGAAAGCGCTGGGGTATGGACGGGTCTCGGCCCGAAAGGAAATTTTTATCCCCGAGCTTTTTATCGGCGGCTCTCTCGACTCTCGATTCACGTCTCGGAGAGATTATCGTTCCATAATTGACGGTTCGACCGATGCTTTCGTTTCAATCAATGGGCGGCTGGAATTCCAATACAAAGATCTTGTATTCTGGCTAAACGACGAAAATATCCTGAATGAGAATTATATCACCTGGTGGCCCTACTATGAATCTCCGCGTATCGTTTGGTGGGGCTTCAAATGGAGTTTCTTCGACTGAAAAAGAAGACCCGGGATAAGCGAGACTATATCCGGTCGAATGACGCGCCACCACGCTGGAATTATCCTCTGGATTTAAAATTCCGCGAGGTGTATTATTCGCCATGTTTCTAAGGAGTTGAAATGAGCAGGGAAGAAGCGCTCGAATGGGTTAGTTCCGAGATCAAAGCGCCCAACCTCATAAAACACATACAGGCGGTGGAGGCCTCCTGCCGCCGCCTGGCTGAGCATTTCGGAGAGAATCCCGATTACTGGGCCATGGCCGGTCTCTTGCACGATCTCGATTATGAACGCACTCTGCATAAGCCCGAGAAACATACATGGCTGACCGCCGAATGGCTCAGGGAGAAAGGATTCGACGAGGGTCTGATCTACGCTGTACAGGCGCACGCCGAGGCCGTGCCGCCCAAATCGAAACTGGATTGGTCGCTGTTCAGTGTCGATCCGGCCACCGGCCTGATCGTGGCGGCGGCGCTCATGCATCCCTCGAAATCTCTGGCTGGTCTCGATGTGCCATTTCTTATGAAGCGATATAAAGAGAAACGCTTTGCCGCCGGAGCCCGACGTGAATCGATCGCGTCATGCTCCAATCTGGGATTGAACATCGAGGAATTCCTGGGATTGGTTCTCGACGGCATGAAAAGGATATCGGATGAGCTGGGCCTGTAAGGCAGTATTCATATCGGTACTAATCGCCGTTCTTTTTTCTAATGCGCAGGCAGAGCAGAAAAGGGTCGATAACTGGTTCTCTTCCGATAAATACAAGCACTTTGCCGTTTCGGCGTTTTATGGCGCAGGGACCTCGATTGTGGCCAACAAGCATTTTGATCTCAAGGAAAAGCGCTCGCTTACCATCGGATTTAGTTGCACCATGTCGTTGGGTGCCGCCAAGGAAGTTGTGGATTTTCATTCCAGGGACGGCACCGCCAGCCTGAAAGACCTGGTCTGGGACCTTGCAGGAACCCTGACCGGTATTCTTGCGGCCAGCTTTGTTTTATGAAATATCCCAAATACAAAATCTTCACCTGGGCGCTCTATGATTTTGCCAATACCATTTTTTCCATGAACGTGGTCTCGTTGAATTTCCCCTTAATGATCAAAAACGATTATGGCAGCCCCGACCTGGCTCTCTCATTATCGCGCTCTTCCTCTATGATACTCGTGGCGCTATCGATGCCGTTGGCGGGCATTATCGCCGACAAATTTCAGCGGCGCATGCCTTTGACAATATTTTTCACTATCTGCTGCTGCCTGGCGACTCTGCTTCTTGGAAAGGGCGGTTCAGTTGTCTGGCAGTTGACGTTGTTTGCTTTGGCCATATATTGCTTTCAGGCGGCACTGGTCTTCTATGATGCCACCCTGCCGCAGGTGGCGCCGCCCGAGCGCATGGGGCGCGTCTCCGGCTATGGTGTTGCGCTTGGATATGTCGGTACCCTATTCGGATTGTCGGTGGTTGGTTCGATTGCGGGACCGCATAATTATTCCAAGGCTTTTACCTGGACCGCCATTTTGTTTCTGGCGTTTTCATTTCCGTTTTTTCTGACCATTCGCGATCAAGCCCCAAGACCCCTTGTCGGAATATGGAAATTGACTGTCGAGTCAATCAAGCATATTCGTGATGTTTATGTCGATGCCCGCGCACGCCCAGGCATCCTGCGCTTCTTCCTGGGACGGTTCTTCGTAATCGAGGCGCTTGAGACAGTGATCTTTTTCATGGCGATATTCTTAAGCGAGGCGGCTGGGTTCTCCGAGGGTAGGGTCATTATCGGCAACCTGAACGAAATCACCGTATTCCTTTTAACAGTTACCGTTTTCACGGTGTTCGGGTCGCTTATTTGGGGTTTCGTCACGGAGAAATACGGGCCGCGAAATTCACTCCTCGGGACTGTAGCTCTCTGGGTTGTCACCCTGGCCGGCATTATTTTCACTCAGAATAAGGCGATTTATTACCTCCTGGGCTCGCTGGCGGGGATTTCTCTGGGCGGGGTCTGGACCACCGAACGGCCGCTTCTTATTAATTTAGTGGCCGAAAATGAGCGTTTGGCCGGGTATTTTGGCCTATTTGCGTTGACAGGCCGCATGGCGGCGGTTATCGGCCCGCTAATTTGGGGGCTTACAATCGTAATCTTTGGCCCCCTGGGGGCGATTAAATATCGTTTCGCGGTCGGTTCAGTGCTTATCATGATGATTACGGGCCTTATCATCCTAAGGAAAGTGCCGGATGCCAGATGATATATGGCATGAGATAGTCGGTGTAATTCACATTCATTCCAGCTATTCCGACGGTACCAAGACGATCGAGGAGATTGCCGGGATTGGCGAATCGGCCGACCTCGATTTTCTCATGTTCACCGACCACATGACCCTGCAGCCGCTTCACAGCGGCCTGGAACGTTTTTACGGCAAAACCGCGGCCATCATCGGTTACGAGATAGAGGACGCCAACGATGAAAATCATTACCTTGCATTCGGCCTTGAAAGGGAACTCCCTGCCGGTCTCACGGCGAAGGAATATGTTGCCGAGGTTCGAAGGCTTGGGGGCCTGGGTATTATCGCGCATCCTGACGAGATTCGTAATGCTATCCCCAAATACCCCAGTTATCCCTGGAACGCCTGGGATGCCCGGGGATTTGATGCCATAGAGATCTGGAACCACATGTCGGCCTGGATGGAGCTTCTCAGAAAGGTCAACATGTTGAAAATGATTTTCACTCCCAGACGCCATCTACGGGGGCCGACGTCGCGCGTGCTGAAGAGGTGGGACGAGCTTGCCCGGGAACGCAACATTGCCGGCGTGGGTTCGGCGGATGTTCATGCGCATGCCTATCGCAAGGGCCCGATCAGGGTGACAATCTTCCCCTATAAGGTTCAGTTTCGGTCCATCAGGACCCACTTGATGTTGCCTGAGCCGCTTTCCCATGATATAAAGGTCGCCAAGAAACAGATCATCGACTCTATCAGGGGTTGCCGGGCTTTCGTATCCAACTATCGCTGGGGTGATGCCAGAGGCTTCCAATTCTATGCCCAGTCGGGCCGGGCGGCTTTTTTTCAGGGAGACCATGCCGATCTCTCTGGCGGCATAAAGCTGATAATAAATTCACCACAGAGAGCTCATTTGAAACTTATCAAAAATGGTGATAGTATAATGGAATTGCAGGGTGCAAGGTTTGAGGTGCCGATAATCGAGTCAGGAATCTATAGAGTGGAACTACATCGAAAAGGGCGGGGTTGGATATATTCGAATCATATCAGGATTACATAAAAAGGATAAGGGTGAAACATTTTTTACTTAGGTAGAGGGGGGCTAGAACTACCCAAGTTACCCGGTTTCACCCTTAAGCCTAAATATCTATACAGTTCACCCCCAGTTTTGTCAAGTAATTTGTTGTCTATAAATTTCTCATTATCCTATCATAAAATTTACCAATGACTTACCCGAGCCTTGTAAAGGCTGCTGAAAAAGGTCTTTTATGGCGCGTCTCAAGCAGTTATTGCCCGGAATTTTAAGAAATGTATTTCATCAGGGGTTCAGGACCCAAGATAAGCAGAATGCCCGGAAAATACAGTAGTCCTGCAGCGGGCGCCTTTCGGCTCGCATGATTTATTCGTGATGGGAGAGCCTTTCGTCAGGCAAAAAGAAGAAAACGGCCAAACTTCATATATGGGAAATAGACTCTCGCTTATATAATAAAAAATCTTAGATGCTCGTCGAATTTTTTTGAGCGGTGGGCGCACGACAGGTGCGAGAAAAAGAGGCCCGGCATTCTTATTGGCTCAGGCAGTTTCTGGCGATCAATTGCCAAATCACTCCGCGCTGACGCCTTCCGCCGGCGGTCACGGGATTCGGTATGAACTGCGGCAGCAGATCTCATATATCCTCCTTCTAATCATAAATATCGGCATTGAAACTTGTATTCTTATGTTTTTCTGCGGTTGACAGTTGAGCGGATGCCGCCTAATATACCCATCATATGCGTCAGGAATTAAATGAAAGGCCGTCTCTCTTTTATGGCCTTCGGCTCCGCCACGCCCTGGCGCTCTTGACATGCCTTGGCCTGATACTTGTCCTGGCTGGCTATTTCGCCGTTTCAGCCGGCACCCGGGCTTCCCTCGAATCCGTCATGGCCCAGGGACACGCCTTGACAGAGACTCTGATTTCCTCGGCCGAGGTCCTCATTGAGACCGATAGCCAGATAACCTCGCTGGCCATCGACAATCTCATAAATAAGGTAGAATCGTTGCGCCCTCACGGCGTTGCCGATATGAAGGGAAACCTCGATAAGTGGAGGCGTGCGCTTGATGCCGAGAGACTGGGTCTGGTCATAAGGCGTCAATTGGTCGCCTCGTCATTTTCAAGGCAATCCGAATTCTACAACGAAGCCGTTAAGGGATGGCTTGATTCCCTGGAAATTGATCCCGAGTCAGACATTATTTACGATTTTCATACTCTGGGCCAGGAAAAAATATTATTCAGCTATTTTCCTCTGAGCGACACTGCCGGCCTTTTCGCCGCATTCAATTGGAAATATGGGCAATACGGCAATGAGAAACTGAGCCTCTACAATCTCCTCAATCAGGTCGGACAAGAATCCGGCATCGAATATATCATGCTGCAAAACCAGGATGGTATCATATTCGCCTCGAAGAAGGTCGCCAGCATGCCAAAGCTCGCGGAAGACGCGTTCCTAATAGAATCGCTCAGGAGCGACACCACCCGCAGCCGACTGCTTACATTCCAGGATCGCGAGGTTTTGGAGTCGGTCCGTTTTTTCAAGGCCGGTGATTTCAATGGGATTTTCCGAGTGGGGTTGTCGTTGTACGGCTACAGGCAGATTACCAGCGGTGTCAAGCGCCAGGTCTGGCTGGTGGTAGTGGCGCTGATAATTGTCGGCATGCTGGTTTTCGCAACTATTATTGGTTTCCAAAGTTACGAATTCCTGAGGGCCGGATTCCAGAAATCGCGCATCATGTCGCAAAGCCTGCTCGATTCAATACCCGGCCCCGTGGTCGCGGTTGATTCAGGTTTTAACCTCACAGATGTCAACGCTATGGCCAGGAACCGCTTTGGCATTTCCCAGGCGATTGGCGCAGCTCAATACACGACCCTTTTCCCCGATGATCCCTTTCATTTCCGTCAAGTCATGGAAAGCCAACGGGGCGCCAGCTTCGAAAGAGTTCTTGGTGAGGACCGTCGGCGATATTTCATTACCACCACGCCTTTGGTGGGATTCGATGGCGCCTCGATCGGGGCTATTGCCGTGGCTCAGGATATCACCGACTCGCGCAAGCTGGAGAACATGGCCGAATCGCGCCGTCGGCTATCCGAGCTGGGTGCGCTGGCGGCCTCGATGGCGCACGAGATTCGCAATCCGCTCAATGCCATCGGGATTACCATCCAGCGCATGAAAAATGAAATCGTGCCGGCCGGCTCCGAGGATGATTATCTCAAGTTCATGGAACTCTTGCGCGCCGAGATAAAGAGGCTCAATGATATTATAGAGAAATTTCTGGCCGTGGCCCGCGCTGTCAGGCCCGAGCTGAGCGCGATCGATGCAAATGAGCTGGTAAGAGGGTCAGTTGAGCTTTTCGAGAATCAGGGTCGCCTTCAGGGGACAAAAATTGTTATCGGAACCGCTGTCGAGGGCCTTATAATCGAAGGAGACAAGGCAGGAATATCGCAGGTATTAATCAATTTGATCAAGAACAGCCTGGAGGCCCTTGAAAAAGGAGGCGAAATCAGAATTGAGGTTGCCGAGACAGGGGATAAGGTCCATATCAGTGTTATCGATAACGGCCCCGGGATCGATGATATACCATCCGCGCTGAAACCATTTTTCACCACAAAGCAGGGGGGGACTGGCCTTGGCTTGGCGACCGCCTCCAAGATCATGGCTGATCACGGCGGCGAGATTATCATCGAATCATCTCCGGGCAAAGGGTGCAGAGTGGATTTAATTTTGCCCAAGAGGAGAAACGCTTGAGGATTCTTGTGATCGACGATGAGGCCAGCCAGCGAGAACTTCTGGCCGGGCATCTCGAAAGACAGGGGCACAGGGTCACCACGGCCGCGAATGGCGAGGATGGCCTTGTCGTACTTCACGGTGACGGCGCAGAGGCCGCCCTGGTTGATATGCGAATGCCCAAGATGGACGGACTGACTTTCATCCGCAAGAGCCTTGAGACCAATCCCGACCTGGCCATAGTGGTCATGACCGCCTACGGCACGGTGGAGTCAGCTGTCGAGGCCATGAAGGCCGGCGCTTTCGACTACCTGCTCAAACCTGTCGACCTGGATCATGTCGGTGTCATCTTAAACAAGATCGATTCGAATCAGAGACTCCTCGCCGAAAACCGTTATTTGAAGCGCAAGCTCGAGCAAGTCGAGGATTTCAAGGAAATCATCGGCACATCGACCTCGATAAAGAAGGTGCTTGCTGATGTCTCGCGGATTGCTCGTTCCGACGCGACAGTACTCATAAGGGGCGAATCCGGAACCGGCAAGGAGCTGGTGGCCAAGGCTATTCATCTCGCTTCGTCGCGGGCCTCGGGACCATTTCTGGCGGTCAACTGCACGTCGCTGCCCGAGACCCTCCTGGAATCGGAGCTTTTTGGCCACGAGCGGGGGTCCTTCACAGGCGCCACCGCTCGTCATTTGGGGCGATTCGAACTCGCCGATCGCGGGACCATCTTTCTTGATGAAATCGGCGATATCAATCCCACCATACAAGTCAAGCTCCTTCGGGTCTTAGAGACAAAGACATTCCAGCGTCTTGGGGGGGAGCGCGATATAAAGGTTGATATTCGTATTCTGACAGCCACGAACCGTAACCTTGAGGCCAAAGTAAGGGAAGGCACCTTCCGGGAAGACCTTTATTACCGGCTCAATGTGATTCCGATCGTTATTCCCCCGCTACGGGAGCGGCGCGAGGATATCCTTCTTTTGACCGAGCATTTCATCGCAAAATATAATCAGAAGAACAACAAGGCTATCAGGGGCATTACCCCGCAGGCTAAGGACCTTCTGATGCGTCACGGCTGGCCTGGAAATGTCCGGGAGCTTGAGAACATGATTGAGCGCGCCATTGTTCTTGCGACCGGCGATGTCATTGCAATCGAGAATATTGACCCATTTGTTGCCGAAAGGGACTCCCCATCTATGAATATGGAAGTCCTTAATCTTGAGGAGCTTGAGAGGAAAGCTATAATCGAAGCCATCAAGAGGACTGGCGGTGGCTTAGTGGAGGCCTCGGAACTTCTTGGTATCCATCGCAATACACTTCGATTAAAAATCCAGAAATATAAAATCCAAATATAATGCGATAACTCACCCGTCCCGCACAAAAATAGTGCATTCAATTACGATTGGACTTGCGTCCAATTTATAATTGCTTTTGCAACAATAAGTTATGCTATTGCGAAATTTGGCATGAATGTTGAAGTAGTATACCGCGGAAGAAGGAGGAAATATGAATCAGCTAAATCTAAAGAATGGTCTTATCTTTTACGCAAGCTTAATTGTGATTCTCGCCCTATTTGTCGTCTCATGTGACAACAGAGATGCTACCGGCCCCAATATAGACCGCGAGGCCCCGCCTGTGCCGACCGGCGTATCCACCACTACATTGGACGGAGCGGTTATAGTCAGTTGGAATCCGATCTATCTCGATGCCGGGTACAATGACCTCAACGGTTTCCGCGTATATCGAAGTCTGAATAATCAGGATTTCACGCAGATAGGAACAGTCAATGCCGATGTCTATCAGTATCTTGACGACGGGCTCCAGAATGGCTCTACCTATTATTACGCGGTTTCCTCATTCGATTACAACGGCAATGAGTCGGACTTGTCTTATGATTCGGCTTATGATACCCCCAGACCCGAGGGAGGTAATTACATTTACACCTACACCGATATAAATTACCGAAACGAATCTGGCTTTGATCTTTCGACAGCCGGCCGCGTGCCCTGGGATCACACCGAATGCGATTTCTATCTCGAATATGATGCCGATCCCAACGTCAGGGCATATTTCCTATGGCTGGGCGACAACGGCGCGTTCATCCAGGACATGGGATATACAGATTCGTTCGATGATATTACCTATGCCCCCAGCCAGGGCTGGTCGAATTTCACATATCTCGAAGCCATTCTCGGCCATACATATGTCCTTCAAACAACGAACGATCATTACGCCAAGATCAGAATTACAGGTGAATTCCTGTCGCCGACCCGTGGCATAGAGTTTGATTGGGGTTATCAAGTCGCCAGCGGCAATCGCGAACTTAAAATTGACGCTTCCAACAATCAGTCCGGTTCATTTGGGGAAGCTCAGTAATGAGGCGGGCCAATCCGATGAAAGGCCATTCGCTGGATACAACCATGAATACGAGGTCAACAAGGAAAGAAGTTCAAGGCGGCGAAAATAATCTGCCGTTAACCGTTCGAAAGGCGGTGTTTAATATGAAGAACTTGACAACATTAACAATGGTAATCCTGGTGGCGAGCATGAGCGTAGTCGCTTATGCGGACCGCGATGATTACGACAACAACCGCGAGTATTGGTATAGGTCAAGCAATACACCGGATATCGAGATTTGGACTAACAAGGGCTCTGATGCCCGATACTATTTCGGTGAGGACGTGGCAGTTTACTTCAGAGCCGAGGAAAATTGCTATGTGGTGGTCTACGATGTCGATCCTTCCGGCGAGGTGAGCATTCTTTTTCCTTCGAGCCATAATGGAAGCAGCTATGTCGAGGGCGGCCGGATTTACAGGGTCCCCGACTATGGCGATGATTTCAGGCTCGAGATTGCCGGTAGCTCGGGCGATGAGCACATATTCGCCGTGGCCAGCTACGATTACATCAATCCCCCCGATTTTATGAAGTATGTCGGCTATGATTATGGCGACGACAGCTACTACGACGACAGTTATTTCGCAATCAAGGTTCGCGGCAGCCTCGACAATTTCGTTGGCAGCCTCAATGCCAGGATTTGCGATGGCCCCTATGTTGTGGCGCATACCAGATTTCTGGTCGACACGAATTACCGTCACCACCGCCACTATAGATATTGGGATTACGATCCCTACTACGTCGGCTCTATCTGGATCGGATGCGATTTTCCAGGTTCCGAAATCTGGATCGATGGCATCTTCATTGGAATCGCTCCTATTCTGGTGCCGCGCGTAATGGTCGGGTACCACTGGGTATGGGTTTATTACGGCGGATATCCCTGCTATCAGAGATACTTCTATGTGCCGTCTTACCAACGATACAATATCGATGTCAGGATTGATCACCGCTATGACGACTATAAATTCCGCCGTCGCGCTTTCCGCGAATGGGTGTTCGAAGAGAAGCAGTATCGCAATGAAGACGGCTTCAAGGACAGTGTCAGGGAGGTCCGCCAGAAGAATGTCAGGAACCGTCCCCTTCCCGCAACGATAGTCAGGGACTATGCAGACAGGGGGGTCATATCCAGGGAGGCGCCGATAGTAAAGCAGATGAGGTCCAGGGATGTAGAACGCGATTCCAGGCCGGTGGAGGGCGGACGCAACCTCAAACCCGAAAGTCCGCGAACCACGGATCACGACATCAAGGATCCTCGAACCCGTTCGGTCGAACCGCGCGATAACAAGCGCAATGACAAAATAACGGATCAGATGGACCGCATGAACGAAGGCAACAGCTACGGAGACGAAGGCCGAGTCATTGTACCAGGGAAAAAGCCCGAATCCGACAGATACAGCCCCTCGGAAGACAAGCGTGACACGGAAAAGGCTGCACCTCGAGGTTCCCGGCTGGGACGTGAGGACAAATCCGATAAGGGGAAACAGGAGTCTCAAATAAGCGATCAGCAAAACGACCGGCAGGAGCGCTCCGAGGACCAGAAGGTGCAATCCGGTCGGGAGGAAAGGAAGTCCTCGAGCCAAGTAAAAGAGGAGGAAAAATCCAAAGAGAATTCCAGCAGAAAGGAATCCGCTCGAAATTCGGACAGGAAGGAAAGCCGTTCATCCTCTAAGGCATCGAAAACCGACAGAAGCAAGGAGAGAGGCCGATGACACGGAGAATTTTAATTCTGATGACGCTGGTGGCGTTTATCCTGGCCGGGCCGGCGGCGGCGGTGAAGAGCGTGCCTCGATCGAACGACAAGACCGCAATCGAGAATCAAAAGCCCGATGGGAGTACAGGCTCGACAGACCCAAAGGCGACACCTTCCGAACCATCCAGAAAGCCGGGCGATACCAGCCGGGATGCCGACAAGCGAAAGGAAGAATCGCGCCCGGAGCAGGTAAAGAGACCGAACGATGACTCCGGCCAGAAGGATCGCATCAAAGAGCGCGATCGATTTATCGATGAAAACGATGACGGGCTGAACGACAGATACAAGAAGCCGCCTGAGAAAGTGAAAAGGAAGAAAGAATCGGACGACTCGTCCAAGCAAAAGACCACCGGGGAACGCCGCGACAAGTAAACCGCGCAACCATTTTTCAAAGGCCCCGTAGAAATTTCCGGGGCCTTTATGCATATCGGCCCGGGCAATTTTGCCATTGACTTGCAAAGCGCTAACTCGGTTATTCATAATAATGGGCGCAAATTCGGGATCGTTGGCAGTCAAGGTAAGGTCCGGTGCTGTCGTTAATCCCGATGGCGGTTTCGATCAGGATATAATCGCGGAAATGGTCGAGGCGGGATTATCGGCTCTATCGCCGGAACTTGATGCCATTGCTCTTGTTAGGAACGTGCTCGGCAATGCCGGCTCGATCGGTATAAAGGTCAATACCATTGGCGGCCCTGGTATGTCGACCAGGGTTGAGCTTGTAAATGCCTTGACCGCCTTTCTAAAAAGCGCCGGCTATCCAGTCAAGAAGCAGATCATCTGGGATCGCCATGACGAGGAGCTGGCCGATGTTGGATTTGGCGTACGATCGCGAGGCGACGGCCCCTACTGTTTCGGTACCGATCATGTCGGTGTTGGGTATTCGCAAGATCTCGTATCGAACGGGCAAATCGGCGGGCTCTTGAGCAGAATACTGGTTG
>Ga0315293_10002782_pt1 | contig 16847 bp, 7 predicted proteins | sample YL17G13_20_MG_FD_203071 | JGI IMG/M metagenome (GOLD analysis project Ga0315293, IMG submission 203071) | Sediment microbial communities from Yellowstone Lake, YNP, Wyoming, USA - YL17G13_20 | ecosystem: Environmental > Aquatic > Freshwater > Lake > Sediment | place: USA: Wyoming | collected...
ATGACGGAATCGACTGTGGTAGGATAACTGCTCGGTTCAAACATCGTGGCTGACAGGTTTTGCGACGAGAACCAGTAATAGGCGTTGGCCAGCGTGCCGTCATCGTAAGACATGGTTGCCCGCGGCAACAACCCGGGTGTATTCCAGCGGAGGGGAACACACCCCTCCTGGTTGGAAGTGCCCGTCAAGTTGATCGGAGGCAGATTGCCAACCGGCACATAGACCGTGTTCGAGCGACCCGATTCCAGCGGGGGTGCGCCATCGTCGACGGCTGTCACGGCAAAGGCATATACCCCATCCTCACCGACAGGAATGGTTACAACTGCAGTGGAATCGGTAAAGCTCCCGACGAGTGTGAAGTCGCCGCCGGGCACGAGTTTCTTATATAAATTGAAGTGGTTCCAGTCGCCCATGGTATTGGTGAACGACCAGTCCAGTGTCACCAGGCGGCCATTGCCGATACCTGTCAGCGCAAACGGAGGTGACGGCGGATGGTTAGCAGGCGTGCCCGAGGCCTCGTTCGAGGCGGGAGATTCGACCGAATCCGGCCACACGGCAGTCAGCTTGTAGTAGTAGGTGACGCCATTCTGAACGCCAGCGGCATCCGTATACCTGGCCTCGGTGCCGGGTATGTTGCCATTTATCAGATGCGCGGGATCAACAGGCACACCAGGTGCAGTCGCCCTGTAGAGATTGAAATGCACCGGCGGGATGCCCTCCGGGCCGCTTCCTAAACGTATGGCCATTTCGTCGTGGACATAAGCAGCGTTGTAAGCCATCTGCAGGCCGATCGTGCCATCGCCGTTCTGAATTCCGACCGTAGCCTGATCGGTCGGGGCGCCCATGCTCATGTATTCGAATAGCATGCTGCCGGACGAGCGCAGGACTATCTGGAAAGTATAAGGCCCTCCACCCCCGATATGAGGTACGTTAATAAATGACACCACCAGTTCGCTGCCATCGGAATAATACCAATATTCACCGCCGGACGGTGGATAGAGGTCATCCCAGAACGGCGCAACCATGTTAAGTGGCGCATTGAAATTGGGAAGGGGCTGGTTGTAGTAATCGGCGTTCATGCTGGTAAAACTGATCCAGCCGTTAGAGCAGACATTAAATGTATTGTGCGTGATGCCGTAGTATGAGAAATCAAAACCGATATCGAACGGACCCAGGTTCTGGTCATCGTTCGACATTGGTATCTGAGTGCCTGGACCGGTAATATCGCGCCACTCATAGGATGGGCCATCCGGCTCGTCGGAATCAACCCATTCGTACCCGAAAGCGTCCGGGCCGCCTCTGTCGAGAATAACAGGCGGATTGCTCGGGCCGATCTCGCCCTTGTGCGAGAGATCGAGCGGCCTGGGGATATCATCCACGGGGACTGAAACATCGCCGGCGCCGGCCCTCCAGGAACCAGGCAGCATCCACCGCAAAGGTACCGAGAATTCGTAGCCGCTTACGGCAGACAGAGAGCCGGGCGGAAGGTGTCCAACCGCCGCGTATACTGCCACGGACGGTTCCGATTCGAGCGGCGGGGCGCCGTCATCAACGGCGGTAACAGTTATCTTATAGACGCCATCCTCACCAAGTGGAATATCAAACGCCAGATTCTGATCGAGTGGCGAACCGACCAGCACTGTAGTTCCGTGAGGCATCAGCCGCTTATAAACGTTATAGTGCGCAAGGTCTCTCGCGGAATCGCCGAACGACCAGCTTGAGCTGATTGTCCGGTCGTTAACCGTTCCCTGAACATTGAATGGAGGATACGGCGGATGGTTCACGGCCGTAGCAGTATCCAGGTTGGACGGGCCGACCTCGACAAATTGGTTATTGCCAATGTCGTAGACCGCCGCCGCCTGATAATAATATGTGACTCCGTTTACGATGGAATCCAGCACACCACCCCAATCATCATAGCTCGTGGGAATGATCAGGACACTTCCATTAACCCTATTTGCAGGATTGCCGCCATTGTAAGGATCTGGCGTGGTGCTTCTGTACAGGTTATAACCGGCAAGCACTTCAACATCCAGCGGCATAGGATTATCGGTCGGGGTCACTTTCGGATGGTATGCCATGCGATTGACAATACCATTGCCGCTTGAACCGGCAACCGATACAGCCGCCGTTTGAGAGAGAACGCTGTTGGCCGGGATATTGGCGCTGACCTCATAAGCCGGTGATGAGTCATATTTCATCAAGACAGCGCCGCCCTCGCCAAACACCTTGGCGCGGATCATATGATCGCCGGCATAATAATTCTCGAGCTGCCAAACACCATCCAAGCGCATCCATTGGTTGCCTGGATAGTCCGTAATGGCATCGAGACCGAATCCTTCTCCCGGAGCCGGCGGGTATGGCAGATCCTGGATATTATTTAGGGCTATCCAGAAATTGCCGGATGATACCAGGATTTCCGGAATATCCGCCCTGACCCAATCGCCGAGCACACCCGTGAACTCGCCATAAAATACAGGATCGGGCGCAGGATAACCGGAGCCATCATCGAGAAATACCGAAACTCCGATAGGTTGTGGCTGATCATCGGGCCACGGCCAATACTGATCGCCCTCGGTAAGGGTATGTATTATCGCCGAGTCGATCAACACCGGGTAGCTGGCCGGCACAAACATCGTGGCGGAAAGATTCTGCGACGAGAACCAGTAATAGGCGTTTGCCAGGACACCGTCATCATAAGACATTTCCACCGACTGGCTCTGCCCAGGGGCCAGCCAGGAGATCGGTATATGGCTATCGTAGCCTGAGCGCGCAGTCAGATACTGGGGTGGTCCCTCGGTGCCTGTCAATTGCACGATGTATGAATCATCGCGGTCATCGAATATGAAATCGTAAGAGCCGGAAAACTGGCAGTTAAATGTGATGTTCGCTCCTCCAATACCGCCGGCGCCGTAGCTGGCCACGGTCGAGTGCATGACGCGGTAACGGAATGTATACGTCAGACCCGAATCGAGCGGAGTGGCGGCGCCCCATTTGGTCGGCCTGTTATCAAGCGGATGAGTCGTCAAATCGAGATTCAGGCCATGGTCGCCGTAAGCGGTAATCATCCAGTTATTGTCGGTCCCGGATGGATTGACAGGCAGGGTGGGAACAGTAGGCGGCGTGAGGTTCAGAATCTGGAAATTGGCGCCGTTTTGTAAGCGGGCCGCCTCACCGCCATAGTTCTCGCTATAAATGGCCCATGAATATGTATGGACAAGGTCGCGAGCCAATAGAACTCGCCCGGTGAAAACGCCATCGTTTGCCGTCTGATCCGGCGCCTGCCCATCATCTTTGATTTCTAATAATGGGGTGGACCAGGCGCCATCCCAGAACCCGTCGGAGTTCCAGCTTCCTTTAAGGTAGAATGAACGGTAGGAAACATGGACCGGATTGCCAAATGAAGCCGTGAGCAATACCGGTACCTTGCCTTCGAGGGCGTAGTTTTGGAATACCGTGTCATTTTCGATTACCGTTATAGTATCGTATATCGGTAGATGGGTCGGGGGGAATTCCACTTTAACGGTCCAGGCAGTATCGGCCGGCATAAATATATAGTATTGACCGGTGGCTCTTGTTGAAGCATGCCACGGACGGTTTAATACCGAAATTTGTGCGCCCTGGATCGGGTTGCCGGTGGCCTGGTCGGTAACAATGCCCCCGAGCGTTCCCCAGCCTTCAAGATACATCAAGGCTCTTTGAACCGCGGCCTCGGCATCAACCACGCCCATGCCGTAGTTATTATCCTCGCCGGGGTCGTTATCCGCCGGGGCCTCTACGGCCGTTTCATAAATTATCTGCTTAACCTGCTCGGCAGTCAGGTTCGGATTCGCCTGGCGAACCAGCGCCACGACTCCGGCGACATGCGGGCAGGCCATAGACGTACCGCTATAATTGCCATAGGTATTGCCCGGCAGCGATGATCTGACATTTTCACCGGGCGCCGATACCTCAGGTTTAAAAGTATCTGAACCATCCGGTGTGCAATTCGATGGGCCGCGGCTGGAAAAGCCAGCGATCGGCATATTGGGATTGTTGCCATCGACAGCGCCTACGGCAAAGTTCATATAATCGGTCGTGGCGCGGTCAGCCGGTCGGCGCAGGCCTTCGAAGGCCTCATTGCCGGCGGCGAAAACCACTACAACACCGGCGGCCTCGCAACCATCGAGAACGCCCCAGAAGGTTTCATCGCAGGGCGGATATCCGTGTCCGGTAGTTACGCCCCAGGAATTCGAGACAACATCGGGGACATCCCAGACGGTAGCGGGATTTTCATCAGGGTCCGCTACCCACTGGAATGATAGCAAGGCATCGCCAACCGTGCGGGGAATTCCGCCCCCTCTGTCGATTGCGGCGGCGGCAATCCATTGGGCATCAATAGCGACACCGATGGTATCGTCAACCTCGGTGCGGCCGCAAATGGTGCCCATGGTGTGCGTGCCGTGGCCATTCTGATCGTTCGGCAAAGGCCAATGGGTGTCATAGGGATCATACCAGGCCCACTCCGGATGGTCCGCATAACGGGGATCGTTCCCGGCCCACCGGTTGGTGAGAGCCTCATGGTTACCCCAGACACCTGTATCGATATTGCTTACGAGTCTGCCTTCCCCAGTATACCCCATGGCCCAGGCCTCGGTGGCATGTATCCTCTGAAGGCCGATTTCATGGCCCGCGATAATGGGAAGATCATCATTCCTGGAGACCGGCTCAATGGTTTCGATGTCGTAATCCGGGCTCACCCGAAGAACATCGACACGAGAGACAATCTCGTCCAGCGCCTCGATTGTGCCCTTGACAATGATGACATTGCCCAGCCAGAGTGTCCTGTATTCATCAATCTGGCCTGCGGCGGCCATTTGATCAAGGCGCGCAATGATGTCAGCCTGGGTGAGCGTAGCCTTTTCCTGCAAAGCCCTTACCACTGTCTCATGCCAGGTTTGACGGTCGGCATTGATGGCGTATAGCTGATCCTGCAGAGCTCGCAGGTCCACCTGATCCGCCATGGTAATAATGGCGGTAATAGACTCGCCATTTTCAAAAGTGGCGAGGTAGCCTGGAAAAGCAGGGCTGTATTCACCAGCGAATGCGGCCGAACAAACGGCCAAGGAGAGCGCAACGAGGGTTAACAAATTTCGAGTAGTTCGCATAATTTAACTCCATAATTTATGGGTTAGAAATTAATGGCATTACTCAGCGGCGGAATTTCCTAGAAGCAAGCCTCCTTTACATTAAAATATGCACAATTTATTTTAACAGCGAGTTTATTCAAGTATAGTCTCGCGGAGAATGGTATCAGAAATCTTGCTGAAATCATCAAACCCGCACCATTACATATTCAGCAGTCATATATATCGATAATATCGGCAGATGTCAATAAATATTATGCATAAATTATTACACAATCAAACAGTAGGGAATAGATAAATTTACCAGCGTGGATTTATAGCTCTATTACAATATTATTATGGGAAATGGGTGCTGTTATCAAACTCTCTCAAACGGATCGATCAGTTTCTTATATTCGGCAGCCGCGAAACGATCTGTCATACCGGCTATATAATCGGCCACAACCGTATGGCGGGATTCCTCTTCCATCCTGGATTTTATATGCAGCGGCAGGACATCGATATTCCGCATATAAACCTCGAACAGCTTGTGGATTATAAGCTTTGCCTTCTCCGACATCCTCTCCATCCTGTGGTGACTGTACATATTTCGATATAGAAATATCTTAAGGCGGCTGTTCTGTTCGGCGACCCGATCCGGAAAACGAACCATAAATGTTCCGTTAGACCTGACGTCGTCAATAGACCCGGGATTCTCTTTGCTAATTATTTCCGTCGATTGCTTGATTAGACTTGTTACCAGAAAATCTATCAGAAACCTGACCATCATGTGGCGCCGCAGATGCTCATCGGCGTCAGGATGCCTGGCATTGATTATGGCAACCTGCTCTCGCCATAAGTCTATTTCGTCCATTTGATTTTCGGTCAACACGCTGCTCGCCAGGCCGTCGTCGACATCGTGACAATTATATGCGATCTCATCGGCGACATTGACAATCTGACACTCCAACGAGGGATTGGGGCTATCGGCGAAATCACCATGCAGCAAGGGATTATCATAGTGAGAGTGGTGTTTCAGGATTCCTTCGCGCAGCTCAAACGTCAGGTTCAGGCCGGGAAAATCAGGGTATCTCTTTTCGAGAAGTTCGACCACCCGAATGCACTGGCTGTTATGCTCGAATCCGCCAATGTCCTTCAATAGCTCGTTGAGCGCGTCCTCGCCTGAATGGCCGAATGGTGTATGACCAAGGTCGTGGGCCAGGGCGATTGCCTCCGTGAGGTCCTCATTGGCCCCCAGACTTCTGGCGATGGAACGGGCGATATTGGCCACCTCGAGCGTATGGGTCAAACGGGTGCGGTAGTGGTCGCCCTCATGGTTGACAAAAACCTGGGTCTTGTATTCCAGTCGGCGAAATGCCGTGGAATGCACAATGCGGTCTCGGTCGCGTTGGAAATCGGTGCGATACGGATGTTTCGGCTCCGGGTAGCGCCGCCCCCTGGTCTCGGACGATTTGGCGGCATACGGCGCCAAATGCTCTTTTTCCCATTTTTCCAATTGCTCGCGAAACACGGCTCTAATTTCCTATCGATAATCCGATTATGACGGTGTCGCTCAATTTGTTGACAGCTTTATAGTCGAATATAAATGTAAGCGATTTGTAAGATAAATCAAGCCCCCATTCAAGTGCATTGGGATTATTCGTAAATCCCAGCCGAAGGTGGAAGCCAGGGGTAATTGCCACCTCCTGGCCGAATGTCCAGCGCCCGCGGCCCAGCGTATCGTGTCGGAATCCGACAAAGAGGCCGATGTCAGCCGAGGCGAAATAGGTGGCGCGGACTGTTGGTTCGGGACGGTAGCCACCGGGAATCTCATACGGCTTTTTAAGAACAATCTCCTCCAGCCCGGCCTGGCCGACAAAATCGCCACCGTTATATGAGATCCGGAGAGTCGCGTCTAAGCGGCCATAATTACCGGCGCCACAGTATTCCTCGTATCGGTGGGAAACCGAAAGCAAAGAATATATTCTATTATATATGGGAGCAGCCAAACCGGCCGAAGCTGTTACATCATTATAAAGGCGTTCCAGGCGATATGACCTGTAGGATGCATAGAAGCCTAAACCCCTCCAGCTATACCGGGCGGCCGCGAAGTCCCATGACAACGAGCTGATCTGATAAGGATCGGTATGCAGGAAGAGCGCGCCAAATCCCGGCCGGCACAGGCGCGATGGCTCGAAATTGATCTCTCCGCCCGAAAGGCCGGCGTAATCGAAGCGTTCCAGGACAGTATGGTCGAAACCTGAGCCGGAGGCCGCACCACCGGCCACGGCCAGAATCAATATCAGGACTGCCCACCTCATGGAGCGATCACCACCGGGATGGTTTTTGTTACATCTGAACATCCGGAAATTGCCGCATAGATGAAATAGATTCCCGGCGCAAGCCTCTCGTTATTGCCGTTCAGGCCATACCATTCGGCTCTCGTGTTAGCGGCAATTCGGCTATTCAAGATAGTCCTGACACGGCGTCCGGTATCGTCGAGAACCTCTATCAGAGCCCGGCACCCCCCTGGCGAGGAAATAGAAATGCTGAAATATTCGCCGCTGCCCGATCGCGTCATCTGGGGTTCAACCGATATTGAAATCACTTCATTTGCCGGTTGGCCAGGTGGCGAATTAGCTGCACCGGGCGTTGAGCCTGCCTCAGCAGTGCTCTCATGCCAGTTATTATCGGGAGGATCGACGCTGTTTCTCTCTATCGATACACCATCCTGGCCTGAGGTCGACCATTCGTAATAATCCTGGTAGGAGTTGTCGACTCTGGCGAGGGCGGCAGATCCCGAATTATTCAATAGACTAAAATCCAGATCGATGGCGTCATAAGACTCCTGGGGGCTGTCCCCCCAGTAACCGGACGAGTTGCCCCAGCGACTTTCGAAGGACGGGGAACCGCTATCGGCTACAAGTTGACGGGCCAGTAGCGCGTATGAATGGGCCTCGATTTCAAAAGGAGGCAATGAAATCGAATCGAAATCTACGATCAGGCGATAAAGCTCCAATGAAATTAGAGTATCGGACCCGTTGTAAACCTCGATCCATTCCAACTGCACTGTGTCGCCCGGTTCATTCGTCATGATCTCCGAAATGATCAATTCGGCATTAGCCATTGACGGCAACAGCATTATCAATAACATTATTCTCATATCACGGCCTCCAGTACAAGATAGAGCGGACCGACGGCGCCTTGATACGATTCCTGCCATCGGTAAGTAACCTTCATCAGCAAACCATCTGATAGATTCAGGATCTCCTCGACGAAGAAGTCAATATCGCCATCGAAATGCGCCCGGAACCGACCGTTAAGCAGAGATATCGCTTTGAGCGGCACCGAGCAAAAGATGTAACAAAAAGAACGGGTTTTAATTGTCCGGCCGCGCTCGCTCCAAACCGCAGCCCTGGCCTCGACACGGAATGGCCGGATAAGGCTTGTCCCGAATTCCGTGAGAACGCGTTCTTTCACCGCTCCCGTTCTTCCTGATGACCTGGCGTCGAGGTCAATGCCGTCCAATACACTATAGCGGGCGCTGATGAGATTATCGAGCGATAAGCGTTCATGAGGTGACGATTTCCAAATTTCGGCGGCCGCCCCGAGGCCCAATCGACCGATGGTTAACCCCTTTTGCGCATAAAAGCCGGTCTCCCCTGCCTGAGCCTGGCGGAATGCCTCAATGAAGTGAGAATTCTCGAACCTGTCATAATCGGGGCGCGCAATACCTGAGGATTGGAGATTGAGGAACGAATCGTCGTAATGCCACACGGCACAATTGAAACCGCCCCGCTGCAGGCGCAGAGCTGTCCCAATACCCGATTCTGCATAGGCGAGTTCGGTGCGGATTCCGCGATCGGGGTCGGCGAAAAAAAGCGACGTTGACCCCAGCGTCCTCTCGTATCCATCGGCGTTCAAGAATGTTCCCGCGCCCGAGATGCCGAGTGTTACATCTTCATAATTCGCGGTCATGGCGGCTGCCAGAAACCGCTTATCCAAATCGGGGTAGCGCCTGGCCGAAAACATGGCCGAGCTTCTGTTGTAGTGGATCTTTATGCCATTGTAAAAGCTATTGTCGGGAAAAACGAAATCGTCAGGCTGTTTCATCGAATCAGAAACGCCCGTTATCGGCCGATAATCGAATTTGCCTATTGATAGGCCCAAACCAATATCGGTGTCGTAATTGCCGACCGTCACCCCGGATCGGCCGTCGCACCATCTCATCCAGCGGCGCTCGATTTCCCAACCGCTCTCCCCCTTTCGGCCCTTGAGTTCAAAAGCCGCATTCTCTTTAGAGCCGGAAAACAGGATATAACCATTATTGCTTTCGCCGGACCGAATCTTCTGCCCGCCTCTGATACGCATGCCAAATGCATGTTGATCCGCCGTATCTTCGGAGGTGATGGCTGGATTGCTTTCGCCGGCCCCAGCCAGGATTTCGAGGACAGGATTGCCCAGAACGGCCTGAAAGAAATCGGCGCTGTCCGTGACTATTGACCCCTCGGCCAGTTCGCGGTAGAGTTGATATGTGTTATAATCGAAATATGATTGGTTATATAAAGTTTCCCAGTCAGATTCGGTCTGGATTTGGTCGACCCACTGGGCCAGGCAGACCCCCTTTAATAGAAAAAGCCCCGCCATGATTCTGAGGGCAAGCGCAGGGGCTCTCACTTTAATCCATACTTCTCTAATTTTCTATAGAGGGTTCGTTCACCGATGCCGAGCATCCTGGCGGCTTTCCTGCGGTTGCCGTCGGCCTCATCCAGGGCCCGCTCCACAAGCGCGCGCTCGACCTCCTCGACATTGACCGAGGCAAACTGCTGGGCCGAACTTGGCGGTACCGGCTGGCCGCCCCTGGTTAGTTCCAGCTCACGGTCGATCAATTGTCTTAAAGAAGATATCTCGTTGGAGAGCGTCATAAGCGCCTGGAAAATGAGTTGATGTTCGGCGGCCTCGGGAGTTCTGTGTGTAACAACGGGCAAGAGGCTGGCACGCGAGGGATTATCCATCATATATCGTTCGAAATCGGCGGCCCTGATGCGGCCTGATTGACTGGTCACGGCGAAAGAATCGATGACGTTTTTCAATTCGCGCACATTACCCGGCCATTCATACTTGTGGAAAAGGCGGAGCGCGCCGGGTTCTATATGGAGCTTGTCGGTCTTTAGCTCGGCCGCCCTCTGCTCCAGAAAGTGGAAAGCCAGGGGGGCGATGTCGGCTTTTCGGGCCGAAAGGGCGGGCAGATCTATGGAGACGACACGCAGGCGGTAGAAGAGGTCCTCGCGAAAGGCGCCACGCTCCACCTGGACGGTCAGGTCCTTGTTGGTGGCGGCCACCAGACGGAAATCGGCCCTGATTAGGGCATTGCCGCCGACCCTGGTGAAAATCCGATGTTCCAGCACCCGCAGCAGTTTGGCCTGAATCTCCAGCGGAATCTCACCGATCTCATCGAGGAAAATGGTCCCGCCCGAGGCTTGCTCGAAAACGCCGATCCGGCGAGCCGTGGCGCCTGTGAACGACCCCTTTTCGTGACCGAACAGCTCCGATTCAATAATCCCCGGCGCCAGGGCCGCCACGTTGACCGCGATAAAAGGAGCGCCGGATTTGCCCGCTTTGGAGTGCAAGGCTCGGGCTATCATCTCCTTGCCGGCGCCGGATGGTCCGGTGATAAGCACGTTGATATCGGTGGCCGCTACCTGGGTGACGATGCGGGCGGCGGAAGCCAACTCGGCCGAGCGCCCTATCAGGCCGCAGGAGACGATAAGGCGACGCTCCTCTTTCATTTCATCGAATGCTCGCACAATATCGACGCCCTGGACCGGCCAGACCAGCAGCCTATCGACTGAGCTTGTCTCTCCCAACACGCCCTGGGATACAACTGCAAGCACCGGAATGGATGGAATTTCATAATAAACCCGTTCCATTATTTTAAGAGGCCGTGGATCGTGCCGGAGATCGAAGAGGATGCCATCTGGTCCATGGGATCCTGCGGACTTCCCGCCAGTAATCGCAGCAGCCAGCCGGGCCTCATCGATGAAATGCTCCCCAGCCTTACCGGAAAGGTTTTGAATCACGTCATTGGCGAAGGGTTGGTCATGTGAGAAAACGTAGATCATTTTTTTATTTTCTGGCCCTTGCCAAACCGTCGGGTAGGCCACCCGACGGCACATTTGTGGTGCCGGGTCGCCCGACCCGATGCTTACTTACCTTTTTTCTTCTTGTGCTTCTCGCGTTTTTCCTCGGTATCGTTCACTAAAACAAAATCCGATCGCTTGTTCTCCAGGTCGACCTTGACCACTATGACCCGGATCTTATCGCCCAGCTTATATATCCGCCCGGTTCGCCGCCCGGTGGCGCGGTGCTTGCCCTCGTCGAGCATGAAATAATCGTCCTTGATAGTTGCGAATGGCACGAACCCCTCGACCATGCTACCTGCCAGCGCGACAAAGATCCCGGACTTGACTACGCCCGAGACGATACCATCGTATACTCCACCCACGCGCTCCGAGAGGTACTCGAGCTGTTTAAGCCTGATCGAATCGCGCTCGGCTTCGTCGGCGACGATTTCGGTGGTGGTGCAATGCAGGCCAATTGCTTTAAGGCCGGCGTGCAACTTCTTGGCGATATCGCTATTTAATTTGTGATTCAGGAACAACTTCAGCGCCCTGTGGACAAGCAGGTCGGGGTAGCGCCTGATCGGCGATGTGAAATGGGTATACATCGGGAAAGCCAAGCCGAAATGCCCGATGTTTTCAGGCTGGTAGACAGCCTTGGCCAGCGACCGCAACAGAATCTTCTCTACGAAAGCCTCCTCGGGCTTATCCTTGACCAACTCCATCACCCGTTGAAGCTTTTTGGGCGTTATCTCGCCTTTGAAACCGATGTCGTATCCCATCTCGCGAAGCAGGGCGCCGAAATTCTCGATCTTCTCCTTGTCGGGCCTGGCGTGGACCCGGTAAAGTATCGGCACGCCTTGAGAGCCCAGGTATGTGGCAGTATACTTGTTGGCCACCAGCATGAACTCCTCAACTACCTGGTGCGACGGCATCCGGGCCTGGACGAAAATATCCAACACCTTCCCCTCGGAATCGAGTTGAACGGTCGGCTCGGGCAGATCGAAATCGAGGCTTCCTTTCTGCAAACGCTCCTGCCGCAGAGCCCGGGATATCTTGAGCATATGGTTCAGGATTTTCCCCCACTCGGCGCTGATCCGTCCCTTTCCTTTGCGGTCGAAATGATCCTGAACCTCCTCATATGTCAGGGAGGCCCTGCTGCGAATGATCGTCTCAGCGAATCGCCAATTTCGTATATGGGCGTTCTCGTCAATATCACATATGAACGAGACCGTCAGGCGATCCTCATCCTCAACCAGGCTGCAGATGTCGGCCGAGAGCTTGGGGGGCAGCATCGGGATAACGCGGTCGACCAGGTAGACGGAGTTGCCGCGCATGCGGGCCTCGCTGTCGAGAGTGGCCGCCTCTTTCACGTAATGAGAAACATCAGCGATGTGGACTCCCAGCCGGTAAAGCCCATGACCCAGCGGCTCCAGACTCACGGCATCGTCATGGTCCTTGGCGTCATGTGGATCGATTGTGAAGACGATGAGATTGCGCAGGTCGAGACGCCGGGCGATCTCGGATTTGGGGATTGCCCTGCGAATCTTGGCCAGCTCGGGCTTGACCTCCGGATCGAAATCTTTCGGGAAACCGTATCCCACGATTAAGGAATCGATATCGATACCCGGTGTGCCGGCTTTCCCCAGGATTTCCTCGATATGGCCCCGAGGAGGCAGATACGTTGCCTCCCAGGGATAAAGCCGGGCCGTAACCAAAAGGTCTTTGTCCAACACCAGATTTCGGGGATTGTCGACCTCGATATTTTCCGCCAATCGGCGGTCCTCGGGCACGATATAAAATCCATAGCGGCTCCTGGCTACTTTCCCGACTATCCTGCCCTTCTCGCGATTGAGGACCTCGACAATTCTCCCCTCGCGATTCTTCCCGGCGCGGGTATCCTTGATGGCGGCTCTGACCTCCTCGCCGTGAATGGCGCCTCCCATGTCACGCGGGGAAATGAATATCTCGCCGCTTTTATCATGGGGCATGACAAAGCCGTGGCCGGCCCTGCTGACAGCAAGTTTGCCCTGCACCAGGTTTTTCCGGGGCTCGACCGCCAGGCGCCCCCCTCTAAGTCGTGTCAGTTGGCCCGACGACACAGCATCCTTGATCATCTTGCGAAAGGCCGGATAGTCGGCCATGTCGATACCCATGATGCGGGATAGCTCGCGTATCTTGACCGGACGGGAGCGGCCTTTCAGGTTCTCCCTGATAGCATCTAAAGTTAACCTTGGCATTTCTGCCTAATTATACAGATAATACCCACGATATTTCAAACAAAATCTGCCATTCTGGCAGCAGCATTTGCACGAAAATGCTATGGCAGGCAGAATTATTCGTTTTGGGCCAAGAGGATTTTATGCAAAAATTACTTGACTGTCGGATGAAAATGGATAATATAAGATGGGTGATTCGCCTAAGGCGAAACGGCAAAATCGCTTCAAACAAATAGCTTCGTTTTACTTGGCATGATTTCGGCAGTTGGGAGCTGCGGGGATGGTAAAAGTCGACAGTATTAGTTCAATATAAGCACGGAATTTAAGTTTTTCGGTGATTGACAGGATTGTGCTGAATTTAGAGCCATTCAAAACAAGAAACCAAAAGCTAATGGAAATCAGGACAGATCGGAATTAAGAGTTTCATTAATGGGCCGATGCCCAGGGAGGTGAAACAGTTTTTTCTATCTTCCGAAATTTCACGATTTAATCAACCTTTTGCAGGAGAGAGTAGATGAAAAGAATTTTGCTATTGGCGGTCACGGTGACGCTCTTGGCATTCGTGGTTGCATCCGCCGCGAATAACAAGATAATATCGTCCAAAAGCGGCGCCAAGGTTAGCGCCATGGCCCTTATGAAAAAGGATGTGCTGATCAGGGGAGACGAAGCGACATTGGCCAATGTCCCTATCGCGCCGTATAACCCCAATCATATAGCATCGTCGCCCGGCGATACGATTGGGTATACCGCATTCGATTATCAATCCAACGGCTCATCCGGCAACCGTGTCGTAGTCGACCATATGGGCGGACTGCATTTTGCCTGGATGAGATCGATTGGCGGACTCGGGCCCAGGACAGTTTATTACAACTATATGCCTTCTCCCGCCGGTCCTCAGGGATGGGATAAGACTGGTACATCTATATCGATTTCCGGCCATGTCAATGATGGTTATACTCAGATCTCGGTTACAACCGATGATCTGGCGGCAATCGCTTATCATAACGGCGCCGATATCATCGATTCCCTGTTTGCTGCGACTGATGCTGCCACCGGCTTTGGAGGATTCGCCGATAATACCTTCAGGCTTAGAATGCTATTTGCAGGCGATGTTGATCCTTGCCTGTGGCCCTACTTCTCGGTTGACCGCAACAACCGATATCATATGGTCGCATCAGAAGCGAGTACAGTCTTAGGCGCAGTGCAGACCCTGGGGTATGCAAGATCTACGAACGGCGGTTTATCCTGGACTCCACCGGCGGTTGTTGATACGGTCGTCACCCTTTCTTCAGTCATAACCGCGAGCCCAGTATCGGATAAGGTGGCCATCGTCTACACCCATCCATACGATGCGAGCAGCCAGTGGATTAACGATGTTTACTACATTCTTTCGCAGAATGGCACTACGTGGGACTTCCGGAATGGCAAGATCAACGTCACTGAATACGCCTCCGACCCCGAGTCGCTCTGGGCTTACACCGACTGCGACGCCGTGTTCGATTTCAACGACAACCTGCACATTATATGGAATGAGCAACTGGCATATGTAAGCGCGGGGGGTACCAATGTGGAGTTTTTATCGAAGCTCCGCCACTGGGATTTTGCTTCTGGTACAATCACCCAGGTCATGAAGTCCGATTCGACATGGTCCCTCACTGGCTGCGATTTCGGCGGCTGGAATCACAGCCTCGCCAAGATGTCGATCGGTGCCGACAGCACCACCGGCGGCCTATTTGTCACGGCCACAAGCTGGTACCTCACCGATTGCTCGGCCGGTGGTTACGCCAACGGCGAGTTGTTCATGAGCTACTCGACCAACGGCGGCGCCAACTGGACTCTCAGGGGTGACCTGACCAATTCACATACCGATTCCTGTGTCGCCGGCAATTGCGATAGCGATAATTGGTCCTCCCTGGCTGAACGCGTCGATGGCAATCTGCATCTTTTCTACAGCAACGACCTTGACGCCGGTGGCATTCCCCAGAGCGAGGGCTACCTGACCACCAATCCCATGCTCTACCTTCACTACCCGAATCCGATCAGGGGCACGGCCGTACCATCGGCCCCAATGCTCGTTTTCCCATATGATGATTCCACTTACGCCTCCGCTTTCTTCGTTTTCGAGTGGAGCGAGCCGGTTGGGGTTGCTCATTACGAAATCCAAGTTGCTACTGATGTCGGTTTCAGCAATATCGTCGATTCGAATTCCAATGTCGACCACAAGGAGTACATCAACATTAACGGCCTGCTGCCGGATGATTATTTCTGGAGAGTCAGGTCGGTTGGATATTATGGGACCTCCGCCTGGAGCTCGACATTCAATTTCACGGTTACCTATATCGGTATCCAGGGCCATGTCTACGAGCAAGACGGCTCGACTCCGATTCAGGACGCTATCGTGGCGGCGATCAGCAACGACCTGGTCGATACCTCCGTGGCATCGACAAATGCCGCCGGTTACTATGTATTACCCGTGCCGGGACCCAATACCTACGACATCATCGCGGGCAAGACAGGTTACGCGGATACTACCGTCAACGACTATAATATCGCCAGCGGCGTAGCGACTGTCAACTTCAGGTTGCATCCGCCGGCCGGCGGCTGCGATTATGTCCCCGGTGATATAAATGGCAACGGCTCGCCCAACGGTATTGACGTAACCTATGGGGTGGCCTACCTCAAGGGTGGCGGCGCCCCCAGGGATTCGTGCAACTGCCCGCCCATAGGATTCCCATTCTATGCGGCCATGGATGTCAACGGCAACTGCGCTGCCAACGGAATCGACATTACTTTCTTTGTCGCTTACCTCAAGCAAATGCAGCCTGCCATACTGCATTGCATCGACTGCCCACCGGCGCGCAGAGATTAGCAGCGTCTTCACGCGTAATTACAAGCCCCGGTCAAATGGCCGGGGCTTTTTTATTGGGGCGATAAGTGCCCTTATCGCAATATTCCGAGGTTTTCGGGGTGGCGTTTGGTCACCAGACCTGACGCAACGGCCACCCGGAAAGGCAGCTATCCGGGGTAAATAAAAAGGGGTCGAAACCGATATGGTCTCGACCCAGGTGCGGGTTCAATTTAATACGTAATCAATCGTTATCCGGTGGCCCGGGTATTTCCGAGCCCTCCGGAGGTGGCGGCGCCATGCCGGGCCCCATGCACGGGCCGCGTCCCATCAAACGACCTGGCCCATCGCCCCGCTGATGGCGGCCGCGGGGGCCGTCTTCCCGGCGCATCTTTTTCCATTTGGCCTGTTGTTCCTCTGTGAGTATTTTTCGCGCCGCGATCATATGCTCGAGTCTCTTTCGGTCGATGCTGGACTTGATATTGGAAATTCGGTCCTGCATCGCCAAGGCCGCCTTCTCATCGAGCCTGGCTTTCATCATGACCTCTTTCAATTCCAG
>Ga0315293_10002784_pt1 | contig 16845 bp, 20 predicted proteins | sample YL17G13_20_MG_FD_203071 | JGI IMG/M metagenome (GOLD analysis project Ga0315293, IMG submission 203071) | Sediment microbial communities from Yellowstone Lake, YNP, Wyoming, USA - YL17G13_20 | ecosystem: Environmental > Aquatic > Freshwater > Lake > Sediment | place: USA: Wyoming | collected...
GCTGAGATGCAGGTCCAAAATAGGCAGGATGAACGAGGTTCAGGCGAAGCTGTCGATGTACAACGTTTCATTACTGGCTAAGATGAACGTGCTATGACATCACGCGGTTAGTTTTGCACCAGAGCCAACATATGATGATTATTGTGAATAACGCATAAAATGCATTATTGGTTTTCATTTTATCTGCTAATTCAGATTGTCATTGTAGGATGATATATGCTTTGGTACATTTTTTTTACAGAATCGAAATAAAAGAAAGTTTTTTCAATTTACTCGTTTCTTGATTCTATAAGTATTATTTCGAAAGTGAATTCGCACTTTCTAAGCCAGTATCTCCCCGGAAAAGTTCAATCAGTTGGGATTGAGGGTAAACCCCTTTCAAGGCTTTTTCTCGATTGCTCCTCCCGACTCTACTGAGTTTGCTTCTTATAGAAATAAAGGGATTTCAATAAGTGGGAGGAGAGCAATGGATTCTGACAAAGAGGGTCGCATCGAGGCGACAGTACTCGTTATTGCTATCGGTCTGATTGTCATTCTGATACTCCCGAGCATTCCGCCGACGTCTATTGGTACGGCAGAACTGACGGACCTTATGCTTCATCCGGATGAATATCAAGGCAGGAAGTTGGTTTTGCAGGGGAAGATTGCGACATGGGACCTCAGATCCTATTTTGATGTGTATTTCAGTCCTCAAGTCTTTGGTGGCGGCCTTGGGTACTGGACAAAAGTGTATGAAACCAGGGATAGATATGCTATCCCCTGGGTCGAATCTCACGGTTGGGGATGGTTCGAGCTGCGCGATCAGGACCAACCATCGATGCAGAGCGATGCGCTGACCCAATTATACATACATTCAGATGACCACACCGGAGATGGTTTCTTCTCAATCAATCAGACCGTCTTAGTATCAGGCACCTTGATGAAGGGCGTCGTGCCAGGTATGGATCCATTTTTCAGTTTCGGTCTGTACGGCTCATATTGGTTTTTCGAAGCAAACCAGATATGGGCGCAATAGACTCTGTATGCAATCGATAAGGCTTTTTCCTGATTGCGATAAGATTGACTTTACGGTCAGGATACAATATGCGCCCGTATCATCCGGTCTGACCTGCATTTAAGTTGCCAATGATAAAGAAGAACCATTCGCACAATATGATTATTAGCGCAATCAATTTCATCCGTACACTCAATTTCCACTTATACGATAAGAGAAGGCAGACACAGGGTGTAACCACCCATACAATCATCCAAATGATTAAGAGGATTTGCGGTGGACCCACCCATAACCCCAACCATATATCCAGAAATACCCCGAGCCGTGAAAGTATGACCGGTATGAGATAAATGAGAACGGATAGTATCAGAGAAGCGACTACGAACATCTTCTTCTGCTCGATTCTCCATGTCATTTCCATTCCCTCGACCAGTCATCCCCTCGTCAGGAGATAAGTTTTCTCCCGAGGCAGGAGATAAGTCTTCCTGATTATTGATTTCCTGTGAACGCGGCGGGCGAGAGAGGACTCGACCGACTTCTCGAGGTCCGCCCGCTCCGAGTAGTTAAGCGGCTCATTCACTTCATCCCATATCGCTCCGGGCGGGACAAAGGGTTTGTCGTTGGTTGACTTGAATGTTCTCATCCGTGAGGACTGAAATCAATCGTCTTCATTACCTTGCATATAGCTTGCCATAGGCATCGTTCGATCACCTTATCGAGGTATTTCCTCCTGATACCCGTATTCGTGCGCTAGATCGCTTTCTACGGGGTGCAGACAACGCATTCCGGGGGCAATTCCTTTCGGCGGATCAAGGTTTAAGGCTTTCTGACGGTCTGCAGGACGGGAATTATCGGCAACGCACAGTATAGAACCCTATCCCGGGGATCGATGCGGTGATCCTGCACACGAATTGGGAGAGAAAGCAGGACGAACTCATCAAAATCATCCGAGAGAACAGAGAAAAGAAGCAAGCTTCCCCGAGTGAGGGCAATGGAAAGCCCGACTCTCATTCCGTATAATCCCGTATCCCGCCCCGTATAATCTCCCGTATAATTCGGAGAAATCAAAGTTGCCGTATAATCCCGTACCCGCCCCGTATCAATCCCGTATAATTGACGCATCTAAACTATACGGGCCCGTATTCCTCCCGTATAATCCCGTATGTTTCCCGTGTTCCGACTCTCTTTCCGATGCTCAAGATTATACGGGCCCGTATCCCCCCGTATCCCCGAGTATCGGAAATGACATCAAAACGGGGGATATGACGCCAAATCGACTCGGAAATTTGGTTCGAAGGGTAAGAGAGGAGCCCGAGCAAGAATCAACAGTTGACCGAGCGCTTTCCTGAGAAATCGAGTCTTGAAATAAGAAAAGAAATCCGTCATGAAAAAGCAGTGAGGAACTGCGAAGAAACCTTTGAAATGCGAATTTAGGAAGAAACGGCGAAAGAGGAATATTCTCGTATCGGAAGACGGGTCAGAAAAGCAAAAGAGAAACCCGGGCTCAGAACGAAGGGTTAACCGGGTCGCCTACGAGCGCCCTAGGGGAGGATTTCTCCCGCTCCGAGACCGACATCGTTTCCTTTCCCCTAACAGGACGAAGTCGACTCCAAAGGAGCGAAGACTTCGACAGGAATATCTCCGAGATCCTTCCGATTTTCCTTATCGGAGGGTGATGAATCAAGGGGGTATCTCTCGTGCTGTTAGCGCGTCTCTCAAGGCCCGCTCCGCAACCCCATTTTCGGCGAAAAAGCACTAGCGTTACTCACATATGGGGGGACAGCCAGTAAGCCTAAAGTAAGCCTAAATTCACCAATAATATTATCCCCTAGGACCCCCTAATAAGCTCGCATGGAGAGCGCGCCGAGCAGGGAAAGACTCATTGCCGTCGATAGGAGAGCAGGCGATATCGAAATGGCTCTGTGCCGCATCAGGAACGAAGGCTCGAAAGACGACAGACACGGTGAGGAGATTCGATTGTCATTCTCTCTTGAAGTCCATGAGAAAGCCGCGTTGGCAAAGAGATCAGGCGACCTCCACCCACTGAGAATTCGCATCAGAGATGGTGCATACCCGCTCTGCGGAGCCGTCAATGGCTTTCTGGGCATTGCGTATGACCCCTGCTACCAGGGATACTTGGGGGGTTTCTGATATCAGATAGCAAAGAAGGGGCGGTGAAACCGTCGGAGAAGTACCGCAGGAATCAGCAACTCGTCTTGAAGAAGAGACGCGACACTGTCAATAAGATGCTCTCGGTCTTTGAGAAGAGTATGACCCCTTCGAATCCTCCCGAGGCGGTCGTCTCAAATAATAGGAAGGAAGGAGGAATTGATCGGAATCTGTCCTCGGAGGATAGGGCCGATAGGATCGAGTGGAGCAAGTTTTCGACGCAGGATACACGAGGTTTCCTCCGCACGTTGGGGTCGGAGGAGAGGCGCGAGTTCATCGGAGGAATGGCGCGTTTAGCGAAGGAAGGGATTCAAGAGCGCGCCGAAATCGACAAACTTCTGGGAGAAGCTGAGTTATATGCAAGATTAGGGGGTGCCTTAAGCCAATATATGGAGGCAAGAGGGACGTCCAATATCCCGCAGCGGACCTACGAGGCCTCCGAAGGGCAGAATGTGGCGCCGGTAACGCCTGAGGTGACGGTTTCTGTGGCGGATGTGACGCCTAGATTCTCGCAAAAGAGCCACGATGTGACGGTTGTAGCGTCTGAGGTGACGGCTGTAACGCCTCCGAGTGTCCTAGTGCGCGCGAAGAGGGGCGAAGACGGCCTCTATCACTGCCGGGAGTGCGATTATGTGACGGATCGGGCGGGGACTCTGCGCATGCACCGGTTCAGAAAGCACCCGAAGGATAGGATGTGACGGCGCATGAAGTGCTTTTACCCAAGGGCAGGAGATTGAAGAGAGGAGATATCGTCGAAGTCGAGCCGGTGCAGCCGTGATTCACCTAATGACAAGCAGGAGGGATGGGATGATAAGCGGAAAGGAAGGAAAAACGCAGAGCAAGCAGGCGAGGATCGGTATGGATGTCGATTCGCTAGTGAGCGACCTCAAGGAGATCGGGGTTCCGTTCACGGATGCCGAATATCTGAAGGATGCAAAGCCGGCGAGCATCATCATCTCCGGGATCTACTCGCCCAAAATAGGCCGTTATCCGATTACGAGGCTCGATAGAAACGCGAACGGCGGGGATTCCATCGCACTGCCAATAGTCGAGGATGCCTCCTATTTCGACGACATCGACGGACAAATGACGGGAGAAATCGAGCATTTGGGGACGGACGCCCTCGCCTGGTACTGCCCGTTCCACAGGTTCGCGCAGAAAAGCTGGGGAATATGCATCCCCGATACGTCCGTGAACTACCTGGCCCTCAAAATCTTCAACGATCCTCAGACGAGACTGCCGAAGATAGCCGTGGCGGATCCGCTCTCCTACGCCTTGGCGTTCAGACTGCTCTTCCTGCATGAGTTCTTTCACTTCGCGACAGAGATATCCGCCTCCGCCATTGAATTCATCAAGGGGGCTCCCTGCTACGAGGATTACTCTGTGAAGGAGTACTGTCGGCCTGTCGACTATGACGAGCCTATCGAGGAGGCACTCGCCAACGCCTTCGCCTTCAGGGGAACGATGAAGGAGATTACACTCAGGGCGAGAAAAGGGCGGTTCGACCCTCACATTGATACGCGATCCGCGAAAATGCTTCCGAATTCCCCTGCATGGCAGAAGAATGCGATCGGCAATATGAAAGCATTCATGAGCAGCCAGCCGTCCGGATATTCCTCATTCCCGGAATATCTCGTTCCGGATGCCTTTTCTGCCGGCGCCGGGAGGCTTGCCGCCGCGATCGACCAGCGGAGCAGGCCTCGCAAGGAGCCTCAGCTGCTGGCGTTGTTATTCGATTGCCATCAGAGACATGTCTTCTACGAGGATGTCCCGGTGCATCTCGTAAGGGCGATAGGGCGATCGGATGTGAGCCAGGAAATCGATATACGGATGCCATCAACGAGGAAATGGGAAAACGAAAGCGGAGATTGAATTTCGGTCTTTCGCTCAGAACGCATGCAGCTCATTTCGACTTGCCAGGCGCTTTCGGTTCTCTATCTGAAGATGCGATCTTCTTTCTTCCTTCGTCCGTTACCATCCATTGATTTTGTCTGCCGACGCGCTTGCCTCTTATCGATTGCTCCGCAAGCAATTTGTAGAGATGAACCTGGGCGGTGTTCCAAGAAACGGAGAGTTCCTTAGCCACCATCTCCGTCGTCACGGGCCAATCCTCCCTCTTAAGGAACCTCAGTATCCTGAGGTCTATCTGCTCTCTCATTTATGACATCTCCTAATCGGATATGATGAGAGCATGGCGAAAGGAAAAATTAAACCTTTCTCTTATGATTGGTCATATGTCTGAATATAACGACATGTCATGCAGAAACGGAAATTATGGAATCGTGGAGGAAACGAATCAGTAAGGGCGACAAAGGATGGAAGTGCGAATCCGATGATGATTGAGCTATTCATATGCCCAGCAGAGGACAAGATCGTGCGAGGAACCGACATCATCTATTCCCCCGGAACAGAGAATCCGGAGAGGCTCACCGGCAGGTGCTCCCTCTGCAGCGCGGCCGTCGAGAAGCCGGTGAGCCGACTCCTTTCAGGCATCAAGAGCCGTTATCCGAAGGTGAACGCCGAGGACCCGCGCCCGACGCATATCAAACCTGAGGTGACGTCTTCTGCTGCGGAGAGGAAGGCGGAGCAAATCAAGCCAGACGAGAAAGTGTACAGACTGGTATTCCCTCCTCGAAGTCGGGAATCCGAAGAAATCCAACGGAAGATCGACGAGAAGGAGAACCGTTACGAGAAATATCTCGACGATCTCGCCGAGAACGACCCGGACGCCTTCCGTGAAAAGAGTGTGGATTTCTACGACATCGCCGCACTCATCAGCGAGCAGGAATTGGTTGAGTACGACGCATTCATGAGGAAGCGCCATGAATTAATGGCTAGTCCTACCCTCGTGGAAGTCAAGGAGCGATGAATTTCAACTCAGAAAGTCAAAGAGTTATACCCAGAGCATAACGACCTGAATGACACGCGCCGACAGACCAGATCGGATACACCGCTGACTGCGATATGTCCCAATTCTTCTGTGATTTGCGAGAGCAAAATCACTCCAGAATTGATTTCCGAAGGAAATGTTAAATGACCTGAACAGTTTTGCAGTGTTCAAATTGGTCTGGAAGCCCATGCAAGCATGGGAGCATTTCACTCAAGAAAACGCCTAAGTCGACCTGTCCGATCTCGCGGAGGTATCGCGACATCCTAAGTATTTCGATTTCTCCTAAAGTTAATAATAATTTTGTCAACCTGAAATCATTACTTTATTTTTGCTGGAAGTGGTGGACCACTAATTATCAGCGATATTGTCTCATCAGAATTTATTCTCTTCTGAACGTAAAATACAAAATACCAAGTATCAGCATGGGGGAGTGTTTTAATTTCTTGGTTGAAAGTCGAATCATCAAAGCCAGCAATCCGATTTTCTTTAAGGACAGATAATTTGTCTTCCTGTTTTGTTGGGGCAATTTCAAATGTATCAATGACCTCGACTTTCAGTTTCTTATAGATTGCTGATGGAAGAAGAAATAGCGAAAAGGCAGTACGATAGTGAGTCTTTACCTCTATCTGAATGCTCACATTGGGTACATTTGTACTAAATTCCTTGATAAAGAATTTCTTAGTGCTAACTGGAATGACTGAAGCAGAAATAGGCGTAAACCGAATCTCCCGCTCTTTATTTTCGGTTGTCCTTGATGAACGAATCTCCTTCAAGTCAATAATTCCTTCTCTTAATTTACTCACTTCATTCTTGAGTGTCTCCAATTCATCTCTTATTTTTCGCACTTCTTCTTTATGTGAAACCCAGTCTCGCACTCTTTTCTTGTATACTTTTATCAGAAAGACAGCAATCGGAATTGACAAAAGGGCAATCCATATGACTATGAGAAGCCCAATGCCGAGATAGCCTAACAGAATTGAAAGAGTTGGACCAAGAGCTACTACAATGAGAACAGACCAATGTTTATGAATGAAAGTCCAGAGTAATTCTAACCGATCTTTCTCCCCCACACCCTTATCAGTCATCTTTCAGGGATAGTGAATATGGGTTATTTAGCTGTCTCATAATCCTTATTAGTGCTTGACAACTTGTCAAGGATGGAGGAATTATAAGATATGACGATTGGAATGGTAGATTCTGGGCGGCTCATAGAATTTATGCTGGGCATCATACTAATAATTTTTAGCTTGATATCCTTCAGCGACGATCGTCGAATTCGTGGAATCGTCCTACTCGTCCTTGGAGGTTTCTGCGTCATTGATATGATAATCAACGGAATTATGGTTTTAGAGTAATCTGAAAAGAACCCCTCAATACGCGCTGGAACTCCTTTATGACGGGATATTCGCATTGCGGTCAGTATCCGGATACCCTAGCATCTAAATCGTCATCGGTGAGGAGGTTTCTTCGGGGAGAGTACTAAGAGGGGTTCTCGGACCGTTGCGAGGGATGGAGATCGGGAAAAAGCCTCTATGTTGAAGAGGCCCTCGCAGCATTATGCTGAATCACTTCTCACGATTTCAACTTTCCTCCTTTCCGATCCGGATCCCGTCTAGTAGGGTTTAGCGGACAAGCCCCTATTCGCGGTTCTCCCGCACTATGGCGCTTCGTCCATTGTCACGAACCCGCCCCAATCCTTATCACGCGTTCAGAGTCGCAGCTTTTTCGACGAGGTCCAGTCCATGACTGTCATCCATCTCCCTCCTCGGGAGGATCCAGCATGTGATGGCATGCTGGAGCCATCAGACGCTTTCACATGTTCTAAATAGACGAGGAGCTGCTTTAACATACCATCCTTATCTCCTGACGAAAAAAAAAAGAGATAGGAAGGGGTTTAGGGGGCGTTCTCCCAATTTTCAATTCCCCTTGATTGATTTCCAGCCAGAAATTCGGAATCAAATCCGGCTGGGCCCACCATTCTTCTATCTAGGGATTGAGACAGGAACTTGTCCAACTCTATCCTCATGGATGAGAATCTCTTGCTAGAGGGGATCTTTTCTAATAGCATTCATCCTGCTTGCCTGACAGAATTCTTTATGCACGTCCAGTCCTATGTATAGCATGGTCTCTTGCCTCCATCGTTGTGGCAACTACGATATTGGCGAGGGGCCTCTTCAACACACCAATCCTTATCTCCTGACGGGAGGGTAAAAGGGAGAAAGAGGCTTAGCCCATCGTCAAAGCATTTATCTCGGTCATGTAACATCTTATGCTGATTAATTGCCCAAATACATAGTTCGCTCTTACAAGGATATTGAAGAGATTCCTGAAAACCCTGGAATTTACATAGTCTGGTCTTTGAAGAGTAAGTTTGATGGTCGCCCTCAATATGTTGGGAAGACAAAGCGCGATGTAGTTTCTAGGATGAGCGAGCATGAAGCTAGATTGGATAAAGCAATCCCGACATTTTTTCCATTACCTTGCACAATTGAGTTTCGAAAAGTTGATCGTATTAAAGATCTAGATCAGGAAGAAAAACGACTTATTCACGAATTGAAGCCTCGTGGGAATAAGCAGCACAATAAATGATAAAGGGTTTGAGGGGCTCGTGCCCCCCCTCCTTTCCGTACCTTCCCGAAAAATGCCTCAAGAACAATCAGGAAAAAGCCATGTCGCCTTATGATCGGTTTGCTTCGATTTAACGCATTAATAACCTTTCTTGGGGGAAGGCATTGTTAAATAAAGTATGATTTTCTAGCACCCAGTAGTGACATTTATGTCTGACATATCTAGATGCGAATAAAACTTCTCCGAAATTCGAAATCGTGAGAAGGGTATGGTCCCTATTCGAAAAACTTGTGGGTGGTTCGAATTCTAGAGAGAATTGTGTAATTGCTTCCTTCTGTGATGTGACTGGATACCCTCTTTTCGGATCACAATATCCGCTTCAAAGCCTCCCCATGTTTCTGCCACCATTCACCGTTGTACAGAACTTTTATTCTCTTATTTTCCTCTTTTTCCTCTAAATGTAAATAATAAATCCGAAAAGGAGATTGAGGATCCCATTTTCCTTCGTTGTCTCCTTTCCGTTTTTCATATTTTTAACCGCCCGTGACTACTAGATTTTTCCACTCCGTCGTCAATTGCCAGTCGGTCGCCCATCCATCTCCTCTCCCTACGCCCATCTTCACAACTTTATAGGGAGTTAGGCCAGAAATCGTGAAATCTCTGTACAACCACTTGTGCTGGGCATAGTCGGCATCGTCCCACCTTATCGCATATGAATAGCCATACATGTAGCCCACCGAAGGATCAATTACATACACGGCCGCATAGCTTCTAGTCGGTCTGAGGCTCACGCTGAAAGTGTCGTGCAGTCTAAAGTAGCCCTGTATACGGATTGTGCCGTCGGATTTGACTGTATAGGTCTTGTCACTGAGTCCCATGAAGCCATAAGCGGCGGCTGGAGTGCCATCCCAACCATACGAATCGACATGCCAGATGTTTTCCGAAGACTCCATTCTGTAGAGGTTGGCATAATCGTATGTGAAATATTTGGTGTTCAGATTCACGGTGAAATCTGAGAAGCTGGAATCGACTTGATAACCAATTATATTCACTCCTTCCCACTTCGCATAGAGATTCTTTTCATAAGTCCACTGATCGAGTCTGCCTATCCCAATATAATAATCTTCGTAAGGGGTCAATCCCGAGATTGTTCTGGATCTATAGAGCCAGACATCCTTTGCATAATCAGAGTCGTCCCATCTTATGATATAGGTAGACACACCAAAGACTTGCCCACCTGGGAGAATCGCAAAGGCGGCAACATAGCTTCTATAAGGTCGCTCCTCTGGTACGAAATTATCATTGAGAAGGAACCATCCCTTCAACGAGATTGTCCCATCAGCTTTTGCTTTGAACGTTCTTGACTCAAGTACTCCCATGAATGCAAATCCGTATGCAGAGCTCCCACTCAGATAAGTATCAACACTGTATCCAATGCCTTTATTCATTGTCACCTGCCCAATGTGCATGTACTGTGGGGTAGGATCTTGATAACCATTGGCAAGGTTATACGTCCTTGCTTCCCATCTCAACATCACATAGTTCCTTGCAAATTCCTTCCAGCCATAATAATTATTGGCCAAAGCCAGAGGCTCATACCCTGAGTCGTCGTATTCACCTGGACTGTATCCGAGGCAGATACCGAGACCATGCGCATTCGGGTGTTCTCTGTAATCACTCCAGCTATTTATCATCAAGCCACCCGAACCTGGACCGTAATCAAGCATAAACTGAAGTTGATCAATGGCAGTCGTCAACGCTGGTGGTTTCGGGATAGCACTGTTCTGTTCAATTAAATACGCAAAATGATAAAGATCGATGTATTGCGGATAGCGGAAACGTTCGACCAGGTTCCTACTTTCTTTGATTTTATGCCAATGAGTGTTCAACAATGGGCGCATGTTTTGAGCGAAATTGTCAAGTCTCTGAGCCATAGTTTCCATGTTTGGCAGATAAAGAGCGGACAACGTTCCACGCTTGAAAATCTCGCTGGTTTCCCATTCAGCCTCGTAATCGTCAACGATAATCGTTCCGAGAGTGATTGCGTCCATGAATTTATTGTTACAAAGATCAGTGATGATCGCGTCATAAGGCCATCCGCCCTGTTCATTTGGTAGACCTTTCTCAACCTCTTCCGATCCTACCATTACGGTTCCATAGGACCGAAGTTGATATGCGACTTCGCTGTATTGTGTCAAACACGTGTCGAATCCCAACAAGTCCATCGTCTCGGTTGTCTGAGATTGCACGGTTGTGAGGGCGGTTTGGATTTCTATCGCTGTCAGGCTATCGGAGGATGAATGTTCATCCAAGCAACACCGCTTATAGGCATCTCCGTGATCAAAGAGTGTCAACGCATATTTGATTCCGCCGTGGTTGTTTATTGTCCAGATGACGAAATCGGACAATAGCGTCGGATCACCTGTATTCCGCTCTCCCCAATCGGCGAGCAGTTCTCTGTCTCCCTCCCAAATCCTATATAATCTGACATTGTGATTTGGAGCATCATCCCAGTTGTTGTATACATCGATTAATGCAATTACCTTTACTCCAGGTACAAAAATCGCATTTTCCAATTCGTCCAGAAGGGCGCGCCCTTGAGGGACCATGCCTAGAGTGCGATCAAGGTCGTTATCCGTTGAGATATAGACCATAAATGTCCACTCTATGCCTGGTCCGTCTTCTCCGGCCTCATCCATTGTTGCCACTGTCCGCTCTGTGTCGCCTCCTCCGGCCTCAGCCATTGTTGCCAGGATTCCTGGCAACATCACGAACATGATAGCACATGCAAGCCATTTTCTAACAATTGCAAACATTGCTCATTCCCCCTCCAAAACTCTTAATCAAGTTATCGATATTTAAAGCTTTTACCTTTGCAAAGGAAAGGTGAGAGTCAAACCTCTTGGGCTTGTATGATGATGAAGACTTGCTAATCAGGCCAATGAAGCGTGCGAATTACGAGTATCGAATTCGCAATCTTTCTCAGGGCAATTCGCAAGTCTCTAATATAAAAAATCGAAGTCATCGAAAATAAACGTGGATGATCGACCGGCAAACGCATCGACCTCATCCATTGCACCGAGCCATATGAACGAGGGCCTGTCTAGGGCGACCGAATACACGACTTCGGTCCAATTCTTGATTCCTGAGGGAAAAATGAAAGTGCAATTCAAACTGACGGATGAATCGGTCATAGTCCCCGACTTGACGAATAGAATCGAGGGCGGCGCAGTGTTCGTGCTTCTGTATGGTCCGGAAATGATTATAGTATAATTCACAGTAGAATTATGATATATAGGACTATCCATCCCGTATTTATTGACGAGCAGATCATGGTCTAGAATAAATGTGATGTTAGAATAGCCCCAAGTCCAGTTCATTGGATCATGCGGAAAGACGTCGTATGCATCCGCTCTGCCATCCCCATCGAAATCCTCAGTGGAAGCAATCTGAGACCAGCCTGGCCCGAGCAGATAGGCAAGCAAAATGATTACAGCGATAATGACTGAGGTCGATGCAATCATTTTCCTCGTCATTGTTGCCTTCGGCTTCTGCTTCTCTTCAACTGTTGGGTTTTCTTCCATATTGCCCATAACGATTTCAAACTTATGATAAGGTGATAGTTCGATAAAGTTTTTTCGGTTTGTGGCACATAAACCCCCACAGTGAGTCAATTCATGGCCCACTGTATCAGATCGCCCCATCCATTCTCAATCGGCAATCTAATGCCAGCAGTAATCGCTGGCGTATCCCCATGAAGCGCCATGTGCGGCCTGAGATAGTTGTATTGGATTACGAACCCGGAAAGCGCGTTGAAAGCTCCTTTCTTGCTACCGAATCCCCTCACGATCTTCGTCCGGTCCTTGAGGGTATTATGGAATCGTTCGATGAGATTGTTCGATAGCTTGCCGATCCGCGCCCTTAGCCCCTGCTTCTGGATTAACTTGCACTCTCCGAGTTGCACCTTGCCCCAGAAGTTCTTAGAAACGCCCTTACGATATGCTCCGCAGCCATCTGTGACAATGATTGCCGGTGCCCTGTGACCGACTTGTGACCTTGCCCCGTTGAAGAAATCTTTAGCGGCGGAAATCTGCAGTTCGTTTTTATTGGCAATTTCTTTCAGCGTATCTTCAGCAACCGTCAGCATGCCGCCTGTTCCGCAGGCGCCATCGTAAAGCAAATACGTCCCGGACTTGAGCTGATCGGCGATGGGCAGAAAAACGAGGTTTGCCATCAGCCGCACGGCATCGCGCGGCGTCCAGTGTTCGCCCGCCTCTTCGTTGTTCTCCTCGTTGAATCTGCGGACCAGTTCCTCGAACACCGTACCCATGGCATGGTTGTCCATGCCAGCAGGGCTGAGATCGATCTCGGGGTCGAGGAACATATTGATCAAGGTGCCCAGCGCGTCGGCCTTGGAGAGCGTCGGGAGCTGGTTACGGAATTTGAAGTTGTCGAGAATGTCCTGAACGTTGGGAGAGAAGCCGTTGAGGTAGTCCTCGAAGTCGGCGAGGAGCTGCTGCCTGCTGCCACGGGATTTCAGGTCGCGCAAAGTGAAGCGCGAAGTGTTGAAGAAGGCCTGGCCAGATGCAGCACACAGAGCTGCACGCTGCTCGGTGATGCCCGCGTCGTCGAGCATCTTCTTGGTGTCAAGCACCGCCTGTTTTGTGGGCTCCAGCACAGCATCCATGCGACGTAGGACGCACATGGGGAGGATCACATCGGGATATTTTCCCCGCTTGAACAGGTCGCGCAATACATCGTCCGCGATCCCCCAGATGAAGGAGACTATTTTGCTATGGTTTGATTGATTCAATGTAATTTCATCTCCGTGGCGACTGAGTCTGATTTAACTCAGGTGCCCAGCCATTTCTAACCAAGTTCGGATGGACTCTCATCCGATTTCTTCCCCTTTAAGACTATTCTTACTCGACACATATGCCTCCACGCTCTTATCGACGTTACCCACTAAGCGGGGAATACAGAATCTCCCCATATATATTCCTGGGTAGCAGAATGTCAATCCCAAGCTATTCTTGATTTCGTGAAACGGTCAAAAGAATTGTTTGACTGTTTTGCTGTGTGCTCACAAGTAAATGGGAGCCTGTAGCCAATTAGAACTCAGGTCGATTTCATATGATTCTGAATGCTCTCGATGAAATCATTTCCATTCTCGTTCACTAGTTCATTTCCCTTTTCGTAACCCCAGAACAACAAATATCCCTTTATTCTTGAATTCTCGATTAGGAGATTGTTATTGATGTAATCTTCAAGGATTTTCCATTTAGCTCTCATTTGCGATTTGACGCTTGGCTCAACCTTCGTTTTCACAACCTGGATGAACAGGGTCTTTGGCGATAACGGATATCTGTCATTTCCATCATGATAATACCTAGAAACCGCGGCAGTCAAGAATTTTCCACAAATGTGATGCGGACTAGTAATCGATTCATCGATTTCAATCACGATGGGGATTTCATTGATTTTCCATTTCTTGATGATGATGTCAACCCAGCAGATGTCCAATTGATGGATATTTTGATCTAAGAAGTAATTCGAATTGCAGTCACAATATAACGGCAGCATCTTCTTCTTGCCATGAATTCTCGGTTCAATCACGCATGCCGGATCCTCTTTAATTTCGTACTCTTTATCCAATCCATTTTCTCGCAGCATATCCCTGATTTTCTTATGAAACGGATGGTACTGAGTCATTTTATCAATCGAGCAAGAAGAGATTCCTGAGGTTAATATTAACTTTGGTGAGTAACGTCCTTCCCCTGATCAAGAAATAGTTAGAAAACGAGAAATGGAACGCAGATCGAAGTTATTGATTTGGAATGCTCAAATGTGTTTGGGAGCGAGTTGCTTCAATAATAATCTTTGAATAGCTCCTCGAGCTTGTCTGTGGGGATTACTGCCCAGATTCTCCGATTGGGCCCTTGCCAATAAAGCTTTGATCCCCCGACGTCTAATGTCCCCCGCGTCCTTTTTTCCCCATGTACCTTTTCTCTGAATTCAAATCTCACAGTTTTACCTGCAGGCGGTCCTCGATATTTTGAAGGGAACGAATAACCGAGTTCCAATTCTCCGACTTGAACAGTCCCAATTCCTCTCCTTCGAATATTACTCTTCGCCATTATATTCCCTATTCCGGAGCCGATTCTCGATTATAATTAGGTTTTCATCTTCTTTTTCTACCCATATGAAGGAGATGTGAAATATAGATTATTCATTTCCTCCAACTCTTAATGAACACTGGATCCAATATTCGTTCCAGATAATGTCTTAATTTATGACGCGTTCTACTTAGCTCCAGTACTGGAATCCACCTTTCACTTGTCCCTTCCCTGGAGCTTCACACAGAAGTCGACGCGAACGATCCCAGGCTCCTTCCGCTGTGAATCCATGGTGCAACACGAGGTAGTAGAAATAAGCGTACCAGATCGCCGCGTCATCGAAGTCGACGTCGTTCATAGGCACAATGACCGCTTCCGCTTCGGTCCGTTCCAGAAAATCGTTCATGAAATCGTTCCTTGAGAGGCTGCATGCTGAGAAGGTGACTGTTTTCCCCTTGAAACAGGATCTCGGAAAGTCCTCAGGATGAACATCGCCAGCAGGGAGCTGAAAAGACCTGGAATCAGGGTCTCCGTGCCCTGATAGATGGATGAAATTGCATCCTTTGATGTTGGACTTTCTGCGCAAGTAACTTAAAAATTCAGTTTTAGAGGAGAAATCCCTATCGAGAACTTCTCCCCGCTTCGTCACTTCCAGAGTCATGCTCAGAAAATCGAACAAAACCTGCCCCTCTCTGCAGTCATCTATCTTCGGCACGCACTCCATTACGAACAGCTTGTTGTGCTTCATGTGACATGCCTTCCAAAGCAGCTTACGAGCATGATATCCCCAATAGAGCCTCCATGTTCTCCTCGATATTCTTCTTCAGGAAGAGGCAGCAGCCGATGTAATCCTCGACCGGCCCGCCGAACGGGTCCTCCGTCTCCATCATGAACATGAGGAGCTGCTTGCCCTTGAAAGATAGGTTCCTCCGAATCCCGGCTGCGAGATCCTCGGCCTTCCCGCTGTCGAGCAGGACGATCCCGTCGCCTTCCTTGAAGGCAATCTCCCCGATGCCCCTCGGTCTATGCTCCTTAAGGCCGTCCACCTCGCCCATCACCTTCCGCACCGCAGACTCCCTAAGGTGCCTCACTTCGTCGCTATCGCGGTAGAAAGGCTCTATACCGAAGGAATCAGCCCTAACCCGCTCGATACCCCTCCCGCGGACGATCCGATTGAATATCGCGGCCGCCATAGGGCTCCTGCAGGTGTTGCCGATGCAGACGAAGTATACGGTCGGCATCTCCCTCATCCCCCCTCCTCCTTCGGGATCACCCTGAAGCTGTCGTGTCCCTCGATCAGTGCGAGGACCTCTCCGGAGTCCCAGTTCACCCAGACCTTCTTCCTCCCGAGGAGGAAGGAGAGCGACGGGTCTCCCGCGACGTCGTCCGCGCTCATTTCGCTTATCCGCACGATCCTCCCGTACGACCCCGGGCGGAGCCCCGAGGGGTCGTCCGTGTGGATCAGCCTCACTCTGTCACCTTCCTTCATGATACAATTTCCCCCGGTCCTTCTATCTGTACGCCGGGTCGAAGGCCTTCCAAAGTCCGCGGACCTCATCCCAGTTCGCCACGCGCTCCATGATGTCGAGTTCGAGCTCCTCTTCCTCGTCCTCATCTTCATCCTCGGATTCCGGTCCGGAGGGCTCTTCTTCCTTGTCGACGAGGCCGAAGGGGAAGCGCGGCATCCCCCTCAGGTGCTCCCATGGGTCGACGTCCTTTGGATCGACCTTCTCGTAGGTCCAAGGCGTGTCGTCGATCGGGGTCTGGACGTAGTCGTCCTCGCCTTCCTCATCGCATTCCCCCTCTCCATCATGCTCATCCTTTCTGCAATCGACCTTGGGATTCTCGCGCTCCATGAGGTATTTCGAGACGTCGCGAAGCCCCTCGACTCCGAAGATCCTCTCGACCGCGCTGAGCATCTCCACGGCCCCTTCCCTGTAGGACATCAGCGAGAACTGCTTGTCCCTCGAGGACAGATCATGAGCCCTGATCATCGCGAGGAACTTCGCCTCGATCCTCGAGTGGCTTTCCATGTAGACCTTCCGGAGGAAGCTCAACCGATCTCCCTCGTACTCGTTCGACCTCGCATTCCCTCTTCTTTCGGAATC
>Ga0315293_10002785_pt1 | contig 16845 bp, 3 predicted proteins | sample YL17G13_20_MG_FD_203071 | JGI IMG/M metagenome (GOLD analysis project Ga0315293, IMG submission 203071) | Sediment microbial communities from Yellowstone Lake, YNP, Wyoming, USA - YL17G13_20 | ecosystem: Environmental > Aquatic > Freshwater > Lake > Sediment | place: USA: Wyoming | collected...
AGATGGAGCTCCACCCTCTGATTTCCAGTTAACAGAAGTTGGAGAAAAGCTATTCCCCTCCAGAACTATTTCAATAAGCTGGACAATACCGGAAGCAACAGCAGGCAGTTTAGTGAAATATGATGTATATTCGAGAATGGTGGAGGAGGGAATGAATGAGAATGATGAAAGATTATGGGTTTATCTTAAAAAAGATATTTCTCCCTCAACAAATTCTACGGAAATTCCCCTGCCTTATGATGGCATCTATGACATTAAGGTTAGGGTAGTCGATAGCAAGGATTTGTGGAGAGATTCTGATGGTGGGTCCTCCTCTGGAGATCCGAGAGATCCATCGCGAATACTCAGAGCAGAGATTGATGCCACCCCGCCCCTGTTCTTCTCTATGATTTATCCTGGGTATGGGCGAAGTCTCGATGCCAAAGATGTCAGGATTGCCTGGAATGAGACCCAGGATGAAAATTTGGATTATTATGAAGTAATTGTCGGCGCCGATCCAAATAACATGCATGGATCAGCTATTTTCTCTGCTACTTTTGAAGCCACTGCGTCTAGGGAATGCTGGGTCAGGAACCTGGAAAGAGGAGTTTATTATATCTATCTGGCTGCTTATGATAAAGCCGGTCATTATCGCAGAATCGATGGTAAAACCGATATACCTGAATTTGATTTAGAGCGTATAAATAAATGGCCTGCGGCCTGGCCTTCTTTTGAAATTGATCCTATTCCACCGGGGCCATAATATTTTTTAAGGGTAATGAGCAGGCGAATGATATGTACTTACGAAAGGAGACGCGCGATGTCTAGAAAAATAATAATTGGTTTGATTGGTTTTGCAATGATCCTCGTAGTGGGGGGTGGAGTTTGGTATGTTTTGGGCCATAAGCCTCGAGCTGCCAACAAACAAATAACGGTTACTAGTATGCAATGGCATGTACCAACTTTTTCATCTTCCCCTGATGACACAGATTATGTAAATCATACAACAATATCAGCAGTGGCAGATGCATTAGCTGACAAATGGACATTAAGGATTTACGATGCCAAAAATAATCTAATTAAAGAAATATCAACCGGAAAAAATAATATGGTTGATATTAAATGGGATGGATCGGACGCCTCTGGCCATCCAGTTGATTCGGGCGTGTATTCTTATAAAATTGAGGCTAAACTAGGGAAATATACTTCTTATGGAGAAGGAACCATTATTATTGATAAGACACGCCCAAAGTTTGTGGATACTCCGTTTATCTCTACGTCAATAATAAAATCCTCAACGGATGTTATCGCAATAAAATTTTCAGCTGATGAGGAGTTAGATGGGCTCGCAATAAAGGTATATGACAGCGCAAACAATTACATCTGGACAATATCTAGTTTGCCAAGTTTAGACAAAGGAGAACCATTTGAATGCGCGTGGAAATCAGCTAACGATTTACCTAATGGCACTTATAAAATAAAGATATACATAGTAGATAAATATGGTAATAGGAATGAAGAAATAAAATCAATAATAGTAGATATCCCTTCAAATACGGCTCCGCCATTAAATATAGAGGAGCGACAATTATAAAATATTAATTTATGGCTAAGAATTTTAAAATATCATTAATCTTATTCATTGTTTTGTTATTGTGCCCTATCTCAAGGATTTATGCTTATCAGATGCGATATCCGTTTCGAGATGATAATGATAACGATAAGATCATTCTAAAAACCGAAAACTTCGGAGCATACCGCAAATACCCCAAGAATGGTTATGAAGAATTACATACGGGGGTTGATCTGTCAACATCCAGAAATACAAAAGTTTAGACCGTAGATAAAGGCCCTGTTTCATGATATATAGAAGAGAAAGTATCGATATATACAAAGGAGACGCGTGGATGTCTAGGAAAATGAAAATTGGTTTGATTATCCTCGCAATAATCCTTGCCGCAGGATTCGCGGTTTATTATGGCTTGAGTCTCCAAGCACAAGTTGGGGGCAAGAAACTAAAAATCATCGAAGTCCCGCATGAGGAAGCCAAGAAGTATATTAAGTTGATTTATACGAGCAAACACAATGAAACAGCATCCGAAGCTTTATATAACATTGATAAATTAGATGGAAAAGTAGACGAGCCACACATTGTGGTGAGGTATCCGAAAATAAGTGAAGATGGATTGGTGGCTAAGGAGCTGGAATTGGTATTTATTGATCGAGGAGATAAAGTAATAAAAAGCGTGATGTATATTAATACTCCTTACTTAGACAAAATGAATGTCTGGTTTAGTAGGAATAGGAAAATTGCGATCGTGCTTCGGGCGGAAGGCGGAAGTGGGTATTGGTATGCTTATGATCAAAAGGGGAACTTGCTATGGAAGCAAGAGGGGACAGGGACGGAGGATGTTATATACCCCGGATTTATCTCACCAGATGGAATGTATCTTGTGTTAACAAGTTTTATGCCTATGGAATATTTACCGGGAGACATAAGCAAGGAGGCAGGAGCCCAGGTGGCAGTTTTTGATAAGCATTTAAAAACTATTGCTAGTCACAAGATAGATGGATATCAAAGGTTTAGCAATGCGGTGTTTTCTTCTTCCGGGAATTATTTTGCGGTGGTTGGAGAAAGGAAGTTATATATAAAAGCGGATGCATTTGTATTTGATCGGAAGGGAAAATTAGTTTCGAAATTTAGAATTAATCCTGGAAGAATCGAAGGATTATCTGATGATGGGTATGTATTTACACAATGGGACGAAATTTATCCAAGATATGAAAGAAAAGGAGAAGTTGTATTTGATTTCAAAGGGGAAAAGGTTTGGAGCGAAAAAAGAGGAATGGGTCTCCTAACTGATGGAAAGAGAAATTATTATCAATATAGTTCTTCTGCCCCACAGGGCAAGAGAATAATCGACGCAGTTACAAGGGAAGAGATATTATTTATCGATAAAGAACCCCAGAGCTTTCACTTTGCGGATGTTTTCTCCCCATTTGTGTATTCGATCAAAAAACCAATACTTTTTAAGTTAATGGATGTTAAAAAAGTATCTCAAGGGAGCCAAGTCGCATTTGGCCGAGCATATTTGTTAGTGAAAGATGATGAGGGGCTATTGATAAGGCTTGAGGATATTTTTCCTAAAGGCATAGAAGGTAATCCTTTGTATCTGTTTGATGGGAAAATATGGGGCGATGATTGTGGCGGGGAAGAAGAAATCCGTGGTCGGAGAAACTGTGTGGAGATTAAATTAAATGAATAGGTTCTTAAACATAATACTGGTTATGGCCATTGTGTGTTTTTGCGTGGTTTTACCTGCTTATGCATACGATATGCGTTATCCATTCAGAGATAGTAGCGGGAACGATATGATTGTTAAGTGTTTTGAAAACTTCGGAGCATATCGAAAATATCCAAGCGGTGGGCAGGAATATCATCGAGGTATAGATTTGTCGACTGCTGCAGGAACGAAAGTTTATCCGGTAGCGGCAGGAAACATTGTTTTTGCAGGTTATCTTGAAGGGAGCTATGGTTATACGATTGTTATCGATCACAGTGGTTGGCAAACCCACTATTCTCACATGAAAAAACCTGAGCAACTAAGCGAAAGCATACCCTTAGAAAAAGCGATAAAAGAGTTCTTAGCGAGCGTTAAGGAAAAACTCGCTAATAATGAAAATTACCCTGTTACCGCTAATACTGTGATTGGCCTCGAATGGAACACGGGGGCATCTTTTGGAAAGGGAGGATTTCATCTTCACTTTGGCATAGGCGTTCCTAATGTGTTTGATAGTAATTATAGAGGACCTGACTCAAACAACATCCTCAACCCCATCCCTGCCGGCTTGAAGCAGCCGAATTTGAATGCGGATGGTTCCATAAAAAATGAACCAGACAGTTACTTGAATTTAAAGCCCCCTTTAAAAGGAGTGTATTTCGGAGATCCGGACAGAAAAGAAGAAGTTCAATTATGGCACCTGAATTGGATGCCGGGGAAGAAGGTAAGAATATTTGCTGAGGCCTATGATAATGTTGCTGGAGGGACGTTGGCTCGTTCCGCCCCTTATAAGATTGTTTTTACTGCTGGGCGCATATGGGGCAACTATCAAGAGAGCCATGATATCAAATTTGATGATTTAAAAAACGGCAACTTGACTGCTCAGCCTTATAACAAGATTTATAGTCTTGAAAAACCCAAAATATCAGAATCCAATCTTTACAAGGGAACAGGCGATAAATTTTATTATTACTGGGACTGGGAGCCGCCCGAGCCGGGCTACTATTGGGTTGCAGTTGAGGTATACGATGCTTATTGGAATTCTGGAAATCTCAAGATTGAAATGGATCCAACTAAAGGAACTACTACCGAAGGGATTTTAATTGGCCTTGCTGGAATAGTTACCGGTCTCAGCGCAGAAGATAAGGTTTCAATTATGGCTGCAGAAACAAGTAATCTTGCATTTTCTCCCATGCCAGATAATACAAATTATGTCAATCATACAACAATAACAGCTGGAGCTAACAAATCAGCAAATTGGATGGCTAGAATTTATGATTCTAGCAATAACTTGATTAAAGAATTAAGCGGGGGTAGCGGACAGATAGCAAACATTGAATGGAATGGAACTAACTCCAGCGGCGGAACTGTTGATAGCGGCACTTATACTTATGTTGTCGAAGCTAAAGAGGCATCAAATACTGCCACTAGTACTGGAACAATTAAAGTTGATAAAACAAGACCAATATTTTCTGGGGGGCCATTTTTATCTACTTCAACCATAAACTCAACGAATGAGGTTGTTACTGGGTGGTTCTCGGCGAGTGAGGATTTGGATGGCTTAGCGGTAAAAGTATATGACAGCATTGATAATTACCTTGGCACTTTAGCCAGCTTGCCAAGTTTAAAGGCAAACGAAAGAATTGATTTTAAATGGGATTGGGCGGGTTGCTTACCTAATGGAAGCTATAAAATCGTTACTTATATAACTGACTTAGTTGGGAATACAAATTCAAGCAGCAATTATATGTCCATCAATATTCCAGACAATACAGCGCCGCCGCCGATTTTGGAGGAACCCCAGAACCCCGTGGAAGGACTCCCTGATCTCCCCGCCTTCCAGCCTATTGTTTCCGATATGGCTCTTGATTCTTCTGGAAATATATATGTGCTTTATGGAAGGTATGGCAAATTAGTAAAGTATAATTCTTCCTGGAACATATTGAAAAAAGTGGAGGGGCTAAGATGCCCTCTGGGGTTGGCCATTTCATCTTCTGGAGATCGAGTTTATATGGCTGATACATATAATCAAAGAGTTTTAATATATGATAATAATTTAAATATGATTAGAGAAATAAAGGGAAAGGATATTTACTGGGCAAGGAAAGAATACAAATATTATAAAAAATATTTATGGGGCCTTATTAGGGATAGCGAGGAGGATCATTCCGAGAATTATTATTATGATGGAGAAAAATTCTTTTTGCCTTCGCATATAACTTTACTATCTGATGCAATGTATGTTACAGATGAAAATGGCCATAGGGTATTAAAGTATAGAAACGATGGGATTTGTTCCTTATTTTCAAAACCGTTGATAGATTTTCTTAATGATAAAAGGGATGAGGAAAGAATGTGGTGGGGAGGTACGGGGAATTTAATTCAAGATGGATTACTTTTATTTTTTAATGATTTGTTTGGCGGGATATTTAATGCGGGGAAAGACGTGACCACAGCTTGTTTAAAAACAAATGAAATAAACGACTCTGCTTATTTATATAATAGTCGCGGTGGAGTTTTATCGGGAAATTACCCAGTTCACGTAGAGATAGCAAGACCTCATATAATTCCTGGATTAGGAATGGGGCCAACTGATGGTCAATTTTGTTTTCCGGAAGCTATTACGCTTGATTCTTCCAATTATATCTATGTCGCCGACACCGGCAACAACCGCATCCAGAAATTTGCGCCGGATGGGGTGTTTTTGATGAAATTCGGCTCTGAGGGATCTAATCCCGGACAGTTTAAGTCCCCACAGGGAATCTATGTAGACGAAGACAACCACATATGGGTGGCCGATACCGGCAACAAGCGTATCCAAGAATTTAAAAATGATGGGACATTTGTCAAATCTTGGGGCGGTCCAAAAATATTAAGCAAGCCACTTAAGCTGGTTGTGAAAAAAGCTGGCATTACCAAAGTTGTCTATGTGGCAGACGGAGACAAGAATGAAGTACAAATCTTCGGAGCTTCACCACCCACGGACTTTCGATTAACCAAAACTGGAAACCAACTTGTTCCTGGCCTAACCTTTACCATAAGCTGGACCACTTCCGAAGCCGATTGGTATGGGCTGAAAAAATACGAGGTTTACGGAAGAATTGTGGAGGAGGGGATGGATGAGAATGACGAGAAATTATGGGTATATCTCAAGAAAGATATTCTTCCTTCAGTTAATTCTGCTGAAATCAGCCTGCTGTATGATGGAATATACGACATAAAAGTTAGAGCCGTAGATAACAATGGGAACTGGAGGGATTCCGACGGTGGATCTTCTTCTGGGGACTCAAGAGACCCATCGCGAATATTGAGGGCACAAATTGACGCAACCCCCCCCTTGTTCTTCTCTATGACCTACCCCGGATATGGGCGAAGTCTAGATGCTAAAGATGTCAGGATTGCCTGGAATGAAACCCAGGATGAAAATTTGGATTATTATGAGTTAATTGTCGGCACCGATCCAAATAACATGCATGGGTCAGCCATTTTCTCTGCTACTTTTGAGGCCTCTGCGTCCAGGGAATGCTGGGTCAGTAACCTGGAAAGAGGAATTTATTATATCTACCTGGCCGCTTATGATAAAGCCGGTCATTATCGCAGAATCGATGGTAAAACCGATATTCTTGAATTCGATGTTGAGCGTGAAAATAAATGGGCCGCGGCCTGGCCTTCTTTTGAAATTGATCCTATCCCGCCCCAAATATTAACTATTTCAAACATCTATGATGGCCAATACTTTGACAGCCGAGACATCAAAATTGCTTGGAGCGAAGCTCCCGACAGAGATCTGAATCATTATGAGTTGTATATAGGATCAGATCGGGATAATATAATGGGCACCGCGGTTTATTCCGCGACTTTTGAGGCCTCTGCCACGAGAGAATGTTATGCCACTCTTCCCGGCGGGATCTATTGGATATATATGCGGGCCTATGATGAGCTGGGGAACTTCCGCGGTTTGGATGGTAAAACCAATGCGTCAAAACATGACCTGGATCTAGGAGGTAATCTGGTTTGGTTTGAGATTGACCATGAGCCGCCGGTAGTTGCATATAACCCTTCGAATTTCCCACCGCCAATCACTGAACGTTATTTCTCACCTAATAGTGATGGCAAAAAGGATGATACTACTATTAATTATTCCATAGGTGACGATTCTTATTGGAAAGTTAATTATCTCCACCAAAATGAAGTCAGCATAGAAGTCAAAGGCGAAATTGTAAAAGATGGACAAGTGGCCAGGAGCTGGGCCAATCGCTCCCCGCCCGGCTGGCAGCAGGTTATCTGGGATGGGACGGACAACAGGGGGAATAGGGTAGAGGACGGGGTTTATACCATCAGGATTACTGCCACTGATAAGGTCCAAAATACTGCCACCAATGAAGCCCAATGGGTTGCAGTTGATACCACCCCGCCTGAGATCGGAAATGTTGCGAGCTCAGGCATATTTTCTCCTAATGCCGATGGTGAATTCGATATCGATAATTTGTCTTTTAATCTTTCCGATAACCTTTCCCCAAATGTTTTATCTACCGTTGAAGTAGTAGATACTGGGGATAGGATTATTCAAAAGATTCAAACCCTTGATGCCTTGATGCCCGGATCCCTTGAAACCTCTTGGAACGGAACAACTTCATTTGGCTGGATTACACCAGACGACACCTATAAATACCGCATTTCCGCCGAAGATCTGGCGGGCAATTCAACTATTAATGATTTGACCCCCATCATGGTTGATACCACGCCGCCGCAGATTGTCAATCTTACAGATAACATTTCAAAACAGCGCTTTACCGAAACCTCTGGCTCACTGGATTTGAAATTTAAAATTCAGGATGCCTCAGGAAGGGCCAATATCAATGCCACCATCCTTGACGCTCGCGGTTCTATTATTCAAAATTATCCCCTGACCGCTGAAGCCGATCATCAATATCAGTTCTCCTGGAACGGACGCGATCTCTTTGGCTTCTTTGTTCCGGATAATTCCTATGTTTATTATTGCCTTTCGGCCGTGGATTGCGTGGGGAATAGAAAGTATCTGGAAAACGATCAATTAATCAGGGTGGAAACTCCTTATAGCGGAGTATATGGGAATGTCATCTATAGCCCTGATGGTGAATTGAAGATAATTATACCTGCTGGAGCATTAACTTCAGAAGCGGAGCTGTCAATTGAGATGAGAGATACACCGGTCCAATCCTATCAGTTTCAGGGGAACGACAATATTACCCTGACTTATGAATTCTTGCCAGAGGGGATAAGATTTAATAAGCCCTGCACTTTGATGTTTCATTATAATCCGGGATTATTAAACTTCCCCGATCAGCCGGTGCTTCCCTATCAATATTCAGCCGATGGCTGGGAACAGCTGGCCGGCAATATCAGAAACAATGTTTTCACCTCAAACATTGACAAGACCGGCGCATTTGTAGTGGGGGCCGATCTAACCCCTCCGCCTCCTCCTGCCGTCAACCAGCCGCATTCTCCCACTACCTCTGATCTGATAACCGTTTCCGGCACAGCCGAGCATAACTCCACCGTGAAACTCAATGTGAATGGAATTTTATATACAAAAGTTGTGCACTCGCCTGATTGGAACATTTCAAATGTTAATTTAAGTGAAGGAGAAAATACTATTGTGGCCTCGGCCCGAGATGGGGCGGGGAACATAAGCCGGCCTTCGGAGACGGTTTCGGTATTCAAAGATACGATTCCGCCGATCCTGACCGTGTCAAACGATGAGACCCTGTATATTTCACCCAATGGGGACGGCGCGCAGGAGACGGCCCATATTATGGCCTCGGCCCTGGATGCCGGATCGGCCTCCTGTGAAGTATGGCTGTCGATTAATAATCCCGCCGGTCGTGAAATATTTCTGGAAAGATATGAAAACAGCTTGGATATTAACTGGGGGGAGCCGACTCTTTCAGAGGGCAATTATACTTACAGCATTCACGCTATTGATGCCCTGGATAATTTCTCGCAAAGGAGCGGAACCATCGTGGTGGACAAGACCGCCCCCTACACCCTGTTAGAACTGCTTCCTCAAAATTATTATTTAAGCGGGAATCTGGAAATTTGGGGATCGGTTGAAGATAATAATTTTTTAAGCTGGGTTGTAGATTATGGGGCGGGGAGCGCACCTTCCTCATATACGGAAATTGCCCGTGGATATTCGGCTCAATCTTATAGACTGCTGGCCTCCTTCGATACCCATCTTCTCCCCACGGGGATATATACTTTCAGGTTAACTGCTTACGATAGGGCGGGGAATGTAAAGAGCATAACCAAGAGCAAGCATATAATAAATTCCCCCATAAATGCCTATATCTTTTCGCCGGCGGCGGAACAACAGATAAGAGAGGTAATGACCGTACAGGGCTCTATTTCCGTTCCTCCTCCTGATTTTTCGCATTATTATCTGGAGTATGGCTCCGGGACCAGTCCCTTATCGTGGTCGATTATTTTAGAATCCCACACTTTACCGACTACCAGCGATTTGGGTTCCTGGAATACCAGGGGACTTTCTGATGGGGTTTATGCTTTAAGATTAAGAGCGGTCAATCTAGGAGGCGAAAACTTTATCTTTGATGTGCCGGTGACAATTGATAATACCAGCCCGGTGTCCTCTATTACCTATCCCACCAGTGTTGAGGTTTTGGGTGGAATTATCAACGTTATTGGTACAGCTACGGATTTAAATCTGGCGCAATATAAGGTCGAGTACGGCGAAGGTATTAATCCTCTATCCTGGACAGAGATAAAAACCTCTTTAAATCCTGTCTCTACTGGCACACTGGCAAATTGGTTCACCGGCTCGCTGAATGGAACTTATACCATTCGATTAACTGCAACTGATAAAGCCGGCAATTCTACCTCTGACCAGGCGGCCTTCACAGTTGACAATTACATTAATGCTTCACTTGATTACCCCTCAACCGGGATAGTGCTGGGGGATACCATTCATATTCGCGGAACGGCTTCGGATATAAACTTTAGTGAATATCGGCTGGAATACGGGGCCGGCAGTAATCCTATAGTCTTTACCAGGATAGGCGAAGTGCATACTGGGCAGGTTTCGGCGGGGGAACTGGGGACCTGGGATACTAGAATGGTTTCCGACGGAACCTATACTATACGGTTAGTGGTTGTTGATCAGGCGGGAAATGAGGTCAAAAAGACCGCAACTATTATTGTGGATAATACCTATCCGACGGTTTCAATTTCCAATCCCACTGCGGGCAGTTATTTGGCCAAAGTGGTTAATATTGCGGGGACGGCTTATGATGATAATATTCAATCTTATCTTTTAGAGTATCAAGATAATTCAAGCCCTGGCACCTGGCATTATATTTGCTCTTCCCCTGAGGCGCAAAATATCCAGGGGGATATGATTTATGATTGGGATGCCGGATCCCTTAATGGCTCGCATACCATTAGAGTAAGCGTAACCGATAAAACCGGGAAAACCTCTAGCGCTGAAGTTGCAGTGATTCTGGACAATATTCGCCCCACCATATCCATTTCTTCGCCCACCCGGGAATCGGTGAATACTGGAGCAATGGATATAATTGGCGAGATCTCGGATATAAATCTTCAAACTTATACTATAAAGTACGGTGCGGGGATTGAGCCCACCCAATTCTGGCCTTTGACTTCGGGAACTTCTTCCCAAACTGGGAATCTTTATATTTGGCTGACTTCTAATGTAAAGGATGGTTATTATACCCTAAAGTATGAGGCAGAAGATAAAGCCGGCAACCAATCAGTTTATGAATTTCCTATAATCATTGACAATGCCCCAGCTATTGCTGAAATTCAGGAGCCAATCGCTAATCAGGTGATGCGAGGGACAGTTGATATCAAAGGCATCGCCTGCGATGCGGATTTTACTACTTATAACTTTAAGCGTTACGAAATCCTCTATGGCCAAGGTTCTTCTCCCGCCGGCTGGACAACTATTGAATCTCTCGTTATTCCAAAAATTAACGAGACCTTGACCAGCTGGAATACGGTTGGGTTGGCGGATGGAACTTATACCCTAAAACTTAAATCCCAGGATATTTCAGGAATTACCGAAAAGACCAGGACAATAATTATAGATAATGCTCTGCCCGTATTATCTATTACCTCGCCAAATGACGGCGCAACATTATCGGGGAATATAAATATAACGGGTTCCGCAGCAGATGCCAACCTTGAGGAATACCGGATTTATTATAGAGGCACGGGGGATTGGGTCCAAATTGCAAGCTCCTTGCCCGCAACCTGGAACTCGCGGCTGGTAGGGGATGGAGCTTATACTCTTAAGCTTTGGGCCAAGGATAAGGCCGGGAATGAGCATGAAATCACCAGGAATATTACTGTCAATAATACTTTGGATGTGAATAATGTTTCGGTCCCAGCTTCTACTTTTTCTCCTAATGGGGATGGGATCGAGGATCGGGTAAGCCTCAAGTATAACCTGACCGAAAACAGCAATGTGACGGTAAAAGTTTATAAAAAGCCCAGCGCTTATGCTTATAATTGGGAGGCCTTCGCCAGCGGGACCAGATATCCCCGGCAGGATTTCTCTTATACCTTAAGCGCTTCCGGAACAGATCATCCACGGGAATATTTTAATTATACTTTAACTGCTTCAGGTACTAAATATGAACCGCAGACGTTTGGTTGGAGGGTGGATGCGAGTGGGGCAGAGGATTGGTATACATATTCAAATAATTGTTTTAGTGCAACGGCTCCAGGTATTTCTTATGAAGACTTTACAAGTGAATTTTACCAGAATTGTTCGTATAACATTTTTGCTTCAAATTGGCACGGATACCCCACCAGTGCTTGGATTAAAGATGAGACGACTGGAGTTGAAATTGCAAGAACAAATAATGGCGCCACACATATCAGTGGAACTTTTATAGCTTTATCTGGGCATAGATATAGCGCAAATGCTTATAATGGTCACTATTCGGAAATGGCTAGTGCTGCAATTTGGTATCAGACGCGCACTTTAAATTCACAATCAATTTCCGCCTCCGACCCACCTTCAGCCGCATCTAATTCAGCTGCAATTAAAAAAGACGGCTCTTTTCTGGGGGGTAGTGACACCGATTATAGTGTAACCCTCTCTCCTTTACATGGTGGGACGATCGGAGGCAAAGAAATTTCCTATTCTCAAACTTCTGGAAGCGGCGTTTCAAGTTCCAGAGATAGCAGCGGCTGGAGTGGTAATACCTGTTCAGGAGTTATTAATGCCACATATATATATGCCGGTGATCTCTGGGGCAATAGTGGAAGCGGAAATGATCCGGTTTGTACTTCGGGTCCAGGGGCCCCCTCAAATTATTCCGAGCCGATTGGTGCTGTTGTCGGTGTTGACGAGTATGTTCCTAGCCCTACCTTTACGCTTTCAGGGCTTACCAATTCTAATGTTTCTTTGCGTTTCAGTGACACCGGAAATTCAACTACAACTAATCGCAGTGCCAGCGTTGTCGGCAGTACTACCTATACAACCCCTTGGAATCCGGGCTCGGTTCCTGCTTCCGGCAATTGCACTTCAGGACCCGGAAGCCCTACCAATTATTCGAGAGCAATAAACAGCATGATATCTGTTCCTTCTACCGTTAGCGGCCCGACCTTTACTTTATCCGGGAATACCAATTCCAATGTTTCATTGCGCTTTAGCGATACCGGGGCTTCAACTACTACAAATCCAAATACTTCTATTATTGGCAGCACTTCTTATATTCAGCCCTGGACCACCGCCAATCATATTGGCGGGGTGGTGGGATCTGGGGGGTGGATAAGATGGGGGCCCAACAATCTGCCCTTCTATTATAATGAAGCACCTGAAGCGAAAAATGTAAGAACCATAACCGGCTACATCCCTCCTTCCGATGTGGTCATAAATAGCTGGACAGTTAATACCACAAATTCCTATACCACTATTTATGGGGCCAATGCCAACAGCGATTTCAATGTCCGCCTGGCCGATGGTATGCTGGTTAAAACCCTGCAATACGACACTTTAACTTCTGCCGGGGAGCATACTATTGAATGGGATGGCACCGATAATTCCGGCACAATAGTTGTAAATGACGATTACATCTTCGTAATTTATGCTGGAGGCAATACAGTAAAGAAAGGGATAAACGGCGAATATCCCGTTAAAGTCCAGAAATCTTCTGAAATTACTGCCTTATCTGCTTCAGAATCTTGCTTCTCACCCAATGGCGATGGGGTTAAAGACAACATTGATATTTCCTATGACCTGACTAAAAATGCTTCTTCCGTTTCCATCCAAATAAAGGACAAGGATGATACCATTATTAGAAATCTAACTGGTCCGACTGAAGCCGGACACCATTCGGTCCTCTGGAATGGAAGGGATGACGCAGGGACAGTAGTGGCGGACGGCGCCTATACTGCCAAAATTATTGTCACGCATACCAGCGGGGCAGTGAGGGAAAAATCAGTAAGTATTATTGTTGATAATAATAATCCATCGGCTTCCGATGAAGAGCCCAAGGCAATTGTAAATTCCGCCGCCTTCGAGGAAGACCCGATCTATTCCCCCGACAAGACCAAAATCGCTTATGCCAAAGAGGTTTCCGGCAAGAAACAAATCTGTATAATGGATTTAACTGATTCTCAAGTTACCCAGTTGACCAGCCAGGGGGAGAATAAGGAGCCCAGTTGGTCGCCGGACGGCACAAAGATTGGCTTTATATCTGATCGATCCGGGGCTTTGGATCTCTGGACCATGAATGCGGATGGTTTAAATGCCAAACAAATTATTGCTAATTCTGAATTGGATGGCGGCCCGGCTTGGTCTCCCGATGGGACAAAGTTGGCTTATGCCACCAATCGCCAGGGCCAGCTCATGCTTTCCAAATGGAATATCTGGGCTATGGATTCCGATGGCACCAACCCCACCCAGATCACCAGAGATGAGACCACTTTCAGGGATGACTCGCCTACCTGGTCGCCGGACGGCAAAAAACTGGCTTATGCCTCGGATCAGAGTGGAAATTATGACATCTGGATGATAAATGCGGATGGCGGCTCAAAGACCAAGATTTTGGCGAGCTCCGAGGCCGAAACCAAGCCGGCCTGGTCGCCGGACGGTTTAAAGATCGTCTATAAGAATGAAAGAGGTGTCGGCCTGTATGATTTAAAGGGCAGAAGCAATATTCAATTAATAACGGCTGAAGGGGCAACCAACCCATCCTGGGCAAGAGATGGGACGGAAATTCTTTATAATGATAATGCGGGCAACATTTATTCTAAATCAACCTATAAAGGAGCATTAATTGGAGTAATTACTTATCCCATCTTAAATCAGACCCTCTCTGGGCTGGTGGAAATTAAAGGCACAGCTTTAGATACCAATCTGGAAGGATATAAAATTGAGTATTCACCTAATGTTGTGCCTTATGTTTGGACTGAGATCGGCAGTTCCATTATTCCCAAGAAAGATAGTATTTTGGCAGTGTGGAATACCGCCCCGTTAATTGACGGTCAATATATTTTAAGATTAACTGTCTGGGATAAGGCCGGCAATAGCTTGGAGAATAGTTTAATAGTTAATTCTGACAATGACAATTGGAAACTTACCATTGCTTCTTTAACACAGATAACCACTAACGATGCCTGGGATATTGAGCCCAGCTGGTCGCCGGATGGTTCAAGATTAGCTTTCTCTTCCAACCGCAGCGGCAATTATGATATTTGGCTCATGAATGCATGTGGCTCAGGATTACAAAATATGACTAATAACTCTGCTTATGACGGTAAACCCGCCTGGTCTCCAAACGGGAGCAAGATTGCTTTTGTCTCTGATCGTTCCGGCAATAAAGATATATGGACTATGAATGCGGATGGTTCAGATCTTAGGCAGTTAACAGATTTAACTATTATAGATACCGATCCCTGCTGGTCGCCGGATGGGACACAAATCGCCTTTGCCAGCAACCGCAGCGATAATTTTGATATCTGGGCAGTTAATTCAGATGGCAGTGGTACACCCAGAAAGATCATGAGCTCTGAAGCTTATGAGGGAGAACCCTCCTGGTCAAGTCAGGGGTTGGCCTTTGTTTCTGATCGTTCCGGCGATAAGGAGATCTGGATGTTAAATCCCGCCGAAGGCGGGACTGGTGAGGCCTTCCAATTAACCAATAATTCAGCGGAGGATAAAGAACCCAGCTGGTCGCCGTTTGCTATGCCATTATCCGACGGTTCCAGACGGCCGCTTATTACTTTTACTTCTACCAGACAGGATAATTCGGATATTTACTTAATGGATACGGACGGCATTGACCAATCCAAGTCCCTAACCGATTATACCAATACCGATTGCAACCCGGCCTGGTCGCCGGACGGGACCAGAGTGGCTTTTGCTTCCTTTAAAGATAGCCAATATGATATTTGGGTCATGAATTTTGCCATCAACACATCTATTTTAAGTATTCCTACAATTCAGCAGACTGCGACTATGGAGATTATTTCTCCCAAAGATGGCAAAAATATAGGGAACTTGCGGCCCACCTTTGAATGGTACGGCATAAGAGGACAAACCAGTTATCGAGTGGCAGCTAGGAAAGATATAGAAACCAGGACTTTCCCAAAAAATATTTCCCCAACCGAGGCCTCGCCGGAAGCGGGAGCCAGGCCGGCCATCGCTTATGCTATACATGAATTTGATGAAGGTTTGGGCAGGGGTATATGGAACTGGAAAGTTCAAGCTTTAAATTCTGACAATTCCGTGCTGGCTGAAACCGCCGAAGAAACTTTCGAGATTGATCCTCCTTTTTCCCTAAGCGGCATTACCAATTATCCCAATCCCTTCAATCCCAATAAGGAAAGAACCAAGTTGAGGTATAAATTGAGCAAAGACGCGGATGAAGTGATCATCCGTATTTATGATATCACCGGCGCGCTGGTCAACGAGCTCACGGGCACACCTTATGGAGAAGGGGCGAACATTTGGAGCAAATATAACGATATGGAGTGGGATGGGAGGAATGGGAGAGGGGATATGGTATTGAATGGAATATATCCGTTTGAGGTGGTTGCCAAGCTCAATGGAGCCAGTGTGTCGGGGAGAGGAAAGATAGCGGTGCTGAAGTGAAGATACAAGATACAAGAAACAATAACCAAACAAATTCGAAATTCAAAATTCGAAATTCGGATTTTGGTCATTGGTCATTGGTTATTGGTTATTCCTTGATGATTGTATCTTGTTTCTTGGTTATTGCGCCGCCTGTCTTTGCAGCTGGCCAGGCTGGTCTGGATATAGCCGTCTTAAAGGCGGGGGTAGGCGCCCGACCCTTGGGAATGGGTGGTGCCTTCACGGCCATTGCCGACAACGCCGATGCGCCATATTGGAACCCCGCGGGGCTCTCCCAGATCAAACAACAGGAAATCAACACCATGCAGACCAAACTTTCAACCGACACCGATCATTACTACATAAGCTACGTCAGGCCATTGGGGAGAGGTACCCTGGGGATATCGTGGATCCAGGTGGGGATAGGGACCATTACCCAGACCTCCGCCACATTAGACGCCTGGAACGAGGTGCAGACCATCA
>Ga0315293_10002786_pt1 | contig 16842 bp, 17 predicted proteins | sample YL17G13_20_MG_FD_203071 | JGI IMG/M metagenome (GOLD analysis project Ga0315293, IMG submission 203071) | Sediment microbial communities from Yellowstone Lake, YNP, Wyoming, USA - YL17G13_20 | ecosystem: Environmental > Aquatic > Freshwater > Lake > Sediment | place: USA: Wyoming | collected...
CTCGCGCGTTTCAGGATTCCATATCTCAATGCGATTTATCACGCCTGCAACAACAACTTCGCCCCCTTTTCTGATGCCAATATAATCCCGCATTTCATTATTCAATAATACTCTTCTTAGAGCATCAATTCTGACAGGATGGAGTTCGGTATTTTTTGGAGGGCTTTGAAAAAGGGTTAGGTGTCTTGAATCTTCAAAAGCTGGGTCCGAACACACAGCTATACCTAAATAATGCAATTCTCCAAAATCCTTAGAAAGACATACCCTTCCTTTGGCATCTACATTGGATGGATGTTCTCCGTAAAGGTTCATATATATCAACTTTCAACCAAGTAACAACCCAGCAATCTATTTAAGCTGGAATTTATGACCCAATTTTTCAAAAACACTCTTCATCTTGAAGTCTTGCTTCGAGAGAAGGCGAATCAAAATTCATGGCCCAACTTCTCAAATATCGCTTTCATCTTCAATGAATCCTTCCACGTGACAGGCGACTCGCTTATTATTGTGCATTCCACTCTCTTATTCAGCAGCTCTTTCGCGAATGCAGTGAAATCCGGGTTGTGATCAAGCACGAGATGCGAGACCTCACCCTTTTCAGAATATTTTATCCCGGAGAAATGAAAATGATAGTGCGGAAGATGCAGAACCCTAAGCTTGTCGAGGATTTCTGCATAATCGATGTTTCCATTATTTCTCGCGTAGAGATGCGCCAAGTCCACGCACAGGCTGCATTTTAATTTCTTTACCAATGAGATGAGCTCCTCTAAGCTGCCGAACGCGCTGTGCTTGCCGCCTATCTCCGGCGCGATTTCCACATTCAATCTCTTCTCTTTCACAAACTTCATCATTTCTTCCATTTCTTCTAACATCATCGCGTATGTATCCTCTTTAGAACGCTTTCCGTAATAGCCCGCATGAAAAACAACCGGACTCGCTCCTATCAGGCGCGCACGCTCGCAGGAATCCAGTATGCGCTGCCTGCTCGCCCTGGCTTTCTCCCTGTCTTCAGAAAAAAGATTGATATAATAGGGCGCGTGTATGCTTAATTTCACGCCCAGCTTCCTGTTCGCCTCGCCTATCTGCTTTGCCAAATCGAGGCCCATCTTTATGCCATGCGTGAATTGTATCTCCATTGCCTGCAATCCGAGCTCTTTTACTTTCGAAACGCCTTCAAGCGTTGACTTCGCAGGCGAGCCTGCTGGCCCCAGAAGAATTTTTGTCATGAATATAATTCCAAAACTAACGTTCTAAAACCCTGCGAATCACGTATTTGCTTTTATAAAATTTACTGCTAAGTAGTAAAGATGGAAATTGGGATCTACGGACTAGGAGACATGGGCAAACTGTATGCTAAGAAGTTCGCAGCGGCTGGCTACGGGGTGAATGGTTGCGACCTGCCTGAAAAAAGGGGACAGATAGAGCAGGAACTCGGTGGAGTAGATGGAATCAACATCCTGGAAGATGGTATCGCCGTTGCGAGAAGGAGCGATTTCAACATCTACTGCGTTGAAGCCAGAAATATCAGTGATGTTGTCAGAGCATACGGCCCTTCAACAAGAACTGGCGCAATTGTCGCTGGTGCAACATCGGTTAAGGAGCCAGAAATCTTGGCGTTTGAAAGTTACCTGCCGCTTGATGTACACATAAACACCTTTCACTCTCTGCATGGCCCATCACTCGGGCCGGAAGGCCAGACCCTAGCATTGATTCGGCATAGAAGTTCTGACGATGCGTATGAAAAATCGCATAGAATTCTGGCGGAACTGGGCTCTAACATTGTAGAAATACTAGAAACCCCGCAGCTACATGCATACCAGCATCATGACAAGATAACAGCAGACACACAGGCTGTCACGCATCTTGGTTTCGAAGCAATGGGAACAGCGTGGAAAAATGCAGGTTTCTATCCGTGGGAAAATGCGTCCTACATGGGCGGAATTGACAATGTCAAGATTTTAACATGCTTGAGGATCTACGCTGGAAAGCCGCATGTGTATTCCGGGTTGGCAATTCTGAATCCTTTTGCAAGAGAACAGATAAAACAATACGCAAAATCAGAATCAGAACTATTCAAGATGATGATCCAGGAAGACCCGGGTTTCAGGGAAAGGATTGAAAAATGTGGCGATTGTATTTTCGGCAAAGAAGACCGCCAAATACTTCTAGATGATTCAATAATGGGTGAATATAGTCTCGGTATTCTGAGAGATAGAAAACAAAATTCTCATTTAAGTTTGCTGGCGATGGCTGATGCATGGCACGAATTGAGAATTGATCCATATGATAATTTAATCTGCCAGACCCCGCCGTTCAGGCTAAGGCTTGGTATCGTGGAATATTTATTCCGAAATCGCGATCTACTGGAAGAATCCATAGAAGCTGCTCTCTACGACAGGGCAATAAGAAGAGATGACCTGGAATTCCATACCGCGGTCGGGGAATGGGCATCTATAATAGGAAACCGGGATGAATCGGGATATGAAACCCAGTTCAATGATACAAAAGCATTTTTCATAGATCGTTTGCAAGAAGGTATGAGAAAAAGCAGCGAACTCATTGGAAGACTAAGTTAGTTCGCTACGCCAAAACCCGCAGAACAACAACAAGCGCTGTAAAGACAACGCCCATCCATATCACATGCTCGGGCTTCAATTTGATGCCCGCCTCTTCATCGAAGTAGCGGATCAAACCAGCCGTACTCTGCGGCATGTATGTTTTTTCTCGTTCAGCCATGATAACACCTACAACCCCTTGCCTGCAATAGGATGTCTTCGCTCCTGTTGCACTTTCTGTTCATATTGAATATTAAATGCATTAGCTATGTTTCTTCTGTAATCTAAGACCTCTCGGGCTGCGGCATTTCTATCATAGGCTGTACTGTATCCTGAAAGACTGGAAACACCACGAATGTGTCCTGCCAATGCTACAACTGTCCCTTCCAGACCATTGATAATATCTTCAGCCTTTTGAACCACCCTCTCATAGACGCCATTAACAGCCTCTTCTCTGGTTCTTCCCTCACCGCTAATGTCTAGGAGAGGACATTCTGCGATGAAACTTTGTCCCAAATCTCTTACGTAAATTGGCACTATACCCATCTGAATCAAATCCTATCTTCATGGCTATTTATTTAAACCTTATTGCCTATCGGGCCTGTCTCCAGTCTTTTTTCTTTCTGTCCATGCTGTACTGCCCGCCGGATTCATACTCCACACCAGATTTGTATGGTTCGTGCATGCGATAGGCAGCTCCAAATGTGAAATTCTGCTGTGGAACTTCTTTTTCGTATGGTGATGGCTTCGTTTCAGGTTTCCAGATACGCTGCACAAGGCGCGACATCTTCGAGATGCCGCTCAGCTTTTTGAATAAACTGGTGGCCTGTGCAGCAGCCTGCCCTGTCTGAAACCTCCATAAAACAGCCGGCCCATCCAGTGCTATAGCATAAAGATAAGAATCCCAGGACCCGACATAAACAATGTCATTATGCACCAAAGGAACCGCAACGATTGACCCATTGGTCTTATACTTCCAGAGCAATTCACCATGTATATTCAGTGCATACAAATATTCGTCCGTGGATCCAAAAAATATCATATCCTTATGCAGAACAGGAGTGGTGCTCGCAGAGCCTCCTGCTCTGAACCTCCATATCTCTTTCAAATCGCTCAGGGAAATAGCGTAGACGTAATTGCTGTAAGAACCGAAATAGACAATGCCATCAGAGCATGAACCTGGCCTGGTTATACTGAAACCGGCTCCTGTATCGAACTTGTATAGAAGCCTGCCATCCATCGAAAGAATGTAAAAATTGTTGTCGTAGGAACCAAAACACAAAAATCCATTCGTATCAGCACTGAAAGAAGTCTTGCCACGTGTTTTCAGACTACAAATTTCTTCACCATTTTTGTTTACTGCAACTGGTGTGCAAACAATGCCACCTGTAAGAAAACTCCAGAGCTTTTCGCCATCCTGGACAGCATAGAAGCGCTTGTCGCAGGAACCGAAGTAAACAACACCATTAACGACTATCGGTGACGCGAGAACCGCGTCGCCTGTTAGGAATTTCCAAAGCAGTGAGCCACCCAAAGAAAGGCAATAGAGATAGCCGTCCTCAGAACCGAAGTATATCTTGTTGTCTATAACTATTGGCGTTGATGTAATGCGTCCGCCTGTCTTGAATCTCCAGAGCAGGCTTCCATCGTTCTCAGAAACCGCATAAAAGTAGCTGTCAAAAGAGCCAAAATATACAACGCCATCGCAGATAACTGGCTGGGAGTTTACCACATGACCTGTCCTGAATTTCCATAACAGCTTTCCGTCCAGCGTTATTGCGTAAAGATGATTGTCATTTGAACCAAAGAAAATATGCTGATTTGAAAGTGAGGGGTTTGATATTATAGAACCGCTGACTGCAATCTCATCCAATATCTGCTTGGCGTTCTGGTCTTTCTGCTCAATCACGCCTTCTTTTTCATATAGCTTGTATTCAAAACTTCCTTCATATTCAGGCATAAAAGAAGTAATACGCGAGTACTTTAATAACTTTAATGTGATTTGTAGTGCCTTCTCAGAAACCGCTCTTTGGCGAGCAGTTTTTTCCTGTGTTCCTCCAAATCCTGCAAAATCTCATTTTGCTTTTCCTTGATTTCTGCTATCAAATCTTCAAGCTCTTCACAAAATCTATCGCTGTGATTTTTTATCTCATTCTTCGAGAATCCCTTGTGCTCTTTCAGCAGGTTTTCTATAGCCAGCTCCACTTCCTTGGCGCGTTCTTTTGCATCTGCCAGCTCATGCAACCCGCGCCACGATGCACGCTTTGACATATGATAATTTACGGTGCAAGAAGAGATTAATAGGATATTTTTTAATTGGGTTCCAGCGGTGAACAGCGATAAACATTCCCTGCAGTATCGACTGCATAATATTGATATATCATCCATGTTCCGCTTATATTTTTTGGAATTGCTGTATGAGTATCCAACACCCTTATTTCAATATTTGATCTTAATGCTCCTTGCTGTATTGCCTGATCTGCTGTCATATTAATTAAAAAAGGGTCACTAACTTTCTTTCCGAGTTCCTTATCGTAAATTTTCCAATACTGCTTAAGCACGTCAAGTGCCTGCTGATCACCGACTATTGTAATGTTCAGTGACTCTTCCGGAATGAATGTGAACGAACAGTCTGAAGGACGAATATATCTCGAACCAGGAATACTATATAGAAAAATCGTCGCAAAAACTATAATTACTATGATTATGAAAACTCCGAGAATCGACCATCTCTTCATAATAATATTTTTCAGGCAATCATATAAAGATTATGTAAACCACATGGTCACCCCGTGAAGTCTTTTAAAGATTTGGGGGTTTTCTATTCAAATGAAGCCCATCAAGCACATTGAAACACATACCGGCATGACTGTGGACGAGCTAATAAAGGAAATGGAGAAATCAGGCGTGTTCGGCGCAGGCAGGCTTAGCAAGGCCGTGAACATCGCGGAAAAAATGATTAGCGATGGTGAGTGTAAGGTATTTTTCGGCCTTGCAGGAGCAATGGTTCCAGGCGGCATGAGGAAAATCGTTGTCGACATGCTTGAGAACGGTTGGATCGATGTCTTTGTCACAACCGGCGCGAACCTCACTCACGATTTGGTCGAAGCATTGGGTTATCATCATTACCAAGGTAGTAAGGATGTGGATGATAAGCAACTGCATAGCGATGGCGTGGACCGCATTTATGAGTCATTCATGCCAAACGAGGTCTATGAAAAATTGGAGGAGTTTTGCAGGGATGTTTTTGACAAAATTATGATAACGAGGCGCGAAGCGCCGAGCAATATGAACATAAAGGAATTCCTCTGGGAATTCGGCTCGCATGCCCCGAAGGGCTCAATTCTTCGCACATGCGCTGATAAAAAAATACCGATATTCTGCCCAGCACTGGCAGACTCTGGCATAGGCCTGCAGGTATGGAACTACATTCAGCAGAAGAAGCTGCCCGTTGATGCTTTTGATGATTTGAAAGAGATTCTAGATATAGCATGGACCTGCAAACGAGCAGGCGTCTTTTATGTCGGCGGTGGGGTGCCGAAGAATTACATCCAGCAGGCAATGCAGTTCTCAAAATCTGCAGTATATGGCATCCAGATTACCACAGACCGGCCCGAGTCCGGTGGAAGCAGCGGCGCAGAGCTTCGCGAATCGATTTCCTGGGGCAAGCTGAGCAGCGAAGCCGAGTTCGTTGACGTCATCTGCGATGCAACCATCGCGCTGCCGCTCATCAGCGCAGCGCTGAAAGAGAGGATAAAATAACGAGGCAAATTTAGAAAATAAAATTGGTGACTTGAAGTAGCCCGTCTTCTGTGGACCCTTCCTTTCAAAACCCGCTGAGTTTCTTTTTGAACCCAGGGGCATTTTTCTTTGAAAGAAAAAGGGGCCTGCAACATTTGTCTTAGCACTATGCCCCCGCTTTCGCGATGGCTTGTTTGCACCCATGTGCACTGAGCCGTTTCATCCCAAATGGAAAATCACAAATCATTTCCTAGGGTATCGTTTCTGTTCTCAGCAATCGCATCTCAGCGATACGCTTTATTGCAATCACACGCTTCAGCCCCAAATCTCGAACAAGTCGAATGACGATGCGAATCATCGTCTCTGGGGCCGGGGTGGACAGAGCTTCCTCAGCCCCGGTTTTTTGCCGGGCCCGAAAGTTGCGCCTCAAGTCACCAAATATGAATTAAATAAAAATCTATTTAAGCCTGAATTCACTCACTAAGATAATTCTTGAATCTCGTTAGCATTACTCCTCTGGCCACCTCTGAGAACTTCTCTCTGGTTTCGCCTGATAAATCTTCATATTCGGGATCCAGAGCAAAAGAAAGATATGGCTGATTTCCCATCTGAGTGAAATATTTTTCTATAATATCATCTGAAATACCCAGACCTCGCAACTCTGTGTTGACATTCTCTCTGAATTGTGCATCTCGCAGATATAGTGGTCTGAAATAAGGAAGTAGAAATTGCTCCGGATCGCACTGGAGACACCTTTCGTCAAATTGCTGGCTCAATTCTTCGGGAGTATTGGCTGTTCTAAGCACATCTATGTATATATCTGCACGCGTTTCGGGGCATCCTAGATCTCTTATTTTTTCTTTCGCAGTTGGCATACTTCACCGCTTCCTTTAGTGCCTGATCTTCCTGTAAATAGAAACAAACTCATCTTCGTTGCCGGCTCTAGGAACGCTCGAAAACACTCCACCGCCGGGCATATATCTTCCTACTGAAAAATTACTCTGAGGTTCGCTCCAATATCTGCTACAATTGGATATGGTAGCCTTTATTTGTCGCATTGCTTCAACGCGATGCGGGCTCAAATCAACGTGTTCAACAACTTCACAGCTTTGTGGCACCATGTACTCACCAACATATTACTACTACTTGGTAATATTAAATGCATATCTATTGGTAAAAATATATTTTAGAGAGGCGTATTTTCGGGGCTGGAAATGGCATATGCTATTCCAACCCAAGGCTGTTCATTATCGCTTCGTCGACTTCTTTCAGCTTCTTGGCAGAAATTTTTCCGTAATTTCTAATTAATCTTGATTTGTCTATGGTCCTGATTTGATTCAAAAGTATTGTTGATTTATCCTTAAGCGGTGATGTTGTTCCATCGACTTCAACATTCGTGGGGTATTGTTTCGAGAAAATCGTTGATGTTATCGGCGCCACAATGGTTATGGGGCTGTATTCATTGCCGATGTCATTCTGGATGACGAGCGCCGGCCTGGTTTTTCCCTGTTCAGAACCAACAACAGGATCGAGATTGACAAGAACCACGTCGCCTCGTTTTATGTTTATTCCCATTCTGCATCAGCCTTTTTCCATTCGTTGTTCAATCTCTTCGACCCATCTGACATTTCGATATATCCCTCTTTCATGAGGATGGTCTTTTCTTTGTTTATTTTTTTTTCTATATGGAGAATAAGCTCGTCTCTCAGGGTGATTTTCTGTTGTTCGATTATCTCCTTGGGTATAATGATACCTATAGAATTTCCCCATTTCTTAGGTTTCGCCACAGTTTCCATAACTATCACGGTATAACTGATGTATAACTAATATTAAAAGCTTACATGATCTCGTCGCTTCCCGAGCCATCCAGCCATATCGCGCTGTCCAGCTCGGCTGCCTTCAGGCCGAGCTTCTTCGAAATCGCCAAAAAGCGCTTTTCGTACTCAAGGTAACTCTTCCTGGAGAGCGTTTTCGGCTCCTTGATTTTGAATCTTTTCATGTATCGGAGCACATGCCTGTCCAGTATAGCGAGGTCATCGCCCAAACCAATGTTCCGAAGAAAATGCGAAGACTCTTTATAACCGTAGCCTTTCACGTTCTTCACAAGGTATTCCCTCAGTTCGAGGGGCCTGTGACGAAGCTCGATTATTTTTCCGAAAATATCATCAAATTTCTCGCGCGCTTCTACTATATATTTTGCCTTGTTGTTGCAAAAACGGACGCTGGTCATCTCTTTGGAAATGTGTGTATCCGTCCCTGTGAATAACTTGCCGGATTCCCGCAGCCGCTCAAGTGTCGACCTGCACAGATTCGCCTTCGACTGCGGCGTGAGCAGGCAGAAGCAGAGCTCGAACCACACCTCTTCCCTTGTCCGACTTTTTGACCTATCGAGATAGGAGTCAATAATCGGCTTCTTGCTCTTGTACAAGTTTAAAACATCCCGCTCCATGCTCATAGAAACCAGAAATAATTGTCGGGCAATGAATAAAAAGAAATTCACCACAATCTCCAGCCAGAAAAATCTATGCGTATTGACGGCCAGGACCATGTTCGCGCTGTTGGCTGCTGCAACGCAAAGTTGGATGCTTTCCACTGGCCCCACATGCTGCCCAATGGGCTGGAAGAACTGAAAGAGCTCTGGCTGCCTTGGGACTGAATAAATATAGTGAACCCTAGCAATACAAAAACCGCAGCAAGCAGTAAGTTAATTCTCCTCATTAAACCACGTCAATAATTTAGAAGCAAATTTCTTAAAGCCAGTTAAACTACAATCTAAAGTCCGTTAAATTGCGAGAGCCAGTAATAGAATTCTAGCCTTTCCGCAGCTGTTATCGGGCCCAGTCGTTCCATTCTCTTCAAGAATAATTCCCATTCATTTCCTCTTCTGTAATCAGGAACTATTAAATCAGGGATATCTGTATCAGGAGCTTCGACTATTCCACCATCATCTTCGTCTGCTCTTGAAGAACTTCTGGTCAATTCCCGATAATGATAGAAATTGGGGTCCTGACTAGTTCCATACTCAATTCCTTCTTCGTTCAGAACGCGCTCAACGCACTCCCTGTAACTGGGGTGCGCATCAATCATGAGCTTATTTTTCGCCTTTCCAGATGACCTGTTGAAGCCGCGTACAACCGGCCTATAAACGTCACCATCCATGGCCTCCAGGCTGAGAATACTTGCCTGCTCGTCCACTCTTATACTATAATCGATACCAAAACTGGACTGGATAGATTCCCTTATTCCTCTGATTACGCGCTCAAGCCTTTCACATGCTTCTTGACTATAACCCATCACACCACCGCAAGATATTTACTACTAATTAGTAAAATATTTAAACCTTTACCGTGCCTTAGAAAAAACATCTTCGAGTAAAGAACTACTGGGCTGTTGCTGGTCCCAATCTCATAATTGTATAGTTTGATATATATCTTCGACGCTCACTTTCAACTTTCATCTTTCATCACTTCAGTTCCTTGCCGCAGAATCCGCAGAAAACGATGCCTCTGGCTCTCACAATCTCGCCTTTGAAACCATTGCCGCAGCTATGCTTTCTTGCTTTCTTCATTCCTGACCACCCACATATAATTAACTGCGGTAATTTTGTATTATTAACCGCAGCGATTCGTAATTTAACGAGCAGACGAACCATGATAACGAGACGGTACTTTGTATTTTATCCGTCGAGCTATCGATAAAAGTCTGCCGAGCTATTCGTAAAAAAGAATCAATCATAGGTCCAGAGCTTCTGTATCATAGCCGCGCTAATTTTTGTAAAATAACGAGCAGGAGAATTTTTATAAAATAATCCTGCGAGCTATTCGCAATTGGCAAACTATTGACACAGAAAACCGGAAGCCGCAACTTCCGGATTTTAAAGGCTAGCATTGGCGTAAGGAAGCGTGGACTGAACACCTCGTTGCCTCGGTGCTTACATCCCGCTCCTATAACGAGTCGTCTTGCTCGTGCCGTATGCCTATTTTCGAGAGCTGCTTCACGCTTAGATGCCTTCAGCATTAATCAGCATAAGGCGTAGCTACTCAGCAATGCCCTGTCGGACAACTGATACACCAGAGGCCTCGGAAGGATGTTCCTTTCGTACTTATTCTTCCTTTCTCTCAGGCAAAAACACCTCTAGCAGATATAGACCAAACTGGCTTTGGCGTCCTAAAGAGCCAAAGCTCTAAAGGATCACGCCGTTCTGAACCCAGCTAACGTCCCCTTTTAACCTGTGAACTCCAGTACCCTTGGGTGCTGCTGCACACCCAGGAGAGGGGGAGCCGACAGCGACGCCGCAACACGCGGGGTCGATTTGTCCGCACTTGCGCTCATTTTGCTAAGTTCATCTATTTGGCTAAATTCTGCTTGAGCGAAGATTAGCTCAATTTATGTTTTGTAAGATTCTACCGATTTCTCGGTCAACAGCTTGGAAGCTACCCAACTCTTTGTCACTGGAATATTTTTAATATTCCTCATTCTGGGACTTTTGTTTCCGCATTGCTGAAGAAGCTTACCAGACCTCTGCACGCGATTGCGTGCAGCAATCATTTGAAGAGCGCAGGTGAAAGGAACTCTCACCCGCTACGACACCATTTTAGGGGATTTATAAGTCATATTAACTCAAAAGTATTCTGAGTCTGTTATTTTTCGCAGGATGACGGAACCCTATTTGTTTTTCAAATCTTTTCAGATTTTCTTTCCCATAAAAAGGGATTGAAATCACGTTGTTTTTGTCTTTATTCGGTTTCCCGATATTTATTCCAAATTCCTTCAGCAGAATTTTCAAAATTCTAATTGTCTCCTTCCTTTTTGAACTCACTGTCAAATGTCTTCTTTCTTTTCTGACACTTCCCTCAGCATCAAAAATTCCCTGCAAGAATCCTCTTTGAAATTCTTCTGATTCCTGCAGAACTAGAGACGGTTTTTTTCTATATCTTGAAAGCTCTGAAAAAAGCTCTTTGGAATACACATTGAGTCTGAAATAACCTTTGGTCGTTTTTCTTATTCTTGATTTCTTGTTATAAGCTCTTTTCAATTTCTTTTGAACAACCTCAAGCCATTCGAGCGAATTCTGATCTATCTCTAGACCATATTCGTTCTTTGACTCTCTGTAGTAAACGATTCCGTCTTCACTTGCTCCAACAACAAAACCTCTTTCAATTTCCATGAATACTCTTAGAGTAGCGCACCTATAAATCTATCCCCGGGGTAGCTTTTCGCATGTCACAGACAGCTATCTAAGCCGTTCTGCGTATCGCTAACTCAGGCTTTCGCCCTTGGACAACTTGCTGTTCGTTGTCCAATCAATCCGGCTTTTGCGTTTACACTTAACTCTCGATTTCTGACCGAGATAAGCCGAACTTAGAGGTCCCCTGATATTAACTTGAGCATCGCGAAAGTTAATTTGGCATCGCTATGCCCAATACATTTTCAGGGGAGTACCGCCCCAGTCAAACTGCCCATCTGCCGCTGTCCTTCCCTTTCGGAAAGTAAGCAATAAAGGAACGATAGGGTAGTGTTACAATTTTGTCTCCACCTCAACTTGCGTCAAGGCTTCTGCGACTCCTACCTACGCTTTACAACCATCCCCTTACCACAACAACAAACTGCAGTAAAGCTCCACGGGGTCTACTCTTCCCACTAGAGGTCTCCAGACTAATCACTGGAAAGATAGTTTCGCCGAGTTCCAGCCCGGGACAGCTGCCATCTCGTTCGTCAATCATGCAGGCCAGCATTTTCTCGAGCATCGCGAGAGAAAATTACGTGCAACTCTGTTGCACGCCTCAATAATTCGCTATGCACGATATTTAACTGGCAAGGGATTTAGCGAAACCCCTTCATGATTGTTTTTGAGTCAATCAAAAGGTTGCTTTTACGCTACCTTAAGACGGTCAGAGTTACCGCCGGCCTACAACGGGGCTTAGCCAGGTTGGAACCTGGTTTAACACACCGTTAGTGGCCACGACTCACTGGCTATACAAGGCCTTTAGGCTTAGCAGCCAGCTACGTTTGTTAACTCTGAAGAAAAGTTTTACTAACTTGACTCAACGAAGATTTTTTAGCTATCTTAACTACTTCCAGGAAAACTCTCCGCTGTTTTTTCAATTCTTCAGATTTGTTAAACAGTCGGATGGCACTTGTCACTGCGACCTGATTATCGCTAACCAGGCATGGGTTCTACCAAAGATACCCCACCAACTTGCCGAGTTCCCTGGGCTGGATTATCTCGAACACCTTCGCCTTCTCAGCGAGGGGCACCTGTGTCGGTTATTGGTACGGACACGCGACACTCTCCGCCACTGTCTTTCACGGACCCAAGGAATAATCCGAAGCCACCATACAGCAGCCCGCTCACATCTTCCTCTGGTTCTCATCTTTACGATACTCCCCAGAGTTCAATGCTTGGCAATGACGACGGTCATTGTCAGATTATCCTAAGGTTTACAATGGGTTCTAAGAGAGCCGCATGGCGCACGAATATTAACGTGCTTCCCGTTCCCGCGTAACCTGTTAGGAACGCGGTTAGGACCGGCTAACCCTCAGCAGATAAACTTTACTGAGGAACCCTTGCCCCTCAGGTGGTTGAGATTTTCACTCAACTGTATGCTACTCCCAGCAGGATTCTCATTACCGCAAGGTCCATACGTGCTCACGCACGCATTTCTGCCCTCGCGGTACGCCTCCCTACCAAACGTACTTGCCTAAGCTCGCACGTCTCCAAGGTTTCGGCGAGCAGTTTAGCCCCGTCCATTTTATCCGCTCTGTACCTCGATGGGTCCGCTTTTACGCGTTGTTTAAATGGTGGCTGCTTCTAAGCCTACATCCCCATTGTCTAAGGTACAGAACTAGGTTCAATACACTTAACTGCTACTTTGGGACCTTAACCTTGGTCAGGGTTGTTCCCCTCTCGGATGACAAAATTACTCCGCCACCCTCACTCCCGCACACAAGCCAATAGATTCGGAGTTTGACAAGACAGGTGAGGGTCTCCCCTCTTGGCTGTCTAATCAGTAGCTCTACCCCATTGGCTATGGCAATAGAAAACTATTGCCTTGCGAGGCTGAACTTAGATTCATTTCGGGAGGAACCAGCTATCACCAGATTCGATTGGCTTTTCACCCCTAGACCCCAGTCACCCGAGTGGTTTGGACCAACATCGGTATCAGACCTCCATTCGGCTTTCGCCGAACTTCATCTTGCTCGGGCCTAGATCATCTGGTTTCGGGTCTTATCCCTATGACTAACGCGCTTTCACACTCGCTTTCGCTACGGCTTTCACCTTGCCATAGAGATAAACTCCCTGCCCCGTTTTTCAAAACGGACGTCGGTTTCTTCCACCTTCATAGAAGATGGCCTTAGCCGACTATCTATAGCTACCTGGATTCAGGTTCTTTTGCTGTTCGAAGAACAGTAAAGACAGGAATAGCTTTAGCTATTCTTCGGATTTCAGCTCCTGTTATGGATGCTTTTCAGCTTTCCCTCGCGGTAATCACCTGAGAGGAGGCCTGATTAGAGAATACGTAAAATATTAATAATAATTTTATCTCGAATACATTCGCCGTTGAGTGAGGAAAGAAGACGACACCACTACATTTATTTAGTCCTGACATAAGCTTCGTATCCACTAGTTTCTAGAATTTCGATTTGGCTATCTGTGAGTGGTTTTTTCAAACCTACTTTGATAGTTAGATACATACCTAATGGATTAAATTGACATGGTGGGGATGAATAATCTGCACCGTCAATCGCTTCCATCAACCCCATGAATTCTCTCAGTTCTCCATTAGTTGAATTAATGAAGATATATTCAGGCATACCACTTTCTATCTCGCTAGTCTTTTTATATTCCAACTTCTTCCCAAATTTCTCAGCGAGCAGACATTTATTTATTGCCGCCTACCCGCTGAGAAATTTATATTCTCTATTTTTGCCTCCCCCCATCTAGTGCGCTATCGGACTTGAGGAGTATTTAGAATTGGATCTAGATAAGACCCACGTTCCGTATCCAAATTCGAGGAAACGTACTCTGGATACTTGGAATCCAGCTTCTCTGTTTCGCTTACCGGGCTATCACCGTCTATGGCAGGGCTTTCCAGCCCACTTCAGCTCACAGAGCGAGCCAGTACCCAAGTCCAAACCCCACATCTCCACCACCTCGTCGATGGCAGATTCGGTTTGTTCTATGCTGCTTTCAGTCGCTCTTACTAACAGCATCTCGGTTGATTTCTTTTCCTGGGCGTACTAAAATGTTTTAATTTTGCCCGTTCGCTCTCGGAAACCAATTATTGCTAACAGGTTCACGAGTCTAAAAGGATGTCCTATTCGGCAATCCGTGGTTCAAGTGCTGCTTGCGCATCGCCACGGCATTTCCCAGCTTGCCAGGACCTTCGTCGCCTCTCAAGCCAAGCCGTCCTCCAGATAGCATGGGAGCTAGCTATCTTCGCTCTGGACCTATGATCGCTTCACATAAAACTATCAGCATTCACCAAACCATCTTTGATGGCTGGCAAAAATTGACGAAATAAGTTATTCGCTCAAATTCGCCATTGCAAATTCTAGTTTCACAAACTGTTCAGAATCAGACAGCGGTATATAGTGAGGTTGTAACAACCTGACCATATCCTATCGCAGTTGAGAGACAACCGCAACCTCTGCTGAAACACGATCTCTGCCACAGACCAGACCGACGCAACATAGTTAGTTGCGTCAATCGTTCGTGCTACTCTGAACAGCTTTGGTATCAAGCCACGCAACTTTGTTGCGCAGCAATCATTTTTAACAACGTTACTTTCTTGCAAAAATTATATAAAGACTTTTTCCACAGACCACAAAAACATGGACTGGGCGGGACTCGAACCCACAGCCTCTACCTAACTTGTTTCTTGCTCAATCTTCTTTCCAAGAAGATTGTTGCAAGGGTAGCGATCTTTAACGCGAGAACGTAATCTTCGATTACGTCATACGTTCCGTTGATCTACCAGCCCGATTATGTTCTTCCTTTAACATTTCTATCTATTTAAGTTTTGAAAACACTTTTCGCGAATTTCTGTTTTCTAAAAATCGAAATGTTTTGAAAATCGGGCCGTAATCAAACGAATTTTTTGAGAAGCATGAGTTTTGGCGTATTTCGATGATATGAAATCATCGTCCGAAAAGCACACAGGTTGCGATTCTATCACTTTCCACAAAATCGCACGACGACGAAGTCGTCTTTCGAGTGTGGAATCAAATCGCCCCAGTAATTTTCTTTAAAAAATTTAGGAGGTGATCCAGCCGCACGTTCCCGTACGGCTACCTTGTTTATCGAGCAACAAGATGTTTGGTGTTCCAAAGCTCAGAGTCAAGCACGTAATTATTTCTTCAACGCTTTGGTCAAGACACCTCGCCACTTTACGACTTAGCCCATCTTGCAGAACTTCGGTTCAAACTGCTCAGCGCAGGCTTCACCAAAGCTCCACTCGATTGGCTTGACGGGCGGTGTGTGCAAGGAGCAGGGACGTATTCAGCGAAAGATTTCACGACTGCGAATGCATCATAGAGCTGCAAAAAATAGTGTCAATGAACTCTAAACTGGAGTTCTCAGTTCTTATCAAGTCATAGTTCGCCGAACACTACTTCATACAATCATTTGCACTCGCATACATGATGACCTTCGCTTACTAGGGATTCCGGCTTCACGAGGGCGAGTTTTCTGTGTTACTACCGCTTTGCTACCCAACCACCCAGAGTTTTTTCGATCGCACCCCTTTTTTCCAAATTCCTGATATGTCTCGTTACTGTATATGGCAGTCTTCTTGTGTTCAAGCAGATTTGATAAATCGATTGCTCTCCTTTAGAACTAGCGATGTATCGAAATATATCATCTTTTGTTTTCCTATTTTTTTCTGTTCTACCCGCTCTTTCACAAAGCAATAAAGCCCATTCATTTTTATTTTTATCTGACATAGGCCCTGCAATTTGATATATCTCTTTAAATCCACCGTTGCTCAACTTAAACCAATATTCTTCCTTATTGCCCAATTTAGAAATCTGTTCACTGGCTACCCATTTGTGTTTACTACAGATCTCAAAAAGAGTTTTCAATTGGCTTAAATTTGCCTTTGATTGTGTTATTGCTGGTTTTTGTGCACCATTGAAAGCAAATTCGAATTCAATTAATGGTAACAAAATCATCGCAGCAATTTCTTTGGATTTAACTGCTTTTACGTACACTGAATTTGAGGGTGTATTCATACTCTCAGTTGGTTGGCTGAATTAAAATAGTTTTTCGTTAGTAACATTTCAGCCCTCGATCCGAACTAAGCGCAGGTTTAGGAGATTGGCTTCCGCTTACGCGGTCGCATCCCATTGTCCTACGCATTGTAGGCCGCGTGTAGCCCAAGGAAATTCAGGCCATACTGACCTGCCGTCGCCCACTCCTTCCTCTGATTTAGCACCAGCGGTCCCGCTAGAGTGCCTATCTTCCGAAGAAAACAGTTGCAACTAACAGCGTGGGTCTCGTTCGTTAGGATTTGTAGGAACGTTTCCTAATGAGAACCGAGATATT
>Ga0315293_10002787_pt1 | contig 16841 bp, 17 predicted proteins | sample YL17G13_20_MG_FD_203071 | JGI IMG/M metagenome (GOLD analysis project Ga0315293, IMG submission 203071) | Sediment microbial communities from Yellowstone Lake, YNP, Wyoming, USA - YL17G13_20 | ecosystem: Environmental > Aquatic > Freshwater > Lake > Sediment | place: USA: Wyoming | collected...
GCGGGCAGGAGGGTCTGGAGGCCGATAGTCCCGAACGGTGCGAGGTCGAAGTCGAGGTCTTTCTCGTCGAAGGCGTGCGGGGCGTGGTCGCTGGCGATGCTGTCTATGACCCCGGTGCGTAGGCCTTCGATGAGGGCCTGCCGATCGGATTCCTCCCGCAGGGGCGGGAACATCTTCGCGTTGGTGTCGTAGGTCTTGAGCCGCTCCTCGGTGAGTAGGAAATTGTGCGGGGTGACGTCGCAGGTGACGGGGATGCCCCTGGCCTTTGCCCGTCCGATGAGAGCCAGGCTACCCTTGGTGGAGACGTGGGTGATGTGCAGGGGGATGCGCATGTCTTCGCAAATGGCAATATCGCGGGCAACCATGACATCCTCGGCGAGTCTCGGAATACCCTGCAATCCCAGAAAAGAGGAGAGGGTGCCTTCATGCATGACGCCTTTGCCGCTCAAGGTCTTGTCCTGGCAATGGGCTAAAAGGGGAAGACCGAACGTTGCTGCGTATTCCAGGGCCCGCCTCATCATGGCCGCGCTTTCGATGGGTCTGCCGTCGTCGGACACAGCTACGATCCCGGCCTTCTGCATGAGGCCCATCTCGGAGAGCTCCTTACCCTCCTGGCCTTTGGTTACAGCGCCAGAGGTTAGCACCCTGATCAAGCCAGTGATCCTGGCCTTTTCCAGGATATACTCGGTGACGCTTGGATTATCGTTGACCGGGTTCGTGTTGGCCATGGCGACCACGGTCGTCACCCCGCCGGCTGCGGCGGCGAGGCTCCCGGTATGGATATCTTCCTTGTACTCGAAGCCCGGGTCCCGCAGATGGACATGCATATCGATGAGGCCGGGCATGACCCACAACCCTTGGGCAGCAATGATGTCCTGGTCTGAAAGCTTTGTGCCGCCGGGATATATCCCGGCAATGTGGCCGTTCTCGATATGCATATCGCCGATCCCATCGGTGCTGCTCGATGGATCGAGGATTCTCACCCCCCTAATCCACATTTGAACCTCCCAGACACAGATAGAGCAGGGCCATGCGTATGGCCACGCCGTTTTCAACCTGGTTTAGGATAATGGCACGATCGCAGTCCGCCGCATCATGGTTGATTTCCACACCTCGGTTCATGGGACCCGGGTGCATGATCACCGCATCCTTCTTCATCATCCGTACCCGTTCCTTGTTGAGGCCGTAGAAGCAGGAGTATTCCCTGTCCCCCGAAAAGAGGTGTTCGGCGATCCTTTCCTTCTGGACCCTGAGCATCATGATCACATCCGCCTCTGGGATGACCGGGTCGAACGCGGTGGAGACATGCACCCCCCAGGTTTCGATGCCGGGCGGAAGTAAGGTCCGGGGACCGACGAGGGTAACGCGAGACCCCATCTTTCCAAGACCGTATGCATTGGACCGTGCCACGCGCGAGTGCATGATGTCGCCGACCATGACCACATGAAGCCCCTCCAGGGTCCCGAAATGCTCCCGCATGGAGTACATGTCGAGCAGGGCCTGGGTCGGATGCTCATGGAAGCCGTCGCCGGCATTGATTATGGAGCAGGGCAGCGTTGATGCCAGCCTCCTGACCATGCCGGCAAACGGGTATCTGATCACAATGCAATCAGGGGCCATGGCCATGACGTTTTGGGCAACATCCATCATGGTCTCCCCCTTTTCGAACGATGTTCCAGTCTTCGAAAGCGCCACGGTATCTGCGCTCAAGCGTTTCGCCGCTATCTCGAAGGAGAGTCTCGTGCGCGTGCTGGCTTCATAGAAGAGCAGAACCACCGTCTTGCCGCGCAAGGTCGGCACCTTCTTGATATCCCGCTGTGAGATCTCCTTGAACGACGGGGTCATGTCCAGAATGGTTTCGATCTCGTTGCGGGTGAGGTCGGCGATACCGATGAGGTCTTTATGTGGCCAGTTCATCTCTTCTCCTCGGTAATGATGATATCCCCTACCGACTTCTTATCCTCGGGGATGTTGATTTTTATAATCTTGTCCGGAGGCAAGCTGATCACCTTGCCCACGAAATCGGCCTGGATTGGGAGTTCCCTTCCCCCCCGATCGAAAAGGACAAGCAGGTAAATCCGTCTGGGCCGGCCGAGATCCACGATATGATCTATAGCGGCTCTTACCGACCGGCCGGTGTTCAGCACATCGTCGACGAGGATGACGATCTTGTCGTGGACGTCGAAGGGGATATCCGTCCTTCTGACCTCGGGATAGAGCAACCTTTTGGAGAGATCATCACGGTAGAGGGCGATATCGAGGGCGCCGAGGGGAAGTGTTTTCCCAATCTTTACGGCCAGCAGTCCCACGATATGGCGCGCAATATGTTCTCCGCCGCTGCGAATCCCGATAAAGACCACATCATCCCATACGGCAAAGGCTTTTTCCACATTTTTCACCAGCTTCTTCAGAAGCTTCGCAATATCGCTGGACTCCAGAGGTTGATCCGCCATTTTTTATCTCCTATCTGACAAGATGCCCAATCCTCGTTAATCTTTCTTGCATATGGCTTTTTTCCCAGGAAAAATAGATGATAAGGGCCTTGCCCTTTATGTTATCCATTGGCAGTTGTCCCCAGAAACGGCTGTCATAGCTCTGGTCCCGGTTGTCCCCCATGACGAACACATGGCCTTTTTGCACCGTTAACTCAGGCCTGTTGTCCCGGACCTTTCCTGGGTCTTCGGTCACAATATACGGGTCCGTATACTTCTCATGCCCCGTGATGTATTCCTTCCCGTTCACGAAGACCTTTTTGTTCTTGACCGCAATCGTGTCACCCGGGAGGCCGATCACCCGTTTGACAAAATCCATGCGATGGTTCTGGGGGAAGGTAAATATGACGATGTCGCCCCGTTGTGGGACGATGTTAGCTCCCCAGATTTTGTGGGTGGTGAACGGCATGGTCACGCCATAATTATACTTGGTGGCGAGGATATGATCCCCTTTCAAGAGGGTGTCCTCCATGGAGGAGGAAGGGATGCGGTATGCCTGGAGGAGGAAGGCCCGGATGATCATGGCTAGGATGAAAGCGACGACAAGTGCCTCACCCCATTCGCGAGCCGCGCCCTTCTTCTTGATCTCCTGATTCTTCCCCGATGGTTGAACGATTTCCTCCGGTATCTTCCTTGAACGCATATGATTGCCCAATGATCACTCCTTCTTGTGTTAATCCATGTTGCTACTGCTCACCGATGAACTCTCCTATCCTTGAGAGTCGCGGCCTCTTCTTTTCGTTGTCCCAGGAGAAATAGATAATGCCAGCTTTGCCCTTAATGTTCACGATGGGGAGCTCCCCCCAGAAACGGCTATCATAGCTCTGGTCCCGGTTATCCCCCATGACAAAGACATACCCCTTTTCCACCACGAGAGGCCCGAGATTATCCCTGTTTTTCCCCGGCCCATCCGTCAGGAGAAAGCTGTCTGTGTACTTTTCGTGACCATCGATATATTCCTTGCCGTTGATAATGATCCGTTTGTTCTTTATCAATATGGTGTCACCGGGCAGGCCTATCACCCGTTTCACAAAGTCCAGGGTGGGATCCTTCGGAAAGGTGAAGATAACCACATCCCCCCGTTTCGGGATGATATCCGCACCCCAGATTTTCTGGGTCGTAAAAGGTATGGTGATGCCGTAATTGAACTTGGTCGCCATGATGTGATCGCCCTTCAGAAGGGTATCCTCCATGGAGGAGGACGGGATCTTGTAGGGATGGAGGATGAATGCCCGTATGATCAGGGCGAGGACGAGGGCAATGATGAGAGCCTCTCCCCAATCCCTGGCCGTGTTCTTTGGTCTTTTCCTGTACAATCTTTACTCCTTTATCTTGAGTATGGCGAGGAAGGCTTCCTGGGGTATATCCACCTTTCCAAGGCGCTTCATCCGTTTCTTTCCTTCCTTCTGTTTTTCCAACAGTTTTCTCTTCCTGGTTATATCTCCGCCGTAGCACTTCGAGGTTACATTCTTTTTCATTGGCTTTACCGTCTCCCGTGCAATGACCCTGCCGCCGATGGCGGCCTGGATATCCACCTCGAAGAGTTGCCTGGGTATCACTTTCTTGATGCGTAGGGCAAGATCCCTCCCCCGCTCATAGGCCGTATCCTTGTGCACGATCATGGAAAGGGCATCCACTGGCTCCCTGTTGATGAGGATAATTAGCCTCACGAGAGGGGAGACTTTATATCCTATGGGCTCGTAGTCGAGGGATGCATACCCCCTGCTGAGGGTCTTGAGCCGCCCGAAGAAATCGAGGATCACCTCGTTCAAGGGGAGATCATAGGTGATGATCACCCTATCTCCCGTATAATAGTGGATTTCCTTCTGGATCCCACGCTTCTCCATGCAAAGGGCGAGGATGGAACCGACGAACTCGGGGGGGGTATGAATGGAGGCGCGGATATACGGTTCTTCTAAATGATCGATGAACTGCGTTTCCGGGAGATCGGACGGATTATGGACCTCAATTGTCTCCCCGTTGGTCCTGGTGACACGGTAAACAACGGTGGGTGCGGTGATAATGAGATGCAGGGCGAATTCCCGCTCGAGCCGCTCCTGGATGATCTCCATATGAAGCAAGCCCAGGAATCCGCACCGGAAACCGAACCCCAGGGCGGGGCTGTTCTCCGGTTCGAAGATGAGCGAGGCATCGTTGAGGGCGAGCTTCTCGATCGCATCCCGCAATTCCGAGTACTGGACATTGTCTGTCGGATACAGGCCGGCAAAGACCATGGGCTTGATGCGTCTGAATCCCGAGATCTGCGTCTGGATCGAATCCTTGGCGCTCCTGATCGTATCGCCGACGAGGACGTCCTTGATCTCCCGGATGGATGCACTCAAGAAACCCACATCCCCTGACGAGAGCTCTTCGATATCCACGGCGTCAGGAGAGAACACCCCGAGCTTCGCCACCTCGTACACCGCCCCCGTCGACATGAACTTCACCTTCACGCCGGGCCGTATTCTGCCCTGCATGACCCGGAAGAGCACGATCACCCCTTGGTAGGTGTCGTACCAGGAATCGAAGATGAGGGCTGAAAGCGGCCCTTCGGGATCCCCCTGCGGGGGCGGGATGCGCTGCACGATGGCCTCGAGGACCTCCTCCGTTCCGGCTCCGGTCTTGGCGGATATCCCAAGGGTATCTTCTTTCACGCTGATGCCGATGATCTCCTCGATCTCCTTCTTCACCACCCCCGGCCTGGCCGAGGCGAGGTCGATCTTGTTGATGATGGGGATGATTTCGAGGCCCTGGCCGATGGCAAGATAGGCATTCGCCAGGGTCTGCGCCTCTACTCCCTGGGTGGCATCCACGAGGAGCAAGGCGCCTTCACAGGCCGCGAGCGACCGGGAGACCTCATAGGAGAAGTCCACATGCCCCGGCGTATCGATGAGGTTCAGGATATAGAATTTGCCGTCCCGTGCCGTATAAGGCATCCGTACTGTCTGGGCCTTAATCGTGATCCCCTTCTCGCGTTCGATGTCCATGCGGTCGAGATACTGCTCGGAACCGGCCTTCAAGAGGCCGGTGTGCTCGAGTAGTCGATCGGCAAGCGTCGACTTGCCATGGTCGATATGGGCGATGATCGCAAAATTCCTTATGTGTTCCATACGCGCTCAGGTCAGGGTATTGTATCTATCTTCTACCCGACCTTTGTCAAGCTATTTGAAAAGCGCAAAGGGGGAACCCTTTTTGTAAAAAGGGTCCCCCAATCCCCCTCTCAAAAGCTTCCAAGGACGAGGCGATGGTGGCGACTAAAGCGTGGCGGCGAGGTGGCCTTGGATGTATTCCTGGAGAGCAATCTGCCAGGGGGGCATGAGCTTGCCGGTCGTAGTCGTGAATTTCTTCGTGGAGAGGATGCTGTTGGCGGGGCGTCTGGCCGGGCGCGGGAATCTGTCCGTGGTGACCGGGTTGACCTGCGTCGAGAGGCCTGCAAGCTCTAACGCTTTGCGCGCCAGGTCGTACCAGGTGGACTTGCCTCGGTTGCAGACGTGGAATATCCCCCTTGTATTGCTCTCGATGAGGAGTTTGAGAGCCTTGGAGAGATCCTTGCTATAGGTAGGCGAGCCCCACTGATCGTTCACGACGTCAAGGCTTCGCCGTTCCTGTGCCAGCTTGAGGATCGTGGCGACGAAATTGGGGCCGTGCGGGCCGAAGAGCCACTGCGTCCTCACGATGATATGATCGTCCATGCGCTCCCGGATGGCTTGTTCGCCCCTGAGCTTGCTCCTGCCATAGGCGTTGATGGGATTTGTCCTGTCATCTTCTCGGTATGGGTCATCCTTCGTGCCGTCAAAGACGTAATCCGTGCTGATATGGAGGAGCTTGAGGGAGAGGTCCCTACAGACATCGGCAAGATAGCCAGGTGCATTGCCGTTTATCCTGGTAGCCAAATCTTCATGCTCTTCGCACGCGTCGACCTTGGTGTAAGCAGCGCAATTGATCACCCACGTGGGGCGTTCCCGCAACAGGAAAGCCCTGATGGCCAACGGGTTGGTTATATCGAGGTAAGCGCTCTGGGAGGTGATATCCGTTGCGACAACGTCATGTCCGCTTGCCGCCAGCTCTGAGGTTAGATGATGACCAAGGAGGCCCTGTGCGCCGGTGACGAGAACCTTCATCTGTTCCCGTATATCCTTTCGTAGTAGGCCAGGTAATCGCCGGTCCGGATCCGCTCCCACCATGGGCGGTTTTGGATGTACCAGTCGACGGTTGACTGCAGACCTTCTTCAAAGACGACCGTGGGCTTCCAGCCGAGTTTCCGTTCGATCTTGGAGTAGTCCATGGCGTAGCGGAAATCGTGTCCGGGCCTGTCCTTGACGAATTTTATGAGGGTCTCCGGCTTGCCTATCGAGCGCAGGATATCCTTCACGATCTCGATGTTCTCCTTCTCAGCATTGCCGCCCATGTTATAGGCCTCTCCGGATATGCCTTTCTGGGCCACCATGACAATACCACGGCAATGGTCCTTCACATGGATCCAGTCCCTGACATTCCGCCCGTCTCCATAGACGGGGAGATCCTTTTCCTCAAGGGCGTTAGCGATCATAAGAGGGATGAGCTTTTCCGGGAACTGGTAGGGGCCGTAATTATTCGAGCATCGCGTGATCACGGCGTCGAGCCCATAGGTCTTTATGTAGGAGCGGACGAGAAGGTCTGCGGCGGCCTTGGAAGCGGAGTAGGGACTGTTGGGCTTCAAGGGCAGATCCTCGGTGAAAAGTCCGTCCTGGCCGAGCGACCCGTACACCTCGTCGGTCGAGACGTGCAGGAGCCTCTCCACCTTGTATTTCAGGGCCGTATCGAGCAGGACCTGGACGCCGAGGACGTTCGTGCGGATGAATATGCTCGCGGATTCAATGCTCCTGTCCACATGGGATTCTGCGGCAAGATTGAGGACGAGATCGATCTTGTGGGTTTCAAAGACCGACTGCACCATCTCCGGGTCGGCGATGTCCCCCCTGATGAAGAAATACCTCCCTGGATATGCATCCTCCAGACCGGCCGTATTCTCCAGGTTCCCGGCATAGGTGAGCAGGTCGAGGTTCACCACGGACCAGTCGCTCAGGGCGGAGAGGATATGTCGGACGAGATTCGTGCCGATAAAGCCGCAACCGCCGGTTACCAGTACCTTGGTCATACCTTGTTGGCCCCTGTCTGTGCAACCATGTTGCTTGCCCGCAGGAGGCTCTCTATGGTTCCGGCATCCGTCCACCAGCCCTCCAGCACTGACCATTGCATGGTTTTGGCCTCTATATAAGCGTTGTTGACATCGGTGATCTCCAATTCACCACGGTTTGAGGGTTTCAACGTCTTAATTATATCAAACACGTGGGAGTCGTACATATATATCCCGATGACGGCATAGTTGCTCTTGGGGCGCTTCGGTTTCTCTTCGATTCCGACGATTCGGTCGCCCGTAAATACCGGCACGCCGAAACGTTCGGGATCAGGGACCTCCTTGAGCAGGATGCGTGCTCCTTTCCTTTTGGTCTTATAGGCGTCGACGGCGTCTTTGATATTCTTTTCGATGATGTTGTCCCCAAGCACCACACATATGGATTCGCCCTCGGAAAAGTGCTCTGCCAGGTTCAATGCTTCGGCGATCCCGCCCTCGCCCTCCTGATAGGCATAATGGATACGCTTCAACCCAAACTCCTTGCCATTTCCGAGGAGCCGCAAGAAGTCCCCCGCATTGTTGCCGCCCGTAACCACCATGATCTCATTGATGCCGGCATTGGTCAGGGTTTCGATGGGATAATAGATCATAGGCTTGTTGTAAACGGGTAAGAGATGCTTGTTCGTTACCTTGGTCAGGGGATGCAATCTGGTCCCCAAGCCCCCTGCAAGCACGACCCCTTTCATACCTTACCTCCTAATAATTTACCCCTACCAGGTACAGACCCTGAGGAGGAGCGGTGGGACCTGCCTTCGCCCTGTCGCTGGAGGCGATGATCCTGAGCATATCATCCGGTGCCATGTCTTTCCTGCCAACCACGAGCAGCGTCCCGACGATATTTCTTACCATATGCCGTAAAAAGCCGCTACCCTCTATGTAGTAGTATATCCGTGATCCTCTTCCTATCACCTCGGATACAGAGATCTGCCTTCGCGTGGTCTTTGTTGGGGAACCGACCCCCATAAAGGCAGCAAAGTCATGCTTGCCGATGATATACCGTGCTGCCTGTTGCATGGCGGAGATATCCAGATGGTAATCTACCTGCAGTACGTAGTGGGCGAGCAACGGGCTCCGCAATTCCGATGTGTCAATAATGTAGACATACTGTTTGGATTTTGCCATATATCTGGCATGAAAATCATCACTTACATCCACGACGGCGATGATGGAGATATCCTTGGGCAGGGTACCGTTGAGCGCCCGCTTGATGGCTGGTGCTGGGATGGTCGCGGCGGTTCGCACATTTACCACCTGGCCGAAAGCATGCACCCCGGCATCCGTCCGGCCAGCGGCGATCACTCTTTCCGCATCTCCCAAGAGCTTGTTGAGACACTCCTCAAGGACACCCTGCACCGTCCGCACGTCATCCTGCACCTGCCAGCCCATGAATCCGGACCCGTCATAGGCCAAGGTTATCTTGATATTTCTGGACAAGGGCATCCTTCTTGCATAACAAATATCGTGAGCCTTGATCAAGGGGTAAGGAGGGTCATATATGACTATTGACCGCAGGACTCTCAAGCGGGTGGCATTGCCTATCCCGATCAGGATTACTATAGAGAGCGACCACATAGCAGGAACCACTAGGGATATTTCAAAAAGAGGCCTTTGCCTTGAATTACCGACTCCCAGACTAAAGACAAGCCCCGTTGATCTGTTGACCGAGCGGGTAACCCTTTATCTCGAAAATGAAACCATCATCGGCAGCATCAAGTGGTACACGGTGGAAGGTTCCGTTTACCAGATCGGCATAAGCATCGATAGGAAATCGACGGCTGCCTGGAAGAGGATAGTTGAGCATTACATGCGGGAACACCTCGCCGATGCAGTAAAACCCGCATGACCCCCTCTTCCCGCGCGGAAGGTATTCGTCAGACGATGAGAACCCCGCAGCGCTCAATCTCCCCGCTCACAGTATACCAAGGTACAATCAAAAAACGTATATCCCTGAATCTTCAGAGGGGCTCGACATCCGCTGAGCATGCCTCGGTGCCGATGGAGTCGGCCCGGAGGAATGCTCGGCGGATCGGCTCACCTTGAAACCAAGGAAGATCGCGGGGATTGAGCTTTTCTTTAGAGTGTTGCTATCATTACTTGCAGACAGGCAGAGATGGATCCGGTCCGCAAGATAATCCATATCGACATGGATGCTTTTTATGCATCCATCGAGCAGCGGGACAGGTCCGAGCTCAGAGGGAAGCCCGTGGTGGTGGGGGGCAGCCCCGGCGATCGCGGGGTTGTGGCGGCCTGCTCCTACGAGGCTCGGCAATACGGGATCCACTCCGCCATGTCATCTATGCAAGCCTATCGGCTCTGCTCCGCGACGATCTTTGTCCGGCCGCGGTTCGAAGTCTACCAGGCGGTATCCGATCAGATCATGGCCATATTCCGCGCATATACGGACCTCGTCGAGCCCCTCTCCCTCGACGAAGCCTATCTCGACGTAACCCAGAACAAGAAGGGGATGACTTCAGCTGTGCAGATTGCGAAGGAGATCTTGGCAAGGATCACGGAGCAAACTAGCCTCAGCGCTTCTGCCGGAGTCTCGTACAACAAGTTCCTGGCCAAGGTGGCCTCGGATCATCGCAAGCCGAGAGGACTGACCGTTATCACCCCCAATCAGGCGGCTGGGTTCATCGACAGGCTACCAGTGCGGAAATTCTCCGGCGTGGGCAAGATCACCGCCCGGCGGATGGAGGCGTTCGGAATTAGGACGGGCGCCGATTTGAAGCGGTATACCAAGGGGGATCTCATACGGCTCTTCGGCAAGACCGGCGCCTTTTTCTACAGCATCGCCCATGGAGAGGATCCCCGGCCCGTAGAATCTGTATGGGTCAGGAAGTCCTACGGGAAGGAAACAACCCTGAGGGAGGATATCGACGACCGGGGGGAAATGCTCACGATCCTTTCTCAGCTTGCCCTCCACGTGGAAGAAATGCTCAAGACCGACGGGACTAAGGGGAGGACGATCACCCTCAAGCTCAAGTACCAGGATTTCACGAGCATCACCCGAAGCATCACCATAGCACAGCCGACCGATGAGGCGACTATCATCATACGCCACATTCCGCCCCTGCTGGACAAGACCGAGGCGGGCAGGAAAAAGGTGCGGCTCCTCGGCATCAGCGTTTCTGGGCTCGGTGAAGAACCTCGGAAGGACCAACCCCGGCAGCTTAGCCTGCCGTTCGCAGGTGAAAATCATCGTCTCTAACCCCCCGACCCCCCTTGGTCATAAGAGGTGCCAATGGCTTCGTGGGCAGGTCTATGGGGAAGGGCAAGATATTGGTTGGGGTTATGCATTGGCTGAGAAGGGGAGGAACAAGTTGCGGGCTTCAGTCATCCCCTGATCGTTGAGGAGAGGTCGGCGGGGCGAAGGAACAAGCTTATCCCTTATTCGAAAACCTTCTCTGCGCTGGCATCGGCCTGGGATACATCGAGTTCGGAGTCGCGTTGGTCGGTTTTCGAGATCTCCTGCTCGAATTCCTTGTACCATTCGAGCTGGGTGATGTACTGCATGATCTCGTTGGTCCCGACCCAGATCATGGACAGACAAATATCTCGGAGGATGCGTTCGATGGGGTAGACGCTCGTATAGCCGATGCCGCCCATGACCTGCATGGCGTTGTTGGCCACCTCCCGGCAGGCCTCGGTGACGAACATCTTGGATTCCGAGACCATGCGCCTGATACGCCGTGGGTTCGCCTTGCCGGAGTCGATGGCCAATGCGGTCGTGTAGACGAGGGATCGAGCGGCATCCAGGAGCATGACGCTGTCAGCAATCTTGAAGCTCACCGCTTGGAAATTGTTGATCGTGATACCGAAGGCCTTGCGCCTGCTCGAGTATCTAGTGGCAATCTCGAGCGCGGGCCGTACGCTGCCGATGGTCATGGCGGCGGTGCCGAGCCGTTCGGGGATCATCATCTTCATGAACACGGCGAAGCCGCCGTTGACTTCGTTGAGGACGTATTCTTCGGGAACGTAGACATCCTTGAGGGAGAGCCGGGCCGCCCCACCCCCGCGCACGCCCATGAGGCCGTAGAGGTACTCGCTTTTCACACCGGCGTCCCTGGGGACCAAGAAGGTGGTGATGGACTTGTGGCCTGGGGCCTTATCATCGGTCTTAGCATAGATGAGAAAGTAGTCCGCGCCTTCGCCGCCTACGATGAACCGTTTCTGTCCGGTGATGCGGAAACCGTTCCCATCTCTGACGGCCTTGGTGGTGGCCCCGAAGAAGTCCGAACCGCTCCGGGGCTCGGTCAGTCCCTCAGCAGCATAGAGCTTGCCTTGCAGGAGGGGCACGACGATTTCCTGTTTCAGCTTCTCGCCCCCGAACTCGCGGATGGCCTCGGCGACGATGTCGGCGCCTACGCCCCACAAACAGGCCAGCGAATAGCTCGCGACCCCGATCTCCTCGGCCACGATGGTGTCCTCGACCCAGCCTAGCCCACGGCCGCCATACCGCTTCGGGATGCGGATCCCGAGCAGATTTCTCCGGCCAGCCTCTTGGAGGTATGCGTGGGGAAACTGGATCTTCTCCGTGTCCATATCGAGGATCATCTGTTTGGGCACCCATTTGGTGAAGATACGGGCCTCGTTACTCAAGGCGCGTTGCGCATCGGTATGGATAAAGTCAAACATGGCATTCCCCCGCACTTACAAGATGGCATCGAGACTACCATGCAGATGCACTCGCATTCAAATGGAAATAGGGTGGAAAGAGGAATCAAAGCGGTGAAGATCTCAGCAGGAATGGCAGGAAAATGCAGGAGAAATATCACACCGGCATGAAGCAAAAAGCACTCAAGAAAATATCCGAATTATCCGTCAAGGGGGGTTATGCTATTGGCCATGGTAACCAAGGCGAGTGGTATTTCGTATGCCTCGTGCGAGGGCATGCTATATAACGCGACACTGAAATATGAGGTTATTTGATTGCTATGCAGAATGTAAACAGGGAAGATCAAGAAAGACTTCTTGCACGACTGAAGGAAAACGAGAAAATCGCCAAGAAGTTCTTCGAGGTGGAGGCAAGTGTCCTCTCCACACTCAATTTCAAGGACTTCTTTGACCGCCTCCTCACTGAGATCAAGGAGAAGTTCGGGGTCCCATATGTATGGATCTCTATGATCTCAAGCGGCAAGGCATTCAGCCTCTTGAAGACCTTCGTCGCCTCCGAGGAGTTCCTGCGGCATCTGAACGTAGTGGAGAAGAATGATTTCCTCGAGATTATGGGAACAAGCCTGCAGCCGAAGCTGATCAACACAGGACTGAATAAACTCAGGTGCCTCTTTCTGTTTGACCAGACCATGTCATTTAAATCTATCGCTGTTGTCCCCATAACCTTTGATGGTGATGTGGCCGGGAGTCTCAATTTTGCGGATTTGTCCAGTGAACGATTCAAGCCTGGAATTGATCCGAGCCTGCTCGAACAGCTCGGTGTCGTGGTTTCTATTTGTCTGTCGAATGTGGCCGCCCATGAGGAACTCAAGGCGTTGGCATTCAAGGATCCCCTGACGGGTCTTTTGAACCGCAGAGCGATGGAAAGGGCTCTCAATCGGGAGTTCAACCGGGCGCGGCGATATATCATGCCCCTGGCCGTGGTCTTCATCGACCTGGATGACTTCAAGCAGATCAATGACACCTATGGCCATGACTGCGGGGACGATCTGCTCAAATTCGTGGCCACGAGCATGATGAACATGAGCAGACAAAGCGATATCATCGCCCGGTTTGCAGGGGACGAATTTGTGCTCATTCTCCCGGGCACCTCTCCTCAGGAGGCGCAGGGGCTCATCGAGCGCATGAATTACTTCTTCATGGACCACAAAATGGATGTCGATGAGAACCATAACCATATAGAGATCAGCTTCAGTTACGGCATAGCCGCGGGTACAGATGAAGGTGTTAAGGATGCAGCGACACTCCTCAAGATGGCGGATGAGATGCTTATCAGAACCAAGTCAAAAAAGAGCAGGTAGGGGGAGAAAACGGATCCTTAGAAATAAAACTTGCACGAAAATAGCGCTTACAGTAATGGTTTTCTCCTTAATAGATGATAAGGATAATGCTCCATCAGGCGACCACCCGGCGGCCCGGAGTTATCCGGCGTGAGCGTGGCAAGTGACTAATGTTTTCGTTTCTATACAGCCCCAAGCCTCCAATGTAAGCATGGTCCGTCTTCTACATGCGCCCTCTTGATACAGACCCTTTTCAGCATGACTATGCTTTTGTCCAGGAAGGAAGGATCCTCACTCTTGGCAGACGGAGTCTGTGAAACGCTATGCATGGGGTGATAGAGGCCTTGAGGGAAAAACCCAAAAGCAGATAGATCATGGGTGAGAGGAGAAGGAAAACCCGCAGGGCTTCTAAACAAAAACCCCTACGGCCGGTGCCGAGTGATGCCATTTCAGGTTCAAGGCCGGCCATGTGACCAGGCTCCTGGATCCAGCTTCCAGAAAACAGCACGAAAAATGGGAGGAAGTGATGACATGAAAATATCCCTCATCCTTGGACATCCGGACAAAGCGAGTTTCAACCACGCAGTTGCGCGTGCCACTTTTGAAACCTTGCGAGGAAATAGGCATGAGGTCTTCTTTCATGACCTGTATGCCGAAGGGTTTCATCCTCTCCTAGTGAAGGAGGAAATTCCGAAGGGTGCAGATGTGGAACCGGTGATCCGGATGCATTGCACCGAGATCTCTCTGGCAGATGGCATTGTGATCGTCCATCCGAACTGGTGGGGGCAGCCGCCCGCCATCTTGAAAGGATGGATTGACAGGGTACTACGACCTGGTGTGGCTTACGAGTTCGAAGAAGGCGATGGTGGAGAAGGGATGCCAAGGGGTTTATTGAGGGCCAGCACCGCCATTATTTTCAATACGTCCAACACACCAGAGGAACGGGAGAAGAACGTATTTGGAGATCCGCTGGAGATCATCTGGAAAAACTGCATATTCGGGCTCAGCGGTGCCAGGATATTTTATCGGAAGACCTTCAGCCTCATCGTCACGAGCACCCCTGAACAGAGGGCTGGGTGGTTGCGAGAGGTAGGTGATATCATGAACCGCTATTTCCCGTCTTTAGATAAGAATATAGAGATACGGATCAGGTCTGAGACAAACGAGGACTATGCGAGAATCGCCGATATCAACGACCTGGCCTTTGGCCAGAAGCATGAGGGGGTGCTTGTCGCATCTCTGCGAAAGACAAGAGATTTTATCCCTGAATTGTCGCTCGTGGCGGAAATCAGGAACGATGTTGTTGGGCATATCCTGTTCTATCCGGTTATGATAAGATCTGGCAACAGAGAATACAAATCATTGGCCTTGGCCCCCATGGCGGTACTGCCCGCCTACCAGAGGAGAGGGATCGGGGGCAGGATGGTGATTGAAGGGCTCGCCATGGCCAAGATGCTTGGGCACAGGTCGGTGATTGTTCTGGGACACAGCGGATACTATCCGCGCTTTGGTTTTCAGCCTGCACACAGATACCATATCAGGGCGCCCTTCGATGTCCCGGACGATGCCTATTTTGCAATGGAGCTCGTTGAAGGGGAATTGAGAGACAAGGCCGGTGTGGTGATCTACCCTCAGGAATTCACCGACGTGTAGTACCAAGCACACGACCGGCTGCGCAGGTAGTTGATGGAAGAAACAAGGAAGAAGGGACACCCTCCCCTCATTCTCCCTTACAACGATGGCAGGGGCGATATTTTGCACCAACTCCGCCAACGCAAAAGACAATTTCCTCTCCACTTTATGAGAGTGACTCGGACCATCCCTGGCCTTCACCCTTTGGGCAGTCTTTGGGTGTCCAATTTTGCTGTCCTGCAAAATTGTGAGCTTTATTGATCGAATCACTATAACGGTCTGCATCGAGCCTTAAGCATTTGACGGCAGGAAAGATAATCAGTATATCAGAATACATAATTTCCGATGGCTGCATCCCGGAGATGCGATATGCGGAGAATGGATAGGGAGATCAATGAAGGCGCTCTTGTCGAGGATATCCTCCACAGGGCCAAGATTTGCCGTTTGGCCTTGTCTATTAACGATATGCCTTATATTGTACCCCTATGTTTTGGTTATAAGGACAAGCGATTATATTTCCACTGTGCCCACGAGGGAAAGAAGATCGATATCCTAAAGCGGAATAAACGGGTTTGTTTCGAGGTCGAGGTCGATCAGGAACTGGTGGCATCAGAAGTTGCCTGTGCCTGGGGGATGAAATTCAGGAGCGTGGTCGGTTTCGGAAGGGCATTTTTCATCGATGATGCTGAATCCAAGAAGCTAGCGCTCGATATCATCATGCGCCACTATTCCGACAAGCGATACGCATACGATGAGGATGTCCTGAGCAAGACCCTGATCATCGAGGTCGAGATAGACAGCATGACAGGGAAGCAGAAGGGATACTGATGCAACGTGTTAATCAAAAAGCTCAACCCTCCTGGATCTTCAGGGGGGCTAGACATTCGCGGTGTGGGCTGCTGGCCGAAATTCAGTTACGGCCAGCAGCCCATACCGCGGACCCTTACCCCCCCTTGAGATCAAAGGGGGTCGGGGGTATTGAGCTTTTGCATGCGACAGGGAGAATATGTCAAGGAGAAGGGTATGCCGGTGAGCGATGAATTTCTGCACTATGTCCTCGACCAGCTCGATGGGCTGGGGTGCCTTACGGCACGGAGGATGTTCGGGGGCGCGGGGATTTATCTCGACGGGTTCTTCTTTGCCGTCATCGCCGATGATACCGTGTATTTCAAGGTAGACGAAACAAACAGGCCCGATTATATGGCCGCGGGGATGGGGCCGTTCAGGCCATTCGAAAATAAGCCGGACGTTATGCAATACTATGAGGTCCCCATCGATGTGCTGGAAGATCGAGATGCACTCGCTGTCTGGGCGAGAAAGGCGTGTGCAGTAGCCCAAAGGGCAGCGGTCAGGAAAAGGAAGAAAAAAAAGGGGGGTACGGGATGAAACTCAAGGTGGCCACTGTCCAGATGATCTCATCGAATAACGATTTTGTGGGGAATTGTGCACGTGCGGATGCCCATATCCAGGAAGCTGTCCGGAGGGGGGCCAGGCTGATCCTCCTCCCGGAATTCGCCCTGGCAGGGTATACTTTTACGGATGGTATCTGGGACATGGCGGAACCCTTGAAAGGCAGGACATATC
>Ga0315293_10002790_pt1 | contig 16827 bp, 15 predicted proteins | sample YL17G13_20_MG_FD_203071 | JGI IMG/M metagenome (GOLD analysis project Ga0315293, IMG submission 203071) | Sediment microbial communities from Yellowstone Lake, YNP, Wyoming, USA - YL17G13_20 | ecosystem: Environmental > Aquatic > Freshwater > Lake > Sediment | place: USA: Wyoming | collected...
GGGGGGGGGGGGGGGGGGGGGGGGGGGGGGGTGGGGGGGGGGGCGGGGGCGGGGGGGCACCCACCTCGCGCTCCAGAGCCGCGACGTCCACACCCTGCTCCACGAGCTTGCTGCGCAATCTCGCGAGTTTTTCGCGAGCGAGGTAGTTATCCCCCCTCAAAATGAAGTTGGCGACGCCCTCCGCCGCAAGAGCGAGTACCCCTGCGCTGGCGCTGCCGACATAATCTCGCGCTCGACCACGGACGATATTGGCAGCCGCCTTCGCCGCTTGCATTTCCGCACGATCGAACTGCCCCGTGCGCTCCCACTTTGTCGCCAGCACGAACACGCGGCTTGCGGCTTCGATGGTCGCTGGCATCTGTGGATCGATTGCAGCGGCGGGGGCGGGGGCGGGGGCGGGAGCGGGAGCCGCAGCGCGACGCGGAGCCGGGGCGGGGGCGGGAGCCGCAGCGCGGCGCGGAGCCGGGGCGCGTCGCCGGAAGCCCGGAGGCAGGACCGAGCGCAATTCCTCGACGCCCGAATCGCCATCGCTATCGGGCGCGAACGGATCAAACGAATTCCGATAGATGGTCATGCGAAACCCCGTGCTTGCGTCGCGCAGATCGGACGCACCTTGGCCGGGGCAGTATAGCGCGAGTCAGGGCCGCTCGTCCAGCTTGTCGAGAAACTGCGCCATTTCCAAGTATTCGCCCGGAGCGAGGTCGAAATACCCCGCCTGCGCGAGTGCCGTGCGGCCCTCTTCGGTGGAAAGTTGAAGGTCGATGGCCCCTGCGTCGCATCCTGTGAAGCGTTGAAGGTGTAGAACCATCTCGGACCAGTCGGCGAAGCCCGCGCCGCTCGATCGGGCAGCGAGCAGCGCGTCGCGCAGACGGTCGATGAAATCGGGAGAGGGTGCCGCGTACAGGTGCTCGTTGACCGTTGGATCTGAGACAGGTCTGCGAGGCGCAAGTGCGTCGGCCAGTTCGGCGTCGAGGTCGGGGTCGCCCGTGTTCACGGAAAAGTGGTCGGGTCGCGCGTCCGTGCGGGTCGCGGAAGCCGCGGAGCGCGGCGCGGACGGCGCGTCAGGGAGAGCCGCGTCGAGCGGGTCGCTCTGCCGATAGTGCTTTTTCGCCTCCCCGAGCGTCAGCGGTGCGAATTCCAGCGGATCTTCCTCAAAGATGCCGCCTTCGCCATCGGGCCGCTTGCGCTTCTCTGTTTCGCGCAGCGGCGTATCGGCCGAGCCGTAGAAATCGCGGTGTAGCCCTAGCGCCGAGCGCGGGCGGGAGGTGGCGCAAGCGTGCGCAACTGCGCCCTGCCGGATGCCTTCTGAGTACGCGAACGACTCGATCTTGCCGAGGTTGCGCAGCACGTCCGCGACAACGCGCATGTCCGCGCCTGACTGTGAAAGGCGCAAGTACAGTTCGGCCCGGAGCGCGAGGTAGCGCCGTTCGTCCTCTACCAATCGAAATCGGATCAAGCCTGCCCCCCGGTCGAGTTGATCATGCTTTCGAGGTCTGTGCCACCAAGGCTGCGGATGGCTTCCGAAATAAAGCTCACCGCGTCAAGTTTCGCCAGCGGATCGACGCAGACGCCGATCTGCGACGCGAACATAGAAAAAACGGTAGACGCGATCTGCGACGCGGCGACCGCAGTGCTTTCCGACGTGTATATCCGCTGCGCCTCTGTATCGATCAGGACGTAGTGTGAGAACCTTTCCGGCAGCGGAGGCACCACGTCCGCGGGCACGTCGAGCGTGACCGAGAAGATGCTCAATGCGATGAGCAAGATCCCGCACGCGGCGCGCACCCCTAAGTCTTGCGGCTCCGCGCCTTTACAGGCGATGTCGATCTGATAATCGCACGTTTCCGCGTCGCCTCTGCGGTAGTACACGCAGATGCGGACGTCGGTGCCCTTGGGTGGCGTCAGCATCCGCAAACCCTAACCCCCATTGTCCGACACCGCAAGGGGCGTGGCTCAGTCCTCGGGCAGTGCATTGAGAGCGGGCATCGGGTCCACGAAGTTCCGCGCGTTGCTGCTCAGTTGTTGCGAAAGCATGTCGGCCAAACCGTCCAAGATGCCTTGCTCGTTGTCTGCGTCCACGCCGACAAGCTGGCCGAGAACGTCGATGGCGGCTTCCTGTGCGCCAAGGTCGCGGCCTTCCAAAATGCCCGCGATGACTTGCGCCTTGCGGATGAGGAGATTGGCGATCATTTCGTCAATCGTTCCGGGCGCATCGTAGTAGGTCACGACCATGCGGTTACGCTGGCCGATGCGTTCCATGCGGGCCTCGGCCTGCACAAGATCCGACGGACGCCACATGCGCTCCACGAAGAACATATCGCTCGCGCGAGTGAGCGTCAGACCGACAGAAACCGCGATATTCATAATCACGATGTCGATGGTCGGCTCCGCGGGCTCGCCGCGAGCGTTCATGCCTTGGAAAGCGTCCACGACGGCTTGCGTGTTGGGGTTGCGATCGCGATAGGGGATCGCTGCGATGCGGGCGCGCTCGGCCTCATCGAATTCCGCCACAGCCTCTTCGCGGGCGTTTCTGCCTCCGTCCCAGCCCACGACGCCGTAGCGAAGTCGCTCGTTGGGGCCGCCTTCCGCGCCGATGCGGAGATTGAGCGCCTCCAGCCCGCTCACAATCTTCGTCATCGCGTCCTTGTGGTACGCCATGATGATCAGCGGGCGGCCCGTGCTGTTGCGGAATTCCAGCACTTCGTCCAGCAAGGCTTCCACCTTGCCCACCGCTGCGAGGCGTCGAAGGATGTTCATTTTCACGAGCATCTGCCCGAGCGCGGCACGGACTGCCGCAGCGGTGCCGCGAAGCTGTCGGACGTAGTCCACGAAATCGCGAACCGCGTGACGGTATGCGCGCTGCCCGTCATCGCTCAGGGAGACATGCTTCTGCTGCCGGATCAGCGGCGGAAGATTCAGGAGGTCTTTCTTGCGCTTGAGGTGGAAAACGGTCGCCGGGGAGATGCGCCGATAGGGACTTGGCCTTCCGCCCTCTCTGTTGTCGAACCTAACCTCTTCCAGCGGCTTGCCTGCCGTGAGCGCGTAAAGTTCCGGCAAACGGCTCGCGCCGCCGCAGCGCACCGTGCCCCGACGCGCTCCGCGACGAAACGCAGCGCGACCCTCTTCGTCGCGCTCGAAAGCGTAGCGTGCGCAGAAAAACCGATAGTCCTGCCACGGGCGAATGCTCGACTGGTACGGACGGGCCTCTATCGCCCGAATCGTGAAGGGTTGGCTCTTGTCATCGACCATGTGAAGCAGCGGGAAAATCTCGCGTGAGCGAGCGTTCATCACGGCCGTTCCGGTGAGAAGGTAGAGCCGCGCCCGCGGGTTTTCCTTCTGGATCTCGAAGAACTTGACCGCTCTCACGGGCGATTTGGCCCTGTCGAGGTCGCTGCTAATGATCTGGTTGCCCTGCGCATCCCGGTCGGGAAGCTCGACGGAGCGGAATTGCATGTTCTTCAAGTTGTGCGCTTCGTCCGCGATGATCGTGGCGAAGTTGCGCGCCTTGATCCAATCGGCGTGCGCCGCGAGAATGTCGTAGTTGATGATGACGACTTGCGCCTCGCGCATCGGCTGGGGCGGTAGTTGTGTGTTTGAAATGATCGCGCAAGTCGTTCCCGGCCTCCAGCTTCCAAATTCGCGCATCCAGTTCACTTTGAGCTTGGAAGGGCACACCACGAGTGCCGGAAACTCGCTCGCGCAGACGGCTTGGAGCGACTTGCCGAGGCCCGGATCGTCGCCGAGGATGCCGCGGCGATTGAGCCACAACCACTTGATGCCTTCGACCTGATGTTCGTAGGCGCTCTCAGGGATTTGCAGTTGCGCAAGGGCGTCGATATCTGCTTGCGGAATGGGCGGTGCCTGCTGCTCGCCGTCCTGCGCAGCTTCGCGGTTGCGCTCGGCCTGAATCTGCTCGACGGCTTGCGCCGCGTTGACCATCTGGACGTTGCCTTCGTGGACCGTGACGTACACGAGCGGAACGCCATCCCCCTGACCGTCGGGACGCAGGCCGAGCCGCTGGGGCATACCGGGAGCCGCGTCCACGACAACGAACACCTGACCTTGGTAGCGGACGCGGTCGCCGCGGTTGTAGGCAGGCGGCGCGGCGCGCTCCCCGGTCGCTTGCACGGGCACCATCGGCGGCAGCGGCGCGACGGGGAAGGGCACTTCCACGAACGGTCGCGTCGGCAAGACCGTCAGATTGCCCTCGACGCCGAGGCACCAAGTGTTCGCCCAGCACGCCGCGAGCAGATTCACGACGTTGGGGACGAATTCTGGCCTGAAAAACCTGTAAAACGAGCCGTTCGGCTGTCGATCGAAGCGAAGAAAAATCTCGCGGTTGTCTTGACAAGCGCGCTTGAACTCTTCGTCATAGGGCGTCGTGACCGCGATTTCCGTGCGGTTCCGGCCCCACATGAACTTGATAATCGGCGAGGGCGCAACCCCCTCTCTCGTCTCCTCAGGCGAGACTTGCAGGATCATCGCGTCGGAGAGCCGCTTGTAGCCGAGGGCGAGCAAAATCGCTTGCGCCGCCGCAAAGGTTGTCTGGCTCTCATCGTAGCCGAGCGCGAGGATGCTGTCGGCGTCGGACGAGTAGTTCATCGCGAGCGCGGCTTGGTAGATCGCCTTTTTCGCGAGATCCGGGCCGGAATACTTCGCCTCGCCGCGCGAATTGATCAGCGCCGCATTCATCTGCGGCGACAACGCGCCGAGCGTGGTGCGTAGCAGTTCGGGCTTGGGGGTGCCCTGCGGAGGCCGCTCTAGGATGCGCGCGACGTCGTCGCCGTAGCCGCGTTCCTGTTGCTCGGGCGTCTGCAATTCGGTGCTCGTGATCGGGTCAAGCCCTGCGAGCGCGTTTTGTTGTGCCGCCTCTGCGTAGAACATAGTCGCCGAGCATACCGGATGGCCGCGACAAGCACAACCCCCCTTGCCCTTGTGGGCGCATTGTGCTACACGGGGGTATGCCGAAAGCTCGCACGCAGTTAGATTTCCATTGGATCTTGCCGGGGAAGCTCGCGCAGGGTTCGTACCCCGACCCACCGATCGCCGCTTTCGGGCCGTTCGACACGGTCGTTTTTGCAGCGGAAGAGTTACAGCCCCGGCTGGTCGCTCTGCCGAAAAACAAGCGGGCGGTGCTCGCTCCAATGGACGACGATCCCTACCGCCCGATTCCCCCGGCACTGCAAAACCGCATCCTGCACATTGGCGACATGCTTGCGAAAGAGATCGAGTCCGGGCGGCGCGTGCTGACGACGTGCGCGATGGGCGCGAATCGCAGCGGCATCCTGTCGGGCGCGACGCTCCTCGCGCTCGGGTACAGCGGCGCGGACGCGGTGCGGCTCATCCGCGAGCGCCGCAAGCTGGACGGGGGTGAAAAGGCGCTTTTCAATCCCGTGTTCCGGGCTTTCGTGGCGGCGCGATGACGGCTCCGCCTTTCGAGTCGGTGCCGCAACTGCGGACGCGAACGCTTCAAGGCATCGTCAAGACGTTCCACAAGATGCAGAAGGACGTCGTGCTCCGGGGCGGCCTTCGACCGGAGAAATTGCCGCCTTTCGTTCGGCACTACTTGCGAGGTTTTTTCGACATCACGGACGCCGACGTGCGTGCCGCGTTGTCGCACGGCGACCCTTGGTTTTTCATCGCTTGGCGGGGTAGGCTTGCGCAGATCGATCTTGCGATGATCGAAGCGGGCGCGACCGTGGGCGAGCGTTGGTCCCTTGCCAAAGGGCAACACCTGTGCGCACTGCTGGAGCTTGTCTGCCGAAAACGCCTCGCAGCCCTTGGCGGGCCGCAAGTGAGTGGTGACAGTCCTGACGATGACCAAGTTTCGGATTCAGTGCGGCAAGACGGCTGAGAGCGAAGACGTTTTCTTCGTCAAAATCGCCTATCAGCAGACGAGCGCGAGGAAATCGCTGCATCGTGCGGGCTTCCTGTACGCGGGGGCGGAGTCGCGCGTAGAGCCCCCTAAGTGCGTGCCGCCGCAAGCGTGGTGGACGACCAAACCGGAGATCGCGGCACATTTCTCGGAGTTTGCCGACCCGGAAGCCAAAGAGATCCTCGCGCCGATCGCCGATCGCATGGCACGAAGCCGTGCGACCGACTGCGAAGAGTTCGACCCCTCGCTCGTGCCGCCGCGCAGGCGTCCCTACGGCTTTCAGCGTGCCGGGGTGACGTTCGCGCTCGGGCGCTACGCTCGCGGTAAGCGGGGCGTGCTCATCGCCGATGAAATGGGCCTCGGCAAAACGATCCAAGCCGTCATCACCGCGAATTCGCTACCTTCCGGCTCGAAAATCCTCGTGCTCTGCCCTTCCAGCTTGTTGCGCAACTGGTGCGACGAGTGGCGGCGTTGGGACACGCGCGGCCGGACGGTGTCCGCTGTCGGCGATCCGAATTTCACCTCGCGGGCCGACGTGCTGGTCTTCAACTACGACAAGTTCGCGACCGCGCACGGCGACGCGCTGACGACGGCGCTCATGTCGCAAAGGTGGTCGCTCATCGTTCTGGACGAAGCGCACAAGCTGAAAAACGCCGCATCCAAGCGCACGCGCAACATTTTCGGGCACTACGAACGCGGCCAGCGCGTCTCGCCGGGACTCATTCACGTCTGCGAGCGCGTCCTTGCGCTGACCGGAACGCCCATCGAGAACAAGGTCAAAGAGTTTTTGCCGCTGCTTCGGGCGCTCGGGGCGGAGTGTGTTCGCGACGAGGCCGACTACCTGTTCCGCTACTGCGGTGCGATGGCGCAGAAGGGCGGCTCTTTCACGTTCGACGGCGCGTCGCGGTGCGAGCAACTGCAAGACGCCTTGCGGGCCGACGTCATGGTGCGGCGGCTCAAACGGCAGGTTTTCGCCGACATGCCGCCGAAGATTCGCACCGTGATTCCGCTCGATTGCGGCAGCGATGCGGAAGCCTACCGCAAGCAAGAGCGCCAAGCCGTGACCGACTTCTCGACTTTGGAGCGCAGCGTGTCCAAGCTCCTCGATCAACAGGACACCGATTTCGCTAGGGCAATCGGCTCGCTCACGAGCAAGCACTGCCCGTTCAACGAAGTGGCTCGGCTCCGCTCGGCGCTCGCTGCGGTCAAAGCCCCTGCGGTCGCGCAGTACATCGGCAATCTGCTCGACAGTTCCGGCGAGAAGATGATCGTGTTCGCGCACCACAAGCTGCTGCTCGACGTGCTGCACCGCTGTTTCGGTGGCCCCTCCACCGTCCGCATCGACGGGGAGACGTCCGTTCGATCGCGACAAGCGATTGTCGATGCCTTCCAAAAAAACCCGAAGATTCGGCTGGCGCTGCTCTCGACCCGCGCTGCGGGTGTCGGGCTGACGCTAACGGCTGCGCCGACGGTCGTGTTCGCGGAAGCCGACTGGAACCCGACGTGGATGCAGCAGGCCGAGGACAGGGCGCACCGCATCGGCCAGACCGCTGAAGCGGTCAACGTCCACTACTTGATCGTGGACGGCACCCTCGATGCGCACGTCATCAAAACGGCGGTGGCGAAAATCAGCGTTGCCGAACGAGTGCTCGACTCCGTTCGCGACCCGGACGCAGAGAGCATCCTGACCGAAATGGGCGGCGACGCGAGGAAAGAGACCGTGCGGCAGATCGACATCGGCGGCACCACGGTCGCTGTCCGAGATTCGCTCAAAGCGGATCTACGCGAGGTGGGCAAGCTCGGGGAAGGTGTCCTCGGGGATCGGCTCGCCGCGCTGCTCGGAGGTGAAGCCTTGTCCGATCGACAGGCGGCGAGTGCCTACCTCGCGCTTTCACGGCTTTCCGACCATCTGCCCGCGGGCGTCGTTTCGCGGCTCGGCTTTCAACGGAAAGCAGAGCGGGCAGCGGCTTTCGCCTCGACGCCCGCGGCGTCAAGCTGACGGCAGGCGTGCGCGAGTACCCGATCGGCGCTCGCATAAAACCGTCGAAGCTCCACCCTGCGCTCGGGCAATCGCTCGGCTTGCGCTTGCGCCGCCCGCAGGCGCACCGCAAGTCGCAGCGCGTGCAAAACGTCCTCGACCCACACCCCTTGCGCGAGAAGCGTCGCGAAGCGCGCTGCCAAGTCGTTCCGCAACGCTGCGCGAGAGGTGGGGTGCATGGGACGGGCGGTCAGCGCGGAGCGCCGAAAATCGTAGCCTGATAGATTTTCGAGTCCAGCACGCCGCTGCGCACGCCGTCGTCAATGTGGTTCTTGATCTCGTGCCACGGCACGAGGAATCGCTGCTCAGTCGTGCAAACAGGGCACCGGGGCTGCGTGAGTACACCCTGCCGCGTCGGCACCGTCTCGGGCACGGGCTGGCCGACAAACCACGAGGCAAGTTCGACCCATTTCGTGACCATCTTCCACTGCCGACCGCAGTGCATGCAGTTGCCCGTGTAGAGGATGCCGTTTTTCGTGCTCTGTTCCTTGATCGCGTCAAGGTGCTCGAAATCCAAGCCCTCTAGCACGTCCTCGGCAGTAGAGCGTGCTCCGCGGCCCTCGGACCAAATCTTGTGCTTGTTGTCGTCCATGCGTCTCCCTTGGTTCCTTCCGGCCCTGCGAGACTATAGCGACGAAGCGCGGCGTTTGCGAGAGGTTTTCCGCGCCGATGTACCATGCGCTTTCGCACGGCGCGCAGCGGGCCACGTCACGCCACCCGATGTCTCCCACACCTCGGGCCAGTCGGCCTTCAACCGCGCCGCGACTTTGCGGAAATCTGCCTCGTCGTGGATGCGCCCAAGGCGCAGCGCGCGAATGGCCGACTCGGCCCTCGTGCGCGTATCGAGCGGGTAGGCGCGGCGTTCGGGGAATACGAACGCCGCAAGCGGGATGCGAGCGCGCACAGAAGCGGAGACGTAGTTGCGGGAGAGGCGGCGCATGGGTGGGCGAGCCTAGCACCTACTTGCGTCCAGTGTGTCGCGGTATTATGGTCCGGCCCCTATGACGAAGACCACTCTCTTCGCCGCGCTGCTTTCCGTCGGGGCTTTCGCCCCGCGAGCGGCAGCGCAGAACGTCAACCCTGACCGGAAGTTGAATCCAGAAACACTCGTGACCGTGACGAACGCGAACCCCCGCGAGACGGGCCGGAATGATCCGGCGCTGCTGCTCGCGCAGGGACTCATCGCCGAAGCCGGATGGACCTTGCACGACGACCATCGCGCGATTCCGTGGGTGCTTGCCCGACGGGCCACCTTGCCCGCCTTTCGGCGTGCAGAACGGCCCGAAATCGCCGCGCTGCTCGGCTACGTCTCGGCCTTCAAGTGTTACGGGCGGAACTGCGACACCGAACGGATGCAGCGGATGCGCTCGTTGACGTGGGCGCTCATCGACGCGAGAGCGCCGGGGATCTCACGGATCGCGAGAGCGTGGACACTGGGCGATCGCCACAACGATCCCTGCCCGGAGGCGTGGCACTGGGGATCGCACGTCGATAGCCGGAACTCGCCGCTCGCCATCGTGACGTGCGGCCGGACGACCAACCTATTCCTCGGTCGGCCCGTCCGCGCAGTGCCCGCGCCCCCGCGAGTGCCGGGAGGCACCGTGTCGGCCCGCGCCGTCGCCGCAGGGCTGCGCCGACGTTAGGCCGCGCCCCTCACGAGACTCCCTGCCCCCGCGTCGGAGACGGCGCGGGGTTTTTCTTTGCGTGGCGTTCAGCCGAGACGTTCTTGGATGACCGCGTGCGTGACGCCAGAGCGGTAGCCGATGCGGACGAACGGATACGCGCCCCCGTTCAGCCCCGGAGGGATCGGCACCTCGCCGGGAGGGATCACGACGGGCGCATCGTCCGCGAGCGACGCCAGCGTGATCTCAAACGTCACGCCGAGACAGCGACCGAAAGCAGGGTATGTAAATACCTTGTTCTGCCGATAGTTGGGCGGGCAGCCGAGAAGTACGGGCGATCCGCCGTTCCACGGAGCGGCATTCCACGGGCTGCTCGTCGGATTCGGCAGCGGGATATACCACACGTCATCGAACAGAATGGAATCGCTGGTGTTCGCGAGCGCGATGTTCAACGGCGACGAACCCCACACAGTCGGTACGGTGTCGAGCCGCTTCGGTGACGGATACCAGACGTTGCGGTTGCCGATACCGTTCAGGTTGACGGGGTCGAACTGCCCCAGCGACGGGTCGAACGGCTGGGAGAAGATACTCCAGCCCCCGAACGTCTGGGTGTCGATCTGCGACGGGTAGGGGGACGCTCCAAGGGAGGGTGCTCCACCCATCACACCGAAAGGGTTGCCGCTCTGTAATGGCTCTCCGGGCGTGCGGTACTCGACGTTGGAACGCAGCCACCACGGCTTGATGCGCAAGCCGGAAACGTAAACCGCGCTCGGGTTGCTTTCGGTTTGCAGCGCCGGAAAAGCACACTCGATATACATGAGCAGCGTTTCGCCTTCACGGAAGGCATCGACGCTTCGGCCCGTCGGATAGTCGATGTTGTTGGCAACGACGGGGAGGATCGTGCCCGCTTGCAGGCCGTCAGCCGAAAAAGCCTTGTAAAAGGCAGGCGCGTAAACGCCACGATCGGACAGAGGTTTGAGATCGGCAAACTCGGGGCCACTCATGGCCCCGATCGTACCCCATTCAGCTTGCCCTCGCCACCACCTTATTGACCGGGACCGCGCGAACGCCCGGAATGTTCGTGCTGCCCTTGCTTTCCTTGACGACGGCGAGCAGCAGCGCGTGGTTGATGGCCTTGAACTTGTCGGGCACGGCGGCGAAGTCCGTGATTTCGTAGCTCCACTCCTCGCGCACGCTCACGCCCTCGACCTTGGGCGGGGGAGGCGGCACAGCGGCGAGCGCGGCTTGGGTGCCCAGCCCGTCGCCGCTCTGGTGGGCTGCGGAAGCTGCGAGCAGGGCCGCCTGCCGCTCCTCCTGCCGACGCTTGTGATAGTCGGCGATCTTACCTTTCAGCGTCACCTCGGCCTTGGCGTAGAAGTCCTGCGCGGGGCGGAACCAGTCGCGGATCGTGCGAAGCGCACTATTCAGCGGGTCGGTCGCACGCTTTTTCCGCTCTTCCAAGCGGTTGTAGTGCCCCTTGACCTCGCCCAGCACTTCGGCCGCGAACGCCAGATCCTCGTCGCTCGTGATCTGAAACGCCTCGATCTCAGAGAGCGCGTCGTGCGCCGCACGGCCTTCTGTCTCGATCTCGACCTTCACCTCTTGCGGCACGAGCGCAAACGGGGAAGCCGCAACAAGCGTCGCGTCGGGCGCGGGGGCCAGCGGCGCGGCGGGGGCCAGCGGCGCGGCGGGGGCCAGCGGCGCGGCGGGGGCCAGCGTCGCGTCGGGGGCCAGCGGCGCGGCGGGGGCCGCAGCGGGCAGCAGCGGTGCCGCCGCGACGTCCGTCAAGGACTCTTTGTAGTGCCGCTGGCACAGCGGCACGCTCACCTCGGGGCGGCCGAACGGTGCGCCGTCCACGAGCGCCACTTCAGGCGATTGGCAGCGCATGACCGCGCAGCATCCGGCCTTGATCGATTTGATGATATTCATTCGCGTTTCCTTTCGACGGTCAGTATTTCGATTGCCAAGGGACGAGACGCTTGTGGGCGTCGTAAATCGCGACCGCATCTTTCGAGAAGACGCGGGACAAGCAGGGCGTCGTGGTGAGCGGTACGTCGGGGAGAAAAACCGATCCCGCCTCGCACATGAGCCGTCCAAGCTCGGTCGCCGCCTCGTGGGCCACAGACTCGGGCACCTCCACGATGATCTGATCGTGGATGAACATCACAGGCCGCGAGCCATAGAGCGGCGAGCGTCGGTCGGTGTGGCACGCCTTCGTCACCGCAAAGAGCGCCGCCTTCGCCGCGTCAGCCCCAAGACCTTGAAAAAAACCGTTTGCCGCGACCGTGAACGGTATCTTGCCTCGATGCCTGCCTGAGAAGAACTGCACCACGTTCGCCTCTTTGTGGATGGGGTCAAGCTGACCTCGCACCCAGCGGAAATACTCCGGGGCTTCGGGCCACGCGGCGAACCACTGCTGTTTCAATTCCTCGCATTTCTCGCGGCTCAGTGCGGGGCCGCCGCTCGCGATGAGATAGCCGCGGAAGCCCCCGGTGCCGTCCTGCCCCGCCGCCGAGAGGCCGCCGGGGAGGCCGAAATTCAAGCCTTTGGCGATCTGCCGAGCGTCTTTCACGCGCTTTTTCCACTCGTCGCCGTGCGCGCCTTTGCTCGCTTCAAGCGCAAAATCGTAGGTCATGGCGAGAAGCTGCGCTGCGACGTCAAGGTGTACGTCCATTCCGGCATTGAGCCGTTCGGCCATGCGCGAGAAGCCGACGGCGAGAATGCAGCACTGCGCGAAGGTGCGAAGCTCTAGGCCATCGTAGTCTGCGTCCGCGTAGACGTAGCCCTTTCGGGGCACGAAGCACTCGCGAATGCCGAGCACGGGCTGGAGGGAGCGTTCGCATCTTTTGCATTTGGTCGCCGAGGCGTCGTTTTTCGTCTCGCACAAGGGGCAGCGCGGGGTCGAGGCGCGGCGGATATTCTGCACGTTGTAGCCGTAAGCGCGCTCGCCCTTGGTGTCGCCGCCAGCAGACGTTCGGCCCGTTTCGAGCAGCACTTCGTAGCGGGGCTGGATGGGGAATCGCGTGCCCGCCTCCAGCACGGGCAGATCCTTGGACAGCACGGTGAGGATGCTCGCGTACTCCGCATAGCAGCGAAGCGCCCTGTCCCCGGTCATCTCGCAAGCGTCCTCGTCCAGCGCCACCTCGCCCGACGCGGTGCGCTTGGGTTGAAGGTCAAACGCTTTGAGCTTTTCGACCATGCGCTCTTTGGCGATTTTCGTGTTCCGCGTGACCTTGGTTTTGCCGCTGCGCTTGCCCGTTTCGACGCGGACAAGCCCTTCGCGCACGAGGATCGCGAGCAGTTCGTCGGCACGCTTGCGGGTCTGCTGGCCGAGGCGTGCGACACGATCGGGGTCCGTCCGCACCCCGTAGACGCTCAGGAGTTGCAGCGCCCACGAAACGGCGGCCTGTCGGCCCTCGTCATCGAGCCAACCGTTCTCGCGGTAGCCCTCTTGCGCGTCGTGGGCGAACAGGGTCGCCACCGCATCGGTGAGCGCGTAGTCGCGCGCTCTGTCGGGCCACGCCGAGAGCGGAACGTCGTGCAATTCCGCGTAGCGCAGTCGCCAGCCGTCGTCGGCCTTGTCGAGCGAGGTGCCGAGAAGCCGCTGGGAGATCGCGTCGAGACTGTACGGGCTTTTCCCCCACGAAACCCATTGGCCCGTGTCGTTGAAATACCCCCGGTAACAGCCCGCGGCGATGTCGATGAGCTTTTGCCGGATGAGCACGTCGCGGATGCGGCCGTCGTCATAGGCCGCGAAAATCTTAGAAATCAGGTGCGGCCACTTCGCAGCGAAAACCGCCATGTCGAAAGGGCTGTTGGCGAGCACGAGCGTCGTGTCCGGGTCATCGAGCGCGCTCTCGATCACGTCGAGGGCTGTGTCGTGACGGCGGAGGCCCGCCCATGCCTTGCGGTCCCCGATCGACAGGGTCACGGTGAAGTCCGTCCCCTGCTCCTGACAAAGCGGATAGTGATTCGGTAGCGCGTCGCTCGCGTGAGCCCACGAGACGCAAACAAGCGGCGGAGCTTGAAGCGCAGGGCGGATCAGAAACGTCTCGCTGTCGAGCGCCAAAAGCATACGATCTCCCCCGGTGAGAAAAACGATCGGGAGGGGTGCCCGTGCGGCCCCGAACAGACGCCCCTCCCTTGGCCTAGACGCCGACGCTCAGAACTGCCGAACGTCGTTCGTCTGGGGGTTCCAGTACCATCCCGGCGACGAGGGGTGCGGCTGGTAGCCAGCGGGCACCTTCGATGCGGCAGGCGGCGCGGGGGGCGCGAACGCAGGCGCGGGCGGCGCGGCGGTGGCGGCGTCGGGCACGTTCGCGCCGTCGGGCGGCGCGATGTGCGACCACTGGTGCAGCGTGAAATCCGTGCCGCGCTTGGTCTTGGTCGTAGCGCAGACGAGGCGCATGATTGTGCCTTCGAGCGGGTTTTGGTCGCTCACGGCAAGCTCGCACTCGTTCTCGGTGATGTTGTCGGCCGACTCGTCCAAGGCGGCGGCCATGAACGCCTTGATGTTGCCCGGAGCCGACTCGTGCTTGGACAGGTTGATGACCTGACTGCACTTGGTATTCGGGCGACGCTCGGACACGTCGCTTTCGACAATGTCGCACTCGATCACGAACAGGTTATCGCCCTGTCGGCTGACGATCGACTTGACCGCTGCGATGCTGACCTTGTACGAACCGGCCAAAAAGTAGATGCCGCCGCCGTTGACCGATGCCGTAGTGACTTTGCTGAAAACACCCATGACGTACCTCTTTCGTTTGATGTGACCGTAAACAGCGCCGAGCCTACCAACGAGGCCCGACGGCAGCTTGGAGATCGAGCACCACGTCGGCGTACAGCAGCTTTTGTGGCGACCCGAGCGAATCTTGAAGGTAGCGAGCGTCCGCGAGGGCTTGGTAAAAGCCGTCCATCTGCTCTTTGCACGCGAACATGACTTCGTAGCTCACCTCGTCAGCGGTCTGCCCCTCACGGTGCATCCGGCCGAGAAGCTGCTCCCACGTCAATCCGCTGGGTTGGCAGGAAATCACGAGGCTTTTGTTCCAGTGCTGAAGGTTGCGACCTTCGGCATTGGCGAGGACAGACGCGATGCAAGGTCCGGTCTCCTCTTCGATCATGCGCTTGCGTCGATCGAGGCCGCCCGATCCGTAGTACGGCAGCCCGGAAAGCTCCGACAGCCGCTCCCCGAACGCGATGTGCTCGACCCAGCAGACACCATTGTTTTTTCGCAACCAGTCGGCCGCGAATTGCAAGGTGCGGTCGGAAATCCACACCGCTTCCTGATTCGGCTTGAACGTGTCGCGGATCATGCGCCACGCTTCGTATTCGGCCGTAGGAAGCTCGCCGCGAGAGCAAGCGCGGGCCACGGGAAGCTCGGAATCGAGGCCGGGGCGGTGCTCGGCCAGAACTTCGCGCACAAAGCGCGCCCAGTTCCGACGCGCATTCAGCCACTCTTCGGGCGGCCGGGGGTTCCAGCGGTAGTAGAAGCCGCACGCAAGCTCGCGGGCGTGCCGCCAAAGTTGGAAGCCGTCGATGATTGGGTGATCGTCGGGCGTCACCCAATCGTTCCGCAGTTTGCGGAACGCGGCGTCGAGGTCGGTGCCGAGGTCCGGCTGCACCGCGATCACGCGCAAGGACGCCCCGAGCGCCGACTCACTCGTCGCGACCACACCGGGAGTTTCCGTGAGCCGCCGCTGAAACGCGCGGCGCACGATCGAGAGCGCCTTATCGTCGGCCAAGCGGTGTAGTTCCGCGTGCTCGTCGGGGCGGCATAGTTGGACTAGGCCACCGACGCCGAGACGCTGCATATCTTCAATTTTTTCATCGAGCGCGCTCGACCACTCTTCAAGGTCGTGCTGCGTCACGGGCAGCGGCGAGCCGAACGGAAGGCACCACTTGATGATGTGCGCGTAGTCGCGCAGCGAACGCTTGGTGATGGTGCCCGAGACGGCGACGAACTTCGTGGTCGGGTGCTCGCGCATCCAGCGAGCGACGCGGCGCGTCACAGCGGCGCGTGAGTTTTTCAGCCGATGGCACTCGTCGGCGATGATGAGGTCAGGGTTGGCGTCGCGTAGCGCCTGCTCGCCTTGCTCTCTCCCGAGCATTTCGTAGCTCAGGATCGGAACGGGGCGGATGTGGAAATGGTCTTGGTAGCGGGCCATCTCGCGGATCGTCTTTTCGCGCAGCTTGGCAGGCAGGATCAGAAGCGGACGCTTGGCGTCGAGCACGATCGGGGAGAGAAACGTCACGAGCGTTTTGCCCGAACCGACGGCTTGCGGGCCAAAGAGGCCGCCGAAATCGTGAAGCTCTGCAAGCGCCTTGGCTTGAATCGGCCGCAGGATCATCGACCCTTTCGGCATTTTCAACCATTCGTTGATGTTCGTGAGGAACTCGTCAAACCCCGGCTCGTCTTTGCTCCACTCGCGGCGCGGCAGGCCCACGATGCGGCGAAGCTCGGCCGATTCCTTGACGCCCGTGCGGCGCAGAATGCGGCCGACTTGTGTGTTTTTCGAGAAATCGTCCGGCGTCTTACCGGAGTAGGCCAGCAGTTTCGCGAGCGCGCCACTCATGGAATCACCGTGAACTTGACTTCGGCTCTCGGCTGCTCGGCATCGAGGCGCTTTTCGACCGTCTTTCGGTCTACTTGCGAGTCGTCCGCGTACACTGTGCCGTTACAGCCGTCGAGAATGGCCTTTTGCAGATTGTCGCCGTCGCGTTGGCGGCGGTCGGAGTGATAGAACATGAGATCGGCTTGGTATCTGCGGTCGATCGGCCAGTCGATCCCTTGCTCTTTCAAGAGGTTGATCGCGTGGATGGCTTCCCACTTGACCCATTTCTCCCACGTTTTCGTGGCCGGATCGGAGCGAAAAACCACTTTGCGCAGTCTCGGATCGTAAATACCCCTCGCGCGACGCTTCGTGAGCGCGTGACCGTAAATCACGAACGCGAGCACGAGGGGTTCCCCCACTAGAGTCTCCGCAACGCGGCGGCGACGCTTTCGAGCGCGTCCGCGATGGCAGAAAGGGCGGCACGGTTGTCGTCGGGCAGGGTGTCCGACTTTTTCCCGCGCTTTTTCGTCTCGGGGGCCGCAGCGGTCGCCGCTGCTTCCACCGGGGAAGGCGCGGGAGCGGGAACCGCATGCGGATTCGCAGGCGTCTCGGGCGGCAGGATGCTCGGCTCGGCGGTCGCGAGCGTCGCGTTTGTCGAAAGGGGGACGAAAGCGGCGGGGTTCGACGGGGCGGTCCAGCCGAAGAGGGCATCTTGCGGAGGCGCGGGGGGCGTAACGACGG
>Ga0315293_10002791_pt1 | contig 16827 bp, 23 predicted proteins | sample YL17G13_20_MG_FD_203071 | JGI IMG/M metagenome (GOLD analysis project Ga0315293, IMG submission 203071) | Sediment microbial communities from Yellowstone Lake, YNP, Wyoming, USA - YL17G13_20 | ecosystem: Environmental > Aquatic > Freshwater > Lake > Sediment | place: USA: Wyoming | collected...
AAAGTATGGTTGGTGCAACACGCTTTGCCGTTCTAAATGTCTCCCTTACCCCCCGTTCTGATTCTCCGACATACCGGCTGATAAGCTGTGGGCCCTTGATAGATATAAAATTGACGCCGCTTTCATTGGCAACAGCTTTTGCTAAAAGCGTTTTTCCCGTGCCTGGTTTGCCGTAAAGTAAAATTCCTTTAGAGGGATGAGTATTAGCCCTTTTAAAAACATCCGGATATTTGAGCGGCCACTCTATCGCCTCTTTAAGCTCCTGCTTGATATCTTCAAGGCCACCTACGTCGCTCCACCTTACATCCGGCACCTCAACAAATACTTCTCTGATTGCGGATGGCTCAACCTCTTTCATTGCCTCCAGAAAATTGTCCATTGTTATTTCTAATTTGAGCAAGGTTTCATAAGGAATATCTGACATTTCAAAATCGATTTTGGGCAGAATCCCTCTTAAAGCCGACATGGCTGCTTCTCTGGCCAACGCCTCCAAATCCGCTCCTACGAACCCATGACTAATTTCCGCTAATTTTTCTAAACTGACATCTCCTGCTAAAGGCATGCCTCTTGTATGAATCTGCAATATCTCTAATCGTCCATTTTTATCGGGTATAGGAATAGAGATTTCCCTGTCAAACCTGCCTGGTCTTCTTAATGCCGGGTCTATAGTATTGGGGATATTTGTTGCCGCGATAACTATAACGTGTCCGCGGGACTCTAACCCATCTAACAGGGATAAAAGTTGCGACACAACGCGTCTCTCAACCTGTTTCTCACTACCCATATCCTCACGCCTGGGTGCAATGGCATCTATCTCATCTATAAAAATTATGGCGGGGGCGTGGCTCTGTGCATTCTCAAATATGCTTCTCAAGCGAGCTTCGGACTCGCCGTAAAATTTACCCATAATCTCAGGCCCGCTTATACTGGTAAAATAGGCGTCAGTTTCATTTGCCACGGCGCGGGCTATCAAAGTCTTTCCTGTCCCCGGCGGACCATACAAGAAGACGCCTTTAGGTGCATCGATGCCAAGTCTGTCAAAAACCTCAGGGTATTTTAGAGGCAACTCAATCATCTCTCTGATTCTCTGAATTTGGGTGCCAAGTCCGCCTACATCCTCATACGACACTTTAGCTTTCTCTACCTTGCCTGCCTTTGCCTTTACCGTTATTAAAGTAGCAAGGCTGACCAATACCACTCCATCGGGGATTGTGTCCTCCACCATAAAATCACATGTCCTGGTGCCAAACAATCTTGCCCTTACCTTGTCGCCGGACGTTAAAGGCAGCCCTTCTATAAGAGAGCCGATGTATTCGGCATCTTTGTCTTTTTGAAGCGCTCCTGTTACAGTTAAAGGAGAAAGTGTGATTCTCCGAGCAGGGTTACTTTCTATTTTCCGAACCTTTACCTTTTCATCAAGCCCTGTTTTAGAATTCTCTCTTGTAATTCCGTCTATTTGAACTACCTTTTTCCCCCTATCATTTGCATAACAGGGCATTACCTTTACGGCAGTTTTCCTTTTGCCTTCTATCTGGACTATTTCACCCACTTCGAGGCCTAAACTTTTCATATCTTCAGGGTCTATCCTGGCGATAGCCCTGCCCACATCTTTTGGTAAGGCCTCTGTTACCTTTAATGTCATAATATCGTTGCCTTTCTTCTTTACTGCTAATTGCATAGATGCTTCTTAAAGTTCTCCAGTGCCGCCACTCCTTTGACTTCTTGAGGTTGAGCTGGAATAATTACCGTTCTCAAGTCGCCAAACTTTCTTCTTATATAGCCTATGTATTTCTCCTGCTCTTTTCTTTTTAGCCTGCAAAACTCACAGTCATCTGATTTCAGGACATTATTTATCACCAATTGTCTTACCTTTATCCCGTATTTGCTCAGACTGCTTATTAATCTCTCGGTCTCTGCAATCGCCATGTCTTCCGGGATTGTAACTGCTATGAACTCGCTTCTATTTTGGTCGCGAAGTAAATCTTCTATCCTCCTTACGGTTTTCTTCATAGTCAGCAGAAAATCATCACCTTCGTCAGGATTGTATTTGCCGGCGAATGTTGCAACCATATACCTGTACTTCCATCTCATCTTTGCCATTACCTTAATCCAGTCATCCAATAACCTGGGTGAAGATAAGAGTCTCAAAGCATGTCCAGTAGGTGCCGTATCTACTACGTATTTGTCAAATACCGCTTCGTCCACGAGGTCAATCATTGTCTTAAAGCCCATTACCTCATCCATACCTGGAATAGGCAAAGCCAGGATAGAATCAGCATCTTCCGTATCTAAATTAGTGCCGGTATCTATGATTTTTTTTATCTGGGCTTCATGTTCTATTTTGAACTTGGCTAACGCCTTTTCAGAATTTACTTCGAGAGCGCTTAACCTTTTTATTCCCGTCACCTCTCTTGTCTGGTCGCCGATTTTCTGCCCCAGGCTGTCAGCAAGCGAATGGGCAGGGTCCGTTGAAAAAAGTAACGTCTTAAAATCTTCAGCCAAATAAAGGGCCGTGGCGCAAGCACAGGTTGTCTTTCCCACACCGCCTTTTCCACCAAACAAAATTAACTTCAGTGAATTTTCTTTCAGCCCTTCTAACCCGTTCACTTTTTCAACCTGACTTCCAGGATGCCATTGTTATAGGAAGAGCTCATTGTGTCGGTTTTTACCTTTGAAGGAAGCAAGATTTCCTTATGATACTTCCTGTCCCCAGTTTGTGCCCAAATATCTAATATATCTTCTTTGATATCTAACTTTATGTCATCTTTGTTGACCCCCGGCATCTCGGCATAGATTCGAACCTCCTGGTCTTCATTAAAGATATCCGTGATCGGCTCTCTCTCTTCCTCAACTGTAGGTCCTTTGGGGGTCTTCTTGACATTTCCGAATGGTTCAACAATGGGTTTGCCACCCACCGCGGTCTTTATAGAAAAGCCAAATACCCCTTTCATACCTTTTTTAAGATGACTCAGGTCGATTTCGCCTTCTTTGCTGATTTCGCCGCCTGCCTCCTTCAATTTAGCAGCCATGTCAACCAGATTTCCAATACCATCTAATAATCCCCCCAGGCTCAATTTCCCTATGCCAAAATCGATATTCAAACCTTTGTTTTCCTCATTTTTTTTCTTTTTGTCTTTGGCCATTCACGAATCTCCTTTTCTTGTTATCTTATCTTTGCTTCTACTCGCTCTAATCTGCTCTTCAAGGTTTTATTTTCTTTTTCTAACCTTGCCTCTTTTGCATCCGAGGAAATATAAGAATCTTTTGCTTCTGAAGAAAGATAAGGGTCCTGCTGCCACCAGTTTATCCCCATTTCCATGGCCTTATCCACTGAGGCAATCAAAAGCCTTATTTTGATAGTGAGGAGGTCGATGTCGGCAAGTTGAATCTTAATATCACCGGCAATAACAATGCCCTTATCTAAAACCCGCTCTAAGATATCAGCAAGGTTGGTAGCCTGGGTAGCGTGCATCATCTTTTGCTCAGCCATTCTTTAATACCTCTTGTTTTTATTCTGCTGTTGCGACTTCCTCTTTTCGTGCATAAGAAGTCACTTCCAGGGTATTGCTCAAATTAATCTCATAGGTATTTCTATCCTGGACTCTGCTGGGTAGGCCTAAAGATTTAATAAATGAACTCTCTTCATAAACTTCTGCTTCGCCTATCCAGCCATCCTCGGATTTTGTTATTTTTATTACTTTTGCGTCTCTACCAAGAGTCTTTTCAAAAAAGTCTCTAATTACCTTGCTTACCTCTTCTATTTCCATAATACTGCTCCTGACTATTTATTTTGTGAGCACACCTTTGCCTTGACACTTTAAACAAGGCAGCTTATTACCTGGCTCAGCGCCGGTTCCTTTGCAATGAGCACATACCTCTATAGGTTTTGTAATACTCACCAATCCCTTTCCTCTGCAAACGGTGCAGGTAATATTTGTTCTGGGTGGATACTCGCCCCTGCCTTTGCAATAAGCACATACTACGGCTGGTCCGGTTAAAGAAACCATACCAGCGCCCCTACATACAGGGCACTTTATTCCTTTGCTTCTGGGTAATATCCCTTTGCCCGAACACAACGAGCATGTAAAATCATCGCCTTCCAAGACTTGGCCGGCCTTTCGGCCTAATCTTATGCTGCCGCTGCTTTTGAAGTCCACTGTCTTCCATTCCATAACGGCAACCTTTCTTGCTTAATAACTTAGAGCCATCGTTTTAAATTCTTTTTTCGCCCCATTTGTTTGAGCGAACGTGCGTTCTGAAGAACCTCTGTCCCTACCGGCTTTAACGGTAGCTTCGGACTCCTGCAGTTTATTCGTCTCCTGCTCTATTTCTTCCAGACGCCTTTTAATATCGTCCTTCCTCATTGATAATTTCTTGTCTTCCTTCAGGAGTCTTTCTTTTTCTTTGCCCAGTATATACAAATCTAAATAAGTCGAGCTTTGGACCCTGGGGATAGAGCGTTTCTTTCTGCTCTGCATAGTCCCCACTCCATGGATTCCTTTCAGGCTATTAACATCCTTCATTATTAACCCCTCTACATAAAAAATGTGTAGTTCTATCTGGTAGAACTTCTTGCTGAAATTAAAACGTTCTTCTTTTTGCTCGCTCCCGTAATCTTTAATTCAACCAACTGGCCTTCCTTAAGTTCTGCCGCTCGCTGGATATTGCCGGGAAGCTTAATCTTCCCATCTTTATCCACTTTGGAAAATGCTCGCATAAGAGTCATTTGATTATCCTCCCATATTGCTTCCTTCATTAGCCGGATACGCCAGCTAAACTTTCGCTTTCTGCTTCCTGTGTTCTATCTTCTTCTACATTCTTACTGTCAGCAGTCTCAATGACAGCAGTACCTTTCTCGGCTTTCTCTGGAACATCAACGGTTTTTCCCATGCCAAGTTCTTTGGCAACAAGCTCTCTTACTATTTCTTTGACTCTCTCTTGATTTGTCTTTGAACCAACCCGGCTCGTTTCCGATGCCAGGATATCCTGGCACATTTGCATAAATGTGCTGCTCGACTTGGAGGGTGTTAAGTTTTGAATCTTGAGTGTCTTTGCAATCATAATGCAGCCCCGAATGGTAGGTGCAAATTCGCACTTGCCGGATTTTCTTAACCCTCGCACGATATTAACTATCATTTCAACATAGGGCTTGGATAGCTTGGATTTAGCCTGCGTTACAGCCAGTTCAGTATCATAGTCAAAGTGGTCCAGGTCCATTGTTATCATTCTGTCTCTCAAAGCATCCTGACTTCTGTGCACGCCGGCGTATTCCTCAGGGTTGCTCGTGAAAATAGCTGTAAAGTCAGGGTCAACCCTTAAATACGGCTGCTCACCGCCCCTTCCCACCGGCAAATCCATCATCTTCTCCTGTAGAATAGACAGGAGAATATTATTTGCCTCGGGCCGGGAACGCGTGAACTCATCGTATATCAAGGTGAACCCATATTTGCAGGCAACGGTTAAGCGGTTATCCACCCAACGTTTTACCATATCCTCTTCTGTCTTCAGAACCCTTGAGATGAATCTATCCACAACCTTTCTAATCCTGTAGCCATATTCACCACCGACTAAATCAGACGTTGTGAACTCTTCGTCTCCGTGAATCATTACCACCGGCCTTTCAATCTTACTTGCCAGGTGCATAGCCAGTGTTGTCTTGCCGGTGCCGGAAGGCCCTCTAAAGTGAACTGGAAAACCAGCCTTAATAAAGGAAAGGGCCCTGTTGGTAATGTCCTTGATGTACTTTGTCTCCACAAAGTCCGGCAGAGGACTTGGTTCTAATACCGTTGTCATTTCGTCAATCATTTCTATTTCACTCCTTTTCTGTTAGAGATTTTATTTTCCTTACGGCAGCGACTGCCACCATCTAAATCTCTTACCTAATTTTTCCCAGATTTTGCCTGCTTTTTCCAAATCTGCTCTTATCTTCTTTTCTCTGTTTCTAAAGTTTTGTCTGAGGAACTTAAATTTAGTCAGCGCTTCGGTCCTCTTTTTGGTAAAGTTTTTTCTATGAGAATCCAATCTCATCATTTGCTCTACCTCGAAACAACTCCTTTGCCTTTGCACTTCAGACAGGGCATTGCACTATCTATTGTTGTGCCTGTGCCTTCACATTCAGGACACTGGTCAATTGGGCTTTCAGGAGCCGTAACCATACCCTTGCCGTTACATACGGTGCAGGTAATTCTGGTATTATGATAAACACCGCTGCCCTTGCAATAGACACACTTGATTGCCGGCTCCTTGACCTCGACCTTGCCTGTGCCACAGCAGACCTGGCAGGTGGCAAGCTCAGACAGCAAGTTAAAAGGGTCCTTGCCTGTCCCTTTACAAAAAGCGCACGTTATCTGGCTTATAACAGATGTTGTCTCACTCATAACTCAGTACCTCCTTGAACTTGTATTTACGTTTCGTTGGCTTTCCCGCCAACAACAGCCCAAGAACAAGCAATTTCAGCTTTGCTTAGACACCAGCAGAGACTGGTTGCTTGCTACTTTTGCTCTTTTTTACACCCTTTTTCTTAGCTTTACCGATTGCTTGCCCAACTGTAGTTACTTTTTCGCTGGCTTCGATACTTGGTATTACTCCACTTTTTCTTAGCTTTGCCATGGTCGCGCTCATACCCTTCCAGGCTTTCCTGGCCTGGGCCGTATCAGAGCCGCACTCCTTCAAGAACTTCCTGGTTTCTCTGACGATACCTGCTACATACTCAGTGAGTTCTTTCTTAAGTTCCTCGCTCATACCAGTATGTGCATCGTCGAATTCTTTGAGTTTGTTCGCAACGAAAGTCTCGATTTCCTTTATAGCCTTGCGGATGTCAGCCATCATACTCTCGAAGTCTTTAAGCCTTCCGGTTTCTCCTTTCTCAAGGCTGGCTTTCAATTCATCGGCCATTCCCTTATGTCCTTTCTGAAAACCTTTTATTATGTTGCTCACGTTCTTAGTCACATCTGCCAGGAATTTCTCGATATCACTCATCATCGCCTTAAAGTCCTTGAGCCTGTTTTGCTCTCCTTTGGCAAGCTCGGCCCTGAGCGCAGCGGACATCTCCTTATGCTCAGTGTGGAATCCCTTGAGCATTTTATGGGTGTCCTTTACCAACCCACCTACCGCCTTTATGCGCGTGTCATAAGAGGCGATAATATCCTCACCCAGTTTTTTCATATCTTCTGCTATCCCCATTTTGATTCTCCTTTCAATAACCTTTTTTCAAATTTTCTGGAAAACATCTGAATTTACGTTATTAAGCCTTGTTGCTTCCGGATTTCTTTGGCAAACACATATTCTTGCCTTTGTGTATTCGCTAATATCGGTTATTATGCCCTCGATTTCCATTACCTGGCCTTTGTCGTCAAAAACAGGCTCACCTTCGTCAATAACATAACGTAGTGAACCATCCTTATGAATAATGCGATATTCTATTTCAAACGGAATCCCCAAATTTTTGCATCTGGTAAAGGCAGCAAAAACCCGGTCTCGGTCTGCAGGATGGACCACGCTCATCCAGAGCTGCCTGTTAGCCAATATCTGGTCAGCGGTATACCCTGTTAATTCTTCGATTCTTCTGGCGAAACAAATAATCTCCGGCTGATCCAGCGGCAGGGCCGAATAGGGAACTCCGGCGACGGCACCTACCAACTGGTAAAGCTCTTCGTCTAACAGTGTTAAGTCGTATTGGTTTTTCTCTTCTTGCATTAACCTACACGCTTTGAATGTATTTCACGTTCCTGTTTTTCACTATCACTGTCCGCCACGTTTATATTTAGGGCACCAGAAAATAACCTCTCGTGCGAGAGCATTCCAATGCGGCTAATTACATTGCCTACAGATTCCCCCAGGCGACTCCTCAAGGTTTTGTTTGTTCCATTCAGAACCTTGTCGAACTCTTTCAGTCTCTTCTTAACGTATATCTCCATTTGTCCTATTTCTTTATCAAATTCCTCCCCAACCATCCGTCCGGGGGCGATCTGGAAACGGGTCAGCAACGAGCGTAAGTCCTCTGTCAAAGTCTTTACAAAATTGGTGAAATCCGCCAAATTCCTACCCTCGTCATCACTCATCTGCTCATTGTTTCTCAGTTTACGCTCTTTTTGAAACCAAAACCTTGTAAGCATATCAGCGACGTCCCCGGTCAAATCCTTTACAAAATTATTCAGCTTCTCCTCCTGCTCGCTATCCATCCCTTCCCTATCTGGAGTAAGCTCTTCTATGGCTTTTTGGGTGTTAGCCACTAAAACGCCCATTGCTTCTGCACGCATCTCGTAAAAAGTTATAATATTATGTATGACGTCTCCCATAGTCTCTGGCATTGCGATTTAAGCCCCTTTGTGTGCAGCCATCTGGCTGTGGGCTGCTTCTAATCTTGCATTCTTAAAATCGCCAAGCATACTCAGTACTTCTTCTTTTCTCTTTTCCTGGCGAGCTACGCGCTCTTTACGTTGTTTCTGGAATTCGGCTAACATTGATTTAAGGTCCCTTATCCTGAGCTCTCTCCCCTTAGCCAAAAGATTTCTAAGCATTTTTGCCGTTTCCTGCTGCTCTTTTTGAAACTCTTTTAGTTTGGATACCACCTCATTCTTTCTCTGTTCCTGTCTGGCAAATATTTCTGTAATCAGCGAATGGAATTCTTTGACCCTTTGGACTTCGCCTCCGGCCAGAGCCTCTGTAAAGTTTCTTAAGCTTTCTCTTAATTCCTGAACAAAGTTTGTCTGTTCGTTAAGATAGCTTTTTGATAGATTTCTTGCTTCCTGCTCCTCCTGGTCCTGGTGAGATGAGATGACACTCATCATTCTGTCAAAATCCTTCTTCCGTAGAGACCCATTTTGGGCAAGACTCTCTCTCAGCTGGCCATTGATTCTTTCTTGTTCCTGTCTTGTATCAAGGACCGAATCTTGAAATCCCTGGAGGATTTGGTGGGTGGTTTGGAAAAGTGCTTCGACGCCCTGTATTCTGGTCTCGTAAGAAGAAATTATATCCCCAACAATATTTTGCGTATCCACGGCTAACAGCATCGTTCTGGTTCTGCCGTTCTGAAGAGAGGTTTTTCTTGGCGAGCCATGCTTTTTATCACCCCAAATAACCTCGAAAGGATGACCCGGCAAGAATCCTCTATCGGCAATAAACCCCCATTTGAAAGATATGTTTTTGCCTATTAACCTTAAGCTGCTGTTGCGGTCAGACCTATCGCTTCGGCGTATTTCAGGTAGGTCTCAACCGATGCAACTACCACTCTGGCCTCAATGGCGAGTATTTCAATACCCACTAAAGAGACCCTAACCCAGGCATCAACCACAACCCCTTTGTCCAGGATTCGGTCAATGACCTCAACCAAACTGGAAGAGCCGATCGCTTTTTCTACTGCCATTTTAATCACCTCACTTTCATTGTTTTTCCAGAAGTCATCAAACATTTTAAGAACACACATTAAACAGGTATACCTGACATTAACCCCCTTATCTGCTTACATTGGTGAGCTTTATGCGTGTTATCCATACTGTAGACCCAAACTTGATTTTTGCCCACTCTGTTTTCGCACAAAAGAATATGTCCCTGCGGGCTGACAAAAATCACAACCCCAATTAGCTTTGTCGAAACTGAAAGAAGCACTCTCGATTCTGCGTTCGACTTATCCGCCCCAATTTGACAGCTCAACGGAACCCGTCTCTACTCTACGGGCCTTTATCAGCTATGCAATCGGCAAACTCTCTATAAACCTTTAGCAAACTCTTGTTTTTATGGTTTTTTGTAACTCGTAATTACTAATAAACCATTAGCTGCCACTATATTTCTGCCAAGTCATTGGACTCGAAAGCAATCTTCCTTTTCTGCAAGAGGCCAATAGCTTCTGCATGCTCTCGGGTGACGATTCTAACATTGGCCAATCAATAGGTAGCGGGTCTGCTTTTCTTTCGCTTGCTCGGTCAAGACTTTCGTTGTCCAATGGCTCCTCGATGTCCCCCAAACCCCTCATATCAGTATTGTAAACGTTGTTTTATATTGTGGAGCGAACGATAGAGCCGGCGATATTCAGCCGCAACATGAATGGGGGACATCAGTTTCTTGAAATCAAACAGCTTCATCAGGTAGCCGCTGGCTGATGATGCAGGTGATTGAATTGTCCCCTTTGTGGGCTAATAATTACGAGGGACGATCCTGAAAAAATAGTCTTCTGAACCGTTTTGCTCACAAACCGCTCCGACGCACGAAATTTAGCTTTGCTTGTGGTCAAAGAGTAATAGGGAAAGAAAGTTGGCAAATCTTTCAGGCGTTTGTTCCTTGACCTTTGTTCGCTCTTTTCTGAAGAACCAACGGTAATCGGGTCGTTCCTTATCGGAGGTTAATTTATTTTGACCGAGACCCAAAACTAACGGTAGACAGCACTCTTCTCTCCATGGGTTTTAGCACAGCATATTCAGCGCCCCTCCTTTGTTAAACGCCTCTTGAGAAGAACGTGACTTTTCAGCGCCAATGTTTATAAGAGGAGAAAGGTTTATATTTCGTAAGAAATGTGAAATTTTGATGTTTATTGCATTGTCTCCAATTTGTCTCCGGGCGTGAGTGATCTGGCATCAAATAGTCAAAATTAAGCTTAGAAATTTTACAAAAAACGCATCTTTAAAGATATTTTTAGCAAAAATAGGATTACCCTTCCTGACATATGTCTCACCGGTCATTTGTTATGATACGCGGAAAAAAGATGTTGTCTGGAAGGAGTTTTCTATGGGAGTACGAAATAAGAAACGTGAGGAACTTCGGCGTCTGAATTCCAAGACTCTCGACGCCAGGTTTCTCAACGAGATTCGGAACGGGCTAAACTGTTCACCATTTGAAGCTGAAGCGGTTCTCGAAGTGGTCAAAGAAGTCTACTTTCCTTTTTTAGATGAACAATCCGTCAAAGCTCCACCAGGAAAAGTTACTCTAATTGCTGTCAGCGCCGATGAGCCGGCGGGCAAACCCGTGGCGGATTGTGAAAAACAAAGTGTATGTTTGACGATACATCGCGGGCCTGAAGATGATCGGATTTTACAGCAGCAGGGAGCTGCTGGTTTTCGACCAGCTCGCATCCTTGACCTTTGCCAGGAAGCTTTGAGCCAAGGTGCCTTGCTGACTCGTGAAGACTTGGCCTACCGGGTATTCTTTGTGTCAACACGCACGATAACTCGAGACCTGAATGTACTTCGTGAAGCAAATCCCGATGTGATGATACCATTACGCAGTACCGTTCATGACATCGGTCCGGTATTAACTCATCGCACCAAGATCGTCCATTTGGCATTGGAAGGTAAAACAATGACACAGATTTGCCAGATAATGCATCATAGCCCTCAGGCGGTAAACAATTACCTTGCCACCTTTGTACGCTGTGTGCATCTTAAGCGAAGAGATATGCAGGTCGGACAGATTGCCTTTCTTTTACGCCGAGGCAAGGCTCTGGTTCAACAGTATCTTAACATTATAACAGAATGTGAATCGGACAAGAACATGTCCTATCATCTTGAGGAACTGATGCGTCTGGGAACATGCTCGAAAGATGAAAAAAAAGTATCCCGGAGGGCGAACCCATGACTAATAAGACTGATAGTCTAAAGGCCGGATTACAGCCGTTATTGGCCAAAACGCTTGAAAATGCCTTAGCTCACCGGATCGCGAAGGAATTCCCTCGTATTGGCGGACCTCGTATCTGCAAGCTTTGTGCAGAAATGATCATGGAGGTAGTTCATAATCATATCCGGTCGAAGGATTATGTTCATCATGGCCAGATAGTTTGGACGGCTATCAGCATAAATGACCGTCCTGGATGGTGTCAAAAGATTGCGGATACTGATCTGGTTACGGTGGTTTTGGATGCCAGTACTGCAGAAGACGTTCAGTCACGTATAGACCGGGCACACCCTCGTCAGTGGAGGTTGCGCAAGGCAATTCGAATGTGCCGCCAGGCATACGAGCAAGGAGGTTTATTAACCAACACCGATCTATCCGAAATATTAAACTTTGCTGATTCGCTCATAGCCCAGTTATTGGCAAACTATGAGCGTCAAAACAAAACTCTAATTCCTCGACGCGGAACTGTCCATGATGCCGGTAATTCGTTGTCACACAAATGGATTATTTGTCACAAGCGTTATGTTGAAGGCAAGAGTGCAGATCAAATCGCTCGTGAGACTTATCACAGTCTGGACGCAGTTGATCGTTACCTGGGACAATTCGACCGTGTACGACACTGTTTACAACAAGGGTTGGATACCGCCGAGATAGCTCATATTTTAAATTGCAGTGTTTCACTGGTTGAGGTGTATCAACAAATGGATAAAGAATTGGATGGCAAAGAATGATTGACCTCAATGATATTCACAGTAGAATCAGAATTGTCGATCAAGAGGATAGGGCTCTGCTGAGGAGCAACCCGAGCGCTTGGTCGATGCCGGAAGATGGACAGGAGCATATGGTAAAGCATATGCTCCTTCCTTCCTGTTCATCTTTTGGCTTTAAAGCGATAAACCTCCTTGCTTGGTGCCAAGCACCAAGCAAGGCAATACATATCAGAAACACCACACCGGTGGGATATATGTCAGTATTATATATCCGATAGTTCCACTTGAGGACAAACTCAAACAGGGATTAAGCTATCATTCTAATAGCCGAGAAGATTTACGTAACAGGGACGATCTAACGAATAGTTACTGGCTTTATTGTCTGGCCTGCAGCATTAATGAAATTGCAGTTCATTTTCATATACTCATTTTCTATACCAATGAAAACATTATCAAATTTAACCGTTAGTCCATTAACCAAAACCAGTTACGTATTTTCAATACGTCCCGTTGTGTGAAAATACCATTTTCACCCAATATATCTCAAATTCTCAAGCTCTTATTTTTAAGCAGCTGTTGGCTGTTAAGCCAATAATCCGACTTCTGCCCCGAACCGTTACCCTAAAGCACAGCTACCAGGGGGCAAGAAAAACATCAAAGCTGTGCTTTGTCCCTGGATATAATTACACATCCTTCGGCAATCTAAGTTCACACATTATATAAAGGCATCGCCCGCCTTGTTTTTGCCGAAGGTCAGCTTAATCCTTGCGGTCAAAGACCGCATGTGCGCTCGCAGCAAAGGATTTAAGTTTGACCTGAGGCACTTTGCCGAGGCGATGCCTTCCCACCCAATGCAATGCCGGCCCCTCTTATCTGCTTCTCCATCCGAACAAACCCACGAGCGGGTCAAAAGCAGCAATCAAAGGGCCAAATTTTGCTTTCTCCTCGCCGCAGCGGTTCATCATAGCATGTTGGCCCTTTCCAGTTGGCCCATTGTCTGGGGAAAAAGCAGATGGCTCGCTTCACCAAGATAATAATTACAATTACATTCAAAAACATTCGGTGAAGCTCGCTCATTCTCCTTTATCCCACAAAGCGTCATAACCAGCCGGCTCAATCCAGCTATCCACACATTTCCCAATGAGGCCCCAAAAGAGACATAAGCCCCTTTCTTGTATGATAGGCAAAATGACCCATCAAGCAGCAGGCTTTTGCCCCATCTTTTCTTCCAGCCTAATCATTACCTTGGAAATACACCCCCCCTTAATTTACATCCCGGTTTTATGTCCCTGCCAGGCGGCAAGTTGAACAACACGCTTGGGACTCTGCTCCCTTATGAAATACACCTCATCAAATCCTTCGCGTCTCAATCCCTTTGCTTTAGGTTTGTTGTTATGGAAATCCCTCCACATCCGCTTCACCTCTTCCAGGGATGTCCTTTTCTCCTTAAGCCATCTTTGTCGGATGATTTTCAAAGGCAAATCAAATACAACACAAATCTTCCTGTGGCGATGGTTAGGACCTTTCAGCGAATGCCGCCTCGCCTCCTTTGACATATGGCAGGCATCAAGGATAACATTACACCCATCTTTGAGGGCCCTTCGTTTCATTGCCTCAAAAACCTTCCATACCTTATCTTTACATTCGCAATTCTTGAAACTGTTAGCTAACTTCTTCCTTATGCGGTCAGAGCTTACAATCATGAAATTCCTGCCGAGCCTTCTTGCAAACGTGCTCTTTCCAGCATGTGAAGGCCCACAAAGGACAATAAGCACAGGTTGTTCACACAGACCAGGCTGGCCATGGCCATCTTTGGCAGATGCTTTTGTGTGGCCCCGGGCGGGGTCATTGCTACACGTGAACTCCAGGTAGCTCTCCCATTCCTGCTCTTTCTGGTCACGGTACCAGCACTTGCGGCAGACAAGGTCCGGCCACTCTACCGGTCCATCGCAGACCCTGCATCTGTATTCTTTCCGTTCGCTGCTCTGAGCACTGCTTTCTTGCCTTGCATAGTTGATTTCTTGCATAACGCAATCACCTCCTGAAGTGCAAGGCGGCCTGAGCGAGCCATCTGCCTTATCGCATCCTTCGCCTGCGTCCGAAGGGCGGAAGGCAGAATGAGTGAGCTCAGGCACATATTAGCAGGTGATTGCTGGCAGAGAAATCAAGCACCGGCAGGAAAGCTGGTGAACGATACGAGAAGAGATTAGTCAAATATAGGCCAAATACCGCCAAAAGGCGTCATCAGAAATCCATCATTGCCAATTATGAGTATATATAGTAATATTGTCACTTCATTTTTGACACAGTTTTTTTGAGTCCTATTTGCATGGTAGCCGAAGGAACAAAACATATTGGATGAAAGGATTTTTCGCATGGATGATTATCAGGTCAGGCGTGCACTCGGAGCAGCGATAGCTCCCTTCTTTAGAAAGTTTTACCTTTGCTTCATAGGAATAATGACCACAGTCCTTGGTTGGGCGATGTCTTGGGGTTCCTATCGCCTCTATACACAATCTCATGAGTCCTACGTTGTGCCAATGATATTTTTCGGATTTTTTCTGCCCTTCATATGTGTTGGCGGAGAAATATGGATAGTAAAAAGGGGAAGACAGAAGATTCGAAGCGTTTACTGCCATAAGTGTGGCAATGAATTTTCTATCGAAACTTTGTTTGAAACCCATAGATGCCCCAAATGTAGGTCAAGACGGCTTGAGGCCTATACTTAGGACTGAGCCAGAATCTTTGCATTGCTGTCCAATTCATAGACATCGTTTAACTTTTTTGCCTGCTGACCCAGCCAATAATTAAACTCCTGAAAGTGTTCTTTCTAACGGGTCATGATTTACCTTGCTCTATATTTGAATATCCTTTCATACTCTTTGTGAGTGCACCATTCGAGGATTATGGCTATGATTTCTACCCCCTCCCTACCCAGTGAGTAGAGCAATCGCCATGCATTTGGCAGGTCATATTTGTAAAGATTGTTGATGTCATACTTTTTTATGTATTCCTTCGGTATCAACCTCTTGGGTATTGCCGTCCCGCAGTCAGGACTATTCTCGATGTCCTCCAAGGCCCGGCAGATAAATCTGTAGAGCTCCTTGAACTCCTCGCTTGCCTTTAGCTTCTCGAAATTTTCCTTCACCTCTTCATCGGCAAAGTATATCTCCACCATTTAAATCGCCTTCAGGTCAGGCCTTGCCTTGTATTTTCTTATGAGGTCTGGATTATAGGCCCAGACTATCTTGCCCTCTTTATCCGACATAATGAATCCCTTTAGATAAAAATACTCGATTATGAGCGTCAGAGTTGGGTATATCACGGTTCTTGGTAAAGCTTTATAAAGCTCCGTTATGGTGCATGCACCGAGCTTTTTTATGGTCTCCTCTACCATCATCACAGTATCCAGTGTTGGCGAATGGGCGTTTCTTGACTTTTTCAATATCATTTGACTGAATTGTGTGGCGTTGCTCATGGTGCACTTCCTCCTCCCTCTGTTTTCATGAGAGCAGAGTCTTTCTGTATTTATATATGAATATTCACACTTAAATACTTATTGGAGGGTAAAAGTAGAATTCTAATGCTGCTTTCTGGCGTGCTTAGGCAAGAAGGCCTTGGCCATCGTACCGAGGCATCTACAATTTTAACCTTTCCAGAGATTCACTTTAATATTCCAAGTATCCTTAACATCCTACGTCGGCTTCTTCTACTTCTCATCTGAAAACTCCTTTAGGACCTGTTTAGCAATCTCTTTGCATTTGTTCCATTCCTCAGAACCGGGCTCCGGAATCTTTCCCCCATTGACTTCGCTTTGCTTCAGCAACACATCCATCATCAGTTCTGCCCTGGTGCCACCAAGTGATTTACCAATTTCTCTGAACCCATTCTTAAGAGCTTCAGCATTCTGACTGTCGTTGATTCTTAAAACGAACAAGATCAGTAGCAGCGTGTGCATCGTCTGCCGGATTGCCAAGTTAGACATGATTACTCGCAATCGAGTCTATTTCTGCTTTCCGTAAAGCGCTTTCACGAAGTCAATGAAAATATCTGTCTCTTTAGCCTGTCGCATAAGGTTTTCCGATTCCATTGTTAGAGAATATTTCCTGGAATAGTGTTGTCGTTGCGCTCTTGCTTCAAAGACTATCTGTTGACCCTCGGAAAGGCCTACAAAAAAACCTGAAATATAGTCGCCCATTCTTATAGCTTCTTCTCTCAGCCGCTCAGACTCAATTTTTAGCTGGCGGGAGCGGTTTTCAAACTCACTAACATAGCTGTTAAATAAATAAGTTGCACCTGGTAGCAAAGCTACCGTAATTGTTTGCATGGAACGGACCAACAGTTTCCTATCTGGTGTAGCTGCTAACTCATACGCCTCATCCAGATGATTGCTAGGAGTCTGTCCGAGTAATTGATTTAGTTATGCTTTTTTATCTTTTTTTTGGCCTTAACTTCAAATTTCACACGGCGATACTCTATTTGCGGCGCAAATTAAACTCTTGCCTTTCAAGACGGC
>Ga0315293_10002793_pt1 | contig 16823 bp, 17 predicted proteins | sample YL17G13_20_MG_FD_203071 | JGI IMG/M metagenome (GOLD analysis project Ga0315293, IMG submission 203071) | Sediment microbial communities from Yellowstone Lake, YNP, Wyoming, USA - YL17G13_20 | ecosystem: Environmental > Aquatic > Freshwater > Lake > Sediment | place: USA: Wyoming | collected...
AGCAATGATGCCAACGCTACCGAGCGGATGTATGTGGCTCTGAAAGACGATGCCAACAAGGTGGCGGTTGTATATTACGACGGTAACCCCAATCACGTCAGGGAAGCGAAATGGCATCAGTGGGATATTAAACTTACAGATTTCACCAATGTCGAATTCAACAGTGTCAAGAAGGTCTATATTGGGTTCGGTAACAGAGACACCCATCCGGCCCCGGGCGGTTCGGGTCTGGTATATTTTGACGACATCCGGCTGTATCCGCCCAGATGTGTGCCGAGTCGTGCGAAACCTGCAGGCGATTTCAATAATGACTGCCTGGCTGACTATGCTGACCTCAAAGTTATGACAGACGGCTGGCTGAACGATTACCAATTCGAGGATTTTGCTTCGCTGGCAGATAGCTGGCTTGAGGAAGTATTATGGCCGCAGTAAGCCGCAGGCAGTCGAGTGGTTCGACCCTGAGCTCACCGCCGAAGGGTTGTCAGCCAATAACTTGCAAAATACCGGGGCCTATGCAAAACGCACAAGCCCTGATTGTTTTTGGACTACGCCGGTTCAGGCAGGAATCTTTCAAAATCCTGACACTTCCAATCAGACAACCCATAACTTCTGTCCGATATAAAAACAAAATCAGGACGACCGGTTGTCTTGCCTCCGGCACGCACAGCTAAACCCGAAAGCATATTTGGCCGATAACTCAAATAAACTTGCATTTGGCAAGGAGGAGAACGTCCTATAAGGAAGATGGTCAGATTCAATTTGCCCTTATGGCCCGGAGCCGAAAGGCTCCTCAGCCGGGCGGGGGGTGCGCTATAATGTTAGTGTTTGATGTCACCATAAAAGATTACCTCAAAGAAATCGACAAGGCCTCTTTGCTCACGCTTAAACAGGAGCGAGAGTTAGGCAGGCTGGTCGTCGAGCAAAACGACCCCTGGGCCAGAGAACAACTGGTGCGAAGCAACTTGAGATTGGTCGTCAATATCGCTAAAAAGTACGCCGGTCGAGGAATGAGTCTGGGCGACTTGATTGAGGAGGGAAATCTGGGGCTTATAAAGGCGGTCGATTACTTCGACCCCGAGCGCGGGACACGTTTCAGCACCTACGCCGCCTGGTGGATAAAGCAAAGCATCAAGCGCTCGCTGCTGGAAAACATTCAGCCGGTCCACATCCCCACCTATATGGTCGGGCTGATAAATCACTGGCGGCACACGGCAGCGGAACTGCAGAGCAGGCTCGGCAGGGCTCTTACCGTTGAAGAAATGGCCGACATAATGCACCTGCCGCTGCGAAAAGCGAAAGTCATACACCACATCGTTGAAACCTTAAGCTCCGTAACCGACGCCGCAGGCGGCGATGAAATGGACGAAGACCAGATTCTCGAGACGACCGTGGCAGACCAAAACACAGGCAAGCCCGAAGATACCATGGTCGCAGACGAGGAAAAGGTAAAGGTCTTGAAGCTGCTCAACAAAATCGAGCCGAGAGAAGCCGAAGTGTTGAGACTGCACTACGGCCTGCACAGGAATAAGCCGATGACACTCAAAGAAATCGGCAAACAACTGGGGCTGACCAGAGAGAGGATTCGCCAGATACGACGTGATGCGCTCATCAAACTCTACGAATATATGGACGAAGAGCAGTCTGATATAAAACTCAATAAAGCTTGCATTTTCCCGGCGGCACGCTAACATACGCAAAAAGGACAGATTAAACTACGGCAACAACAAGTACCACGGAAGGCAACCCAATGACCGACAAAAAAATAGACCTCAAAAGCCACATCCGCAACATCCCCGACTGGCCCAAAAAAGGCATATTATTTCGCGACATCACGCCGTTGTTGGCCGACCCACAGGCGTTTGCAGCGGCGGTGAACGCCCTTTGCGCCAATTTCAGAAATAGCGGCGTTGAATACGTCGCGGCTGTGGAAGCAAGGGGATTTATATTCGGCGCCGCCGTCGCAAAAACGCTCGGCGCAGGATTCGTGCCTATCCGCAAAAAGGGCAAATTACCCTTCAAAACCGAAGGCGTAAGTTACGATTTGGAGTATGGAACCGACACGTTGGAAGTGCACCAGGATGCCGTAAGAAAAAAAGCAAAGGTTTTAATGGTTGATGATTTACTGGCGACGGGCGGAACAATGGCGGCGGCCTGCAAGCTCATCGAAAAAATAGGGGGACAAATCGCAGGAATAGCCTTTCTCGTTGAGCTTAAAGAATTAGCCGGACGGGACAAACTCGGCGGATATAAGGTCATCGCCGTTATATCCTATTGACTGTGCCCCAATCCAGCGCCCTGCCGCCATCATGACAACCATTCACAAAACGCAGCCCCGCCAAAAACAAAAGGGCTCAGGCCCCCACCTGAACCCTTCTTATTCGAGTAACGCACAATACGCTTCGGCGAAGCTGCCCTATTTCTTGCGCCCCGTCACCAAAACCAACGCACCCAGCCCAAGCATCACCAGCGTAGCTGGCTCTGGGATGCAGATGGTTTCAGCGATCACAGAATCTATGCTGCTGCCGGTACCGCTGAAGCCTAAGCAGATAATTTCGGACCGGGGGTTTGGCTCAAGACGCCAACCGATGGTTAATTCTCTCCAGAAATTATCCTTACTGGTTACGGTTTGACCGAGGTAAATTACATTTTCGCCTGCTGGTATTGGTGTCACTGTAGCTGCATCTAAATTTCCCTCATAGATTATTTTTAGCCAGATTTCCTTATACCCATCAGGGAAAGTTCGATTTGGAATTTCCAGAGTGAGATCGAGAAATTCTGCGTGCCATACGCCCTTGTGTCCGTCATAGGATTCGTACCAGCCGAAAGTGTAATCAGGTTCGCCTATGAGCGTAAGCGTGGGCGTGCCGTAATCATTTGCGACGACTTCCGGCAAAGCAGGGTTGTCGCTGTCGTTAAAGGTCCACTCTTGATAGGTGGTTGGTGGTTGCCCAAGGGGATTGGTCTGCCAGACTGGTGCTGCCGATGCTCCTGTGGCGACGATAATGCTAATTAAGCAACTCAGGAAAATGCTTGATAATTTCATCTGCAAGTCCTCCTTTACTTGTAATCTAACGTCACTCCGTTTATGCACATTAGTGCCTGTAATCTTCAGGCACAGAGCCGATTTACCCTCACCCCAATTTGACCTTTTCTGGCCTGCCGGCTTATCACAACAGTCAGGTCCGAAAAGCTTCATCACTTCTTTAAGTAAAGAGCATAGCTCCTTTCCGGAGTAAAAGTCAAGAATTTTTCTCGGTATTTTGGGCTTAAAGCCGGCTCGCCGGTGGTTTTTTTATAAGTATGGCTGCACCAAGGAGTTATATTTAGCAAAAATTTGTGATTTTTCTAAAAATCCGATAAAAACCCTTTTTCTTGGGTTCTGGTGAAGACCTCCTGGCCAAGGTGCAGACCTGCTGAATCAGGATGGCATTTTTCTTGCAAGGGCGATGCGGTCATTGTTGTTAAAGTCTTTTTCGATTTTGATGTCACCAAGTGCACCTGTTTTTTCCAGCAGTCCTCTAACTGCCGGACCCTGCGAGTAACCTATCTCCAACATCAACGCGCCCCCGCTCTTCAGAAAAGAGCCCGCATTTTCAATGACCTTACGGTGAACATCCAGCCCATCAGTCCCTGCAAACAAGGCCAACTTTGGTTCGAAGTTTTTTACATTTTTGCCGAGAACCTCAAACTCAGAGTCGCTTACATACGGAGGGTTGCAGACAATCAGGTCGAATTTCTCCGTATCAAGTTGAGACAGCAGCGGGCCAAATAAGTCGCCGCACAATAATGTCACTCTGGTCTCAAGCTGGTACCTTTTGACATTCACCGCGGCAACCTTCAAAGCGGCGTCAGAGATGTCCGTGGCAATTATGCGGGCATTGGGAAAATTCTTCGCGATTGCGACAGCGATACATCCGCTGCCGGTGCACAAGTCACAGACGAATTGAGTGCCGGTGCGAGCCCCGCTGGAAATTTCCTCTTTTTGCATCATACTGCCCGCCATAAGGTTTCCAACGGGGCGGGTCCGCAAAAACTCAATCGCACACTCCACAAGCAATTCCGTCTCCGGCCGGGGAATCATACAGTCGGGCGTGACGTCAATTTCCAGAGAATAAAACTCGGTTTTGCCGACAAGGTATGCAATCGGCTCACTTTCGCCAGCCCGTTTCACCAATTCGTGCAGCCGTTCCAATTGCTCCTGTGTAACAACCTTGTTAAATTGTGTGTACAATTCAATTCGCTTCATTTGCAGAACGTGACTGAGCAGCAGCTCCGCACTAAGCCGAGGCGGGTCGATACCTTTTTCGGTAAAGTATTCGGTAATCCAGATTAAGAGCTTTTGTATCGTCCAGTTTTGCATCGCCAGATTATAGATGGAGCAAAGAAAAGTGAAAGGCAAAAAGAGGTTAGAGAACTGCTGGGTTTGTTTGGGTTTGTTTTCACCGTGACTGCAAAATCGTTCCTTTTCATAATACTTTGTGAGACTAAAGCTTATGTTCATTTGAGCATTTAGCAAATTGGGTTTGTTTTGCATTTATTCGTCTTTCGTCGCTCGTCTCTCGTCGCTCGTATTGCGCATAGCGCAACTCTATACGGTTGGAAAGGATTTGAGCTTCGCTGGCCATGAGAGAACCTCCAAGGATGCCAATATAAATTCGAAATCCGAATTTCGAAATCCGAAACAATCTCGAAATCCAAATGACACAAATTCAAAACAAATTGAACATTAACAAATGACTGGATTTGACTTGGGTTTGCTAACCCTGAAGACCTTGCCCTACGGGGCGGTTGACGTTTGCATGCTCGCAAACTGGCGGGAATTTTAACATATTTTCAAAGAAAAGTCAACAAAAATCGATGCTCGATTCTCGATACTGGATGCTGGATTCTCGATACTCGATTCTCGATGTTAGATGCTCGATGCTCTGCCGGAAGGGGTTTTTGAGTGAGGGTTTTGAGGAAGGAGGATTTGGTCGCCGAAGGCGGAGTTTTGAGTTTTTAGTGTTGAGTTTTGAGTTGGTTGCTGGTCGTTAGTCGTTAGTTGGAGAAGCCACCGGACGGCAGATTTTGAAGATGGCGGGCAAGCCCTCCAGACGGAGTGGCGGGCAAGCCCTCCAAAAAGAGCGGCGGGTAAATTTTGGTTTGGCCGTCCGGCCTTCGCAGCCGAAGCGGTTGCTTCCATTCTCCGTAATACTACGAAGGATGAATCGGCGGAGTAGGCAAGGAAAAGAAATTAGGGTCTCTCGAAAAACGACGCTGTCCCTATTATTCCTAATAGGGGACTGTGGAAAAGTCGAAAAAGCCAATCACGCCAGTTCGCCGAAGGCGGATAAATCGGGGAAAGGGGGCGGAGGAAAATCAGAAAGAAAAATTACAAACAGGAAAATAAGGCTGGCAAACGAAGTAGCGGCTATTGAATCCTAATATGTCCGTTCTTTTGAAGGTGATCAATGTAAGCTTCTTTTGTCATTGGACACTCAATCAAATCATCTAATTCATGCCGGCGAAGTTTTAATTGTTTAGCCATTAGCGATAACAGATTGTCTCCATATTCAGATAGGCCATGACTAATTTGCGTTCTTATTTTTGTTATTCTTCCTCCTACGCATAATCTTAGTATCGTATGGTGACTTTCATATTCTTGAAAACCTTTACTCGTTAGTTTGGCTTTAATTTCCCTTGTCTTGTAAGTACTCATTCTATGTTCTCAACCTCTTTTACCAATTCTTTAAATTTTTTCTTAAGCTGTTGAGCATCCAACGTTAATTTACCATCTTTTTCTTCTGCAATTTCATCCCAATCTGCTGCAAACTGTTCGCGAAACGAACATAATGCTTCATGCCTTGACGGTCCATAAGTTAAAATTTCCAAAGGCGAGAAATCACACACCCAAACATCATCGATAAAACTCTGTTGTATCTGAATTGCCTCATTCAGGATAAAACGACGATTTCCATAGTCAACCTTTGTCCAACGAAGTGGTATTATTGGCTCAACGCTTGTAATATCTATAATCTGTTCAATTCTTGCTACATCACCTCTATCATTTAAAGTGGCTCGTCCTTTAACCTCCACAAGTGAACCAGGTATAAGATCACGAATTACATTTTCGTAATCGGGCGAGTAGTGACATTCAATATGTCTATTTTGTACAATCAAACCTACACGTAGTTGTCCAGACTGGACTTCAATTAGATAAAGAATACCTGTCAATTTCCTAATTGCTGCCTCAGGTATTTCAAGAGTATCTTCGCGAATCAAAGTACTAATACTATCACGGAATCGTGAATCTAGAATAACTGGTCTACCATTTATCTGTAAATTTACCTGATATTCGGAATCTTCTTCTGGAGATAAGGGGAGAATCGAATTAACGATACGAGCCCTTTGTCCAGAGTCTCCGTAGATTTTACGAAGTTGTTTTATATCTTTTTTGGCAACAACTTCCAGAGTGTTACCTAATCGTTGCAATGCCAAAACTCCCAAATCATCTCCTTCAAAAAGCTTAGAAGGAGGAGGCAATTCACTAACGATTGTTAAACTTCCCGGTACGGCCTTCCGAAAAACCAATGAACAGGCCTGAACAACATCAGATCGCCAAGCACCACGCCGTCCACCACCCTCTATAGCTGAACCAACATTTAAGAGTAATTTTTGGGCTGCTTGGAGTTTTTTGGACAGAATATCGATTGAAATATCACCTGCGGCTTCTATCTTTATAATAAGTTGGCGATTATGGTCCGACATAACTTTGAACCTTTTACGAAGATACTTCGAGACTTGTGATTAACATAATTCCTAGTGATTCTTATCGGTCAAATGCGATTAAAACTTCAACAGATGTTTAGAACAACAAATTCTAAAGTAATCCATCCCACGTTGCCAACTCAATGCAATCGGATAAATTATAACATAAGATAGGGAAAAAGTAAAAGGGAAAAATGGGGAAAACCGGAGGGCCGGCGACGGCTAAACGCCCCCCCCCAGCATAAAGCTGGGGGCTAAACGACATTTTGAGATTGCCTCGCTGCGCTCGCAATGACCCCGCACCTTTTGAAATGATAAATGATAAGTGATTATTTCCGCATAATCCGGGAAGTGCGGGTCCAGAAATAAATTTTGTCCATCATTCAGGGAAAGGCGATGCACTGTCGGTTGTGCTTTTTGCCGGTTATCCAGACCTTAATCCTGGCGTCCGAAGAATGGAAATAGCTGTTTAATCTCGGCGGGCGACGGCTGGCGGCCATACTCACACATCTCGAATGCCTCGGCGCAGCGAATTTTTTGGCCTTTTTCCTGACCGTGAAGCTCGATTAGTTTATCGCGATACTTATTGGCGATGGCCTCGTCTCTCGCGGCAAATCTCTTGAATACCTCCTGCCGGCGCTGCTCACGGGCAGCAGGTTCCTGCGGGACGGGGACGACCTTTTCAAAATTGCCGGTCGCCCAGAGCGACTCAATCTGCGACTCTATGCACCAGAGCGCATTTGCCTTCTTCTCCAATACATCGTCAATGCCGACCACGACGTCCGGCTTAAACGGCTGCGGTTTCTGGAAATTGTCCACGAGGTACAAAAACGCAGGGTTTTTCGCCAACTGCGGGACATCGGGGCAAAAGTGCGCAACTGTAACCATAAACGCCGCATCCTGCATCAGGATACCGGTATATCGATGGTCCGGATGATAGTCATTCGGCCGGTGGCCTATCACAATGTCAGCTTTCCACTGGCGAATCAAACGCACAAGGACCTTACGGTTTTCGAGCGTCGGCATAAGCTCGCCATCGTGATTATCGAGGACCTCGGTCTCGATGCCGAGCACCCTGGCTGCCTTTTTGACTTCTTCTGTCCGCCGTTTGGCCAATGGTCCCCCGGCCATAGTCGCGTGACCAATGTCACCATTGGTGAGCGAGACAAATTTTACTTTATGGCCCTGGGCCGCCCACAGTGCGGCGACGCCTCCTGCTCTGAGTTCACAATCATCCGGGTGGGCGCCAAAGACAATGATGTGAAGTTTGCCCTTTTCAGATTCCTCCAGGACACCAGCCGGCACAGACGTAGAAGAAGTTTGTGGGGCAGCGGGAGCCGGGCGGCTGTAAAAGACAAATATCGATACTGCTATTGCCGCCGCCAGAACCAAAATTACCGGGCCAGGAATTTTCTTATTCATAAGTTTTCTCCTTGAAGTAATAAGGTTGCAGATTAAATGTAAACCTTGTCCATCATTCTTGGGAAAGCGATGCACTGTCTTATGTGCTTTTCGCCGGTTATCCAGGCAACGGTCCGCTCGACTCCCAGGCCGAAGCCGCCGTGCGGCACCGAACCATATCTTCGCAGGTCCAGATACCAACTGTACGTTTCGGGGTTCAGACCCTGTTGGCGAATGCGCTCAATCAGGCGCCCGTAATCATCTTCCCTGACCGAGCCGCCGATGATTTCGCCGAAGCCCGCGGGCGCAAGCAAATCAAAATTCAAAACAACCTTTTCATTTTGCCTGTCGGTCTTCATATAAAAGGCCTTGGCCACCTTAGGATAGTGCGTGACAAAGATAGGCCCATCGTGCATTTGCGAAATGATAGTCTCATCCGAGCCGCCGAGGTCCTTGCCCCACTGAAATTCAGCCGCTAATTTGGCGTGCTTCGGATTGTTCTCAATTTTTGTCTCCGCTTCTGCAAGGTCGCCTTGCAATTCAATTAGCTCGGCGGCAATTTTGTCCTTCTGCCATTGTTTCAACTGACCTGCTTGCTGCTTTTCAAGCTCGACTATTTTTGATTCAAGCTGCTGCTTTTGATTTTGAAGCTCCTGCAACTGCCCTGCAAGAAAATCCGCGGTCTTTGAGCTGGTCAGAACACCGGCAGCCTCGGTGTAAGTGAGCCGGTAAAAAGGCGGCTTGACCTTCTCAAGAGCAGCAATATCGGCGCCTAATGTTTCAAGCTGACTTCTGTTATTCTGCAGGACCTGTGCGACAATAAAGGATACAAAATTCTCAGCCAGCTCAAGCAGACCATCCAATTCGATAAAAGCCACTTCCGGCTCGACCATCCAGAACTCGGTCAGGTGCCGGCGGGTCTTACTCCTTTCGGCCCTGAAGGTCGGGCCGAAACAATATACCTTGCCGAAGCTCATCGCGGCAGATTCCAGATACAACTGACCCGTCTGGGTCAGGTGCAGGGGCTCGCCGAAATAATCGACCTCAAAAAGTGTCTGCTGGTCCTCGCCAACTATGGTAGTAAAAATGGGCGTGTCGATTAGCGTAAAGCCGTTATCGTTGAAAAATCTGCGGATGGCATCGATGACGGTGTGGCGGACTTTACCGATGCACCACTGCCGCTGCGAACGCAAATGCAGGTGACGGTGTTTGAGCAGAAAATCGATGCCGTGCGATTTCGGGGTAATAGGATATCCTTCTGCCAGAGAAATTATTTGCGCATCGGTTGCAGCCAGTTCGTATCCGCCGACGCTTCTCTGCTCGGCCCGCACGATGCCGGTTACGGTAAGAGAGGATTCCTGGCCGAGGTGGATGAGCTTTTCAAAAAGCTCATCCGGCACCTTGCCCCGCTCAACAATGCACTGACACAGGCCGGTGCCGTCGCGAATAATCATAAACTGAATCTTGCCGCTCGAACGGCTGTTATATAACCAGCCGGCAAGAGTTACTTGTTTGCCCACATACTCAGATAACCGGTCAATCGCTGCATACACATTGCTCATAGTCCAATACCCTTCACAACCTAAGCTATTATTTTGGCCAGATATTACCGGCGGCTCCATATAATGAAAAGCGAGAGTCGTGCCTTTCGTATTCAAATTGGCTGCCCGAAACCGGGTCTATGAAGGCCTCAGCCAGCACCCGTGATTTTATTGCATTAAGGTCTGGCGGCCAACCGCCATTTTCGTTTTTGTATTGTTTTATCGCCACCAAAAGTCGCGAGCCCCTGCGGAAAGCAAGAGATTTTAGATATATCTCGTGAAACCTGTAGTAGGTTGACTCTGACATACCGGTTAGTAACTTGATTGTAAGGAGATAATTTAGCTTGAATCGCAATCGGGCCCCATCAGGTTTTCTTTTCCAGTCAAAGTTGGGGGCGGCCATCGCATAGTATTTTCCGTAGCTCTTATCAATTGCCTTAGCGATTTCTTGCGGCGTAGAAGGCATAAAGAACCAGCCCAGCACGGCAGCTCCTTTACCGCGTTTTCTTTGCCAATAAGACAATACCGGCGCATCTTTCAGAAAGTAGGCATCCGCTGGTACAAATGGTTTGCGGCTAAACCGCACATCGCCCCGCGGATTTACCTGGTAAAAGAAACAGCAAAAAGAATTCTTATCAAGAAGCTTCTCATACTCGAGCGCTTTTCCAAAATCCAAGCCCCAGTTGTTTTTCAGGTCCGGCAGAGAAGTAGCTATCGATTGAAGTTGCTGCTCGGTAGGCTCGCCTTCCATTATAAACCGGTTAAGGTGGGTTAAGGCCCGAGCTTCAATAGCAACACCCACCAAAAAATCTATTATTGCCGGTTGCTGATATAAGTGATTAGCCATTCGAGTAAGGCAGAGATATTTTTCGAGGCCGGCGTCGGTTCGGCCTTCAGCAATATCATTATTGGCAACCGAGAGCAGCAAAAATGCACAGCGTCGCATTTTCTGTAAATGTTCCCAACGTTCAGTGTCCGCAGGATTAGCCGTTATTGAGAATCTGCACTTTTCAATTCGGGATATTTCCATCAATGTATCTATCGTTCTTTGATGGCCTTTCAGCCATTCGGCGGTTTCCGGATGGTCCTTTGAAAGCCACGGCTCGGATTTTGACGAAGGTGTTGTTTTAGCAAAGAATTTGGGCTGATTGGAATCTATATCCAATCCCTCAAATAGCTTGCTATAAAGTAATGCGGCGTTTTCGCTGTCCGGGACCGCGTATTTGGCCTGAAGGGCAGCCAGCTCTTTCTCAAATGTATAAGGCCGCCAGCCGCCATTTTCATCGGGCAGAAAAACCCAGATAATCAATACTACCACTACTGCGGCAACTGATAGCCAGAACCATTTACGATAAGGTTTAGGGAGGATAGTGCAGGCCGCGAGAATGATAAGCAGGAGAACTATTACCTTCCAGGGAGCATCATAGACAAGCGCCCCAAGTATTAGCGATGTAAGCAGCCCCAGCCAAATCCACCCAAAGATTCGCTTGACGATTCCGCGTTTTTTGGGTTTTTTTTCTTGTTCGGCCATTGGTTCATCCTCTCTCTATTCACACTGGATTACGCATTATCAACTCTTACCTTAACGACTACTTTATGAACATTTGATGGATGTTTCAACTGACAGCCGGGGATGTGGCCATCCTGTGGAAAGAGGATGCAAAACATCCCCGCCTCAAGTTTGACCTCGCTGATTCTCTCAGGCGCCCGGTAGAAAACAATGTCCCTGTCCCCGGAATATGGCTGCGTGATTGAAAGCCCTTGTATCGGTGCATAAGCGAGCAGCTCCTCGCCGCTCAATACCACCTGAATATCGATGTATTTGCGGTGGGCCTCAAGCTTATCTTGCTCCATCGGTTTGGTTGTGTAGTGCTGAACGATGTAATAGAGGTTGTCACCTTCGACACTGTATCTGCCATCTTCTTTTTCCCGCAGTGCCGCATCGGTCAGGATTTCGAATGCCTTTGCGAATCTGCCGTTTAGAGGCAGATACATATTGGCGTTTTCCAGCTTATCCGCAATCATTTTCACACTTCCAGTTTTTCTCGCAGGTGGCTTATAAGCTGCCCGGTCGAGACCCTCACCTGCTCCATCGAATCGCGCTCTCTTACGGTTACCGTATTATCCTGTTTTGTCTGTTACCATACTATACACCACAGAGCAATTTTTGGAAAGCACACACTTGAAGATTATACCGCTGGCGATTTTGGTTTTCTCCGCTTGGGGACGCCTTACGGCGGAGTCCCTCATTTCCTTGTGAAATCCAAGATTGACAGGTTCCTGATGTTGTGATACCTTGTAATTAAAATGAGAATCAAATATTTTCCTGATACGGATACGGCGTTGATGGAGTTTTCGGGACTTAAAGTTGCCGAAACGAAAGAGATTAACGAGAACATTTATGTTGATCTTGATGCATCGGGTAATCTGGTGGCAATGACTATTGAACATGCCAGACAACAGGCAAGTCTCCCATCCCTTTCGTATGAGCAGATAATAGATAAAAAGACGCCTGACAAGCCATTCCAGCGGACGACCGGTAGCCGCCGATGATTTTTTTCGTTAAGAGTCGCAGCCAAAATAGGGAGAATTGCCGATGGTGTATGAATCGCGAAATGCTGGGAGGCAGAAATGAATATGATGTCCCCAAATTTCAAATTATTTAAGGTAAATCAGTTATGCAGCGTTGAGGAATGGAGTGTTAGTGTTAGACCCCAATTGTGCGTCCTAAAGGGTATAGGTTGAAACCATATATACAATGTTAGGCCACGAATGAGTTCAGATGCGACTGGGCAAAATATTCATCACATTCAAAGGATTACGATGCTAATTTGGCACAATACTGCGCCGATTACGAAGACGTTATTTGGGGATGGAATGATGAACCTCCTGTCAATGAACCCAAGTTACTGAGGGAATTAGAAGCGCTCCAACAAATTGTTGAACTGGAACAGTTAGGAGAAGGATGGCATGTTTGCGCTCCAAAGCATTTGATGAAAGAATTGCTCTGCAAGCCAACTCATAACCAGAGAAGAGTTTATTCTATTCTGCTGCAAACTTGGGAGGAAGGAGGACAACAAGAGGCTAATGATGCGAATGAGGAAACGATTATGCAAATTGAAAAATCACTTCATCCATTGAAACTAAAAGATAAAGACAGACGACACTTAGCTGAAGCAATCGCATTGGGAGCAGTATGGTTCCTTACAAATGATAAAAGATTGATAAATCATACTCGCCCCCCAGAGTGTCCGAATCTCATTTGTAATGTGCAGGGTGTTTATGTTGCCAGACCCTCCGAGTGTATTCCAGAAATATCCAGAGGGTTATTCTTAAATACAGACCAATCGGATTGATCAGAGGAAATCTTGGGACGCCATACTTATTTTTCCGCCGTGTTTTCACAAGAACGCAGGGCTAAACCGGTTGCAAAACAAAACAGTCATCGGGCGTTTGCGATTGGCGAGAAGATATGTTCCGTGAAGTATCGAGACCGTGTAGCCGTGTTTGGTTTTATAAGGATGTTGTGTCTTCTCGATCAGGAAGTTCCAGCAGGCGAACATCCTCCAAATCGACCTGGCGTCCGCAGGCCCGCTTGGCGGCGATAAGGTCTTCTCTGGATAGAATAAAGAAGTCCTGTCCTTGGTAGGTTACGGTCTTGCGCCTACGCCAGGCGTCCTGAAAGGAAACGCCAGGGGTGCGTGTCTGCACATCAATCCTTACTCGATCATTAAAGACCGTGATTTCATGTGCTACGATGTCCTGGGCATTCGTCATAGTGGCCGTGCCGAACCCTGCCTCTACCAAAGCTGTCAGGAGTCGCTGGGCGTTTTCGGGGGTCGCCTCAATCAGGATATCCAAGTCAAAGGTAACGCGGGGGACGCCATATAGTACCGAGGCAACACCTCCGATAACCATGTATCTGACCTCATGTCGCTGAAAGAATTTGAACACGTCCTGCAATCGGTTGAGCATGGCTTCGATCCTTCAGGTTAGGATTGACCGATAAGGCTAATTCGATGAAACTACAGAACACATCCATGCGGTCGGCCATGGAAAGAGACCGGAACCAGAGGGTCTTGGCCTCTAATGATTCTTGATTTCTGTCGTGCCGAATCGTTAGTTTCATAGCTAATATCTTAACACATTAAGTAGTGGCTCGCAATGAAAATTAGTTAATCACTGCGCACCGGGTTTTTTGCAATCATTACACATCCAGTTTATCTCGCAGATAACCCTTGAGTTGATCCGACGAGACACGCACTTGGTCCATTGAGTCGCGTTCGCGAATTGTTACGGTCTGGTCCTGAAGGGTCTGGCCGTCAACGGTGATGCAGAATGGTGTGCCGGCCTCATCCTGTCTGCGGTAGCGCCGGCCGATTGCACCCTTCTCATCATAGTAGCAGTTGAGATACTTTTTGAGGTCGTTGTAGATATTGCGGGCTATCTCGGGCATACCATCTCTTTTGACTAATGGAAAAACGCCAACCTTTACCGGCGAAAGCGATGGATGGAACCGAAGCAGATTCCTCGTTTCGCCGCGGACCTCCTCCTCATCATAAGCATCAACCAAGAAAGCGAGGGTGCTCCTGTCGATGCCGGCGCTCGGCTCGATGACATAGGGAATGAATCGCCTCTTTTTCTCATCATCGTAATAAGAAAGCGGCCCTGACTGATAGTCCTCCGCCTCCGGACCTAATTCGACCTTTGATAAGTCGCGGTTATTTTCAAACCACTTATTGATGGTTCTCATACCGCGCTGATGCTGCCGCAGGTCGAAATCCGTGCGATTTGCAATACCTTCAAGCTCCTGCCAGTCGCCGGAGCCGAACGGGAACTTGTATTCCACGTCCACGCAGGCCTTGGCGTAGTGTGCAAGCTCCTCACGGTCGTGCTCACGGAAGCGAATGTTCTCTTTTTTCAGGCCCAGGCCGGTGTACCAGTTGAATCGCTGTTGCTTCCAGTGCTCGAACCACTGGTCATCGGTGCCCGGCTCGCAGAAAAACTCAAGCTCCGCCTGCTCGAACTCGCGAGTGCGAAAGATAAATGCCTTGGTGGTAACTTCGTTGCGGAAACTCTTGCCTATCTGGGCGATGCCAAAAGGAATCTTGACCCGAGTTGTATCGAGGACGTTCCTGAAATTCACAAAAATCCCCTGCGCGGTCTCAGGCCGAAGGAACATCGTCATCGAGTCCTCAACGTTGGCTCCCATTTGCGTCTCAAACATCAGCCGAAATGGCATCGGGTCGGTAAATTGCCCGACCGCGCCACAACTGGGGCATACCTTATTGCTCAAATCGCCGGTTTTTGCCATAGCTGCATCGAGAGCGATATGCTCGGTGTGTTCTTCATTACGGTCAACCAGATGGTCAACGCGGGTTCTGGTATTACACTTTTTGCATTCCGCGATAAGGTCGGCGAATTTGTCGGCGTGCCCTGAGGCCTTCCAGACCAGAGGGTGCATAAGTATGCTGCAATCAAGGCCGACAACATCGTCCCGCATCTGGACGACGTTTTTCCACCAGGCCCTTTTGACGTTGTTTTTTAGTTCAACGCCTAACGGCCCGTAGTCGTAGCAGCTTGCTAATCCACCGTAGATTTCGCTGGACTGAAATATAAATCCCCTTCTCTTGCACAACGATACGATGTCATCGAGTTTGGTAATCTTTGCCATATACTGTCTCCGTAATTATTAACCGAGATTATTATATAAGCCGGCGCGGTAATTACAAGAAATGAAAGATTATGGTTCCAAGTCTGATGAAGGCAAATCCGAAATACGAAGCACAAAATTCGAAACAAATTCAAATAACCAAAGCCCGAAAGTCAAAACAAGCCCTGAACCACGAGCCACGAATCACGCTTCACGAATCACAACTTAACCGCCGAGACCGCAGAGGACGCAGATAGCGAATCGAGATACGACGACGATCCACGAATCACAGTTTACCTTGAGCCAAGTCGAAGGGAGCAACGAATTCGCAGGCTATTTGTAGGTTGTTTAAGTTCAATCTCTATCTGGATGGACGAAAAACGGTTTCCAACCTTGTCTGCTTCGGATAAGCTCGTAAAATGATACTCCTGGCTCATAACACGCCACTTCGAGAGGGGGCAGAAGCACAGGTGAGAACTTATTTTGTTGTATTTCTGGAATTATTTTGCCCAAGCGTTCTAGTACACCAACATTAGAACTACCTAATGTTAGATGCTGAGGAGCAACAGCGAGTAACCCCTTTGCCCAAGAGCGTTTTTCCACAATAAATTTGACGATTTTAGAGAGGTCTCTTTTTAATGCTGCTTTATTAGCGGAAAAACAAAAAAAGCGTCTTAGGCAGGAAGTTTCGAGGAGATAAGCATCAGCTAATATTTCGTCAATACGTTCAGTTACCGAGAATCGGTCAATTTTGGGCAGTATGCGCAAACCAGTAATTTCATCTTTAATTGAAAACATGTTGACAATGCCTTCTATGTTTGAAAGCCGGGATTGTGCTTCCTGAGATAATTGGGTATCCTGTCGAATTGTATTAATAAACCGAAGAATTTCTGATGGCGAGATGGGCAATTCACATTCTTTTTTTGTTGCGATTGTAAGACAGTAAAGGTGCCAAGCTAGAAAATCAACTGCATAATAGTTTTCCTCGGTCACGGAGTTAAAGATTGGCCGAAGATATTCTTGGATGGCATGCCAAATAGTGCTGCGCCTATCGACAAAAACCAGCTTCTTCCGAGTAGAAGGTGATAGGAGAGATTTTAATATCTTTGGAGATGCCCAAGGCCTGGAAGTATCAGTAAAAGCTGGCATGTGTATTTGATACGCGCAGTTTGAAATCATCATCCTCAAATGTGCTTCCATGGCATAAGATAGGAGCTTCTTTGCTGAATTGTTAATGTCCTTGCATATTTTCTGCCGGTCAGGGGAACATTTGTAAAGGAACTCCTTTTCTATTCCGGAAAGAGATAACATTGCAGCGCCAAAGGCCGCCAACCCTTTGATTTCCTTTTCATATCCTAGGAGTCTGTCCGAGTAATCATTGAAAAGTTTATAGAGAGCCGATATAAGGTCCAAGTAGCTTTTGCATAAATCCTCAATTTCAGGAGACTCAAGGATGGGCAAAACATATCGGCCATGGAATC
>Ga0315293_10002796_pt1 | contig 16812 bp, 12 predicted proteins | sample YL17G13_20_MG_FD_203071 | JGI IMG/M metagenome (GOLD analysis project Ga0315293, IMG submission 203071) | Sediment microbial communities from Yellowstone Lake, YNP, Wyoming, USA - YL17G13_20 | ecosystem: Environmental > Aquatic > Freshwater > Lake > Sediment | place: USA: Wyoming | collected...
ATATTTCTCCTACAGCTGCTATATCACTTCTTGTATTTGTAGTGTTTTGCATTTATTATAATCATTGATAAAATATTAACTTTTGATTTTTGGTTATCAAATTTATAAGCTTGATATATAATTCTATTATACAAATTTAAAAAGTTAAATTTATTGTGGATGTTGTAATAAATTTTAATTATATTTTTAATGGTTTATTAAAAATGAAGAATAATAAACTTAAAGTTTATTATTTAAAAAAATTCAGTTTTTATCAAAAAAACACACATTATCTTGTATTTTAAATTATATATTTTTACATTTTTTTTATAAATAATTTTTTAAAGTTTTAAATTAAATTCTGCAAAAGTTAAAGAATAATCATCAGAATTGTTTTTATTGCATTTACCATAATCAGTACATAAAATATTAACTTTTGATTTTTGATTATCAATTTCATAAGCTTGATATAGAATTCTATCATACCAATTTAAATGTGGATATTCATTATATGATTCAATATTTGAACCCTGAGGATTTCTACTATATGGTTTATGTTTTGGACCCATTTGATTTACTCCCTCTGAAAAAAATGGAATTTCTTTATCTTTCATCATTTTGTTTAATTCATCGTATTCATCATGAAGAATAGAATAACCTTTAGTAGTTTTTAAATGATTATAAATTTCATATTGATTTCCTTTAATGCAATAATTCATATTTCCCATTAAAATTACACCATTTAACATTTCATCAAAAATAAGTTTTTCACAAATAGAATTAAAACATTTATTAAAAATATCATAACATTCTTCGCGAGAATGTTTTAAATGATCTTCAGAATTTGGTCGTTTATTACTAATTGAAAATTTATTAAAAGGCATATGTATTCCCAGAAATCCAATATTTATATTTTTAAATGTCATTTTAATTAAAATTCCACCTCTAGATATTAAATATTTATCACAAAGATAATTTTTAGCTTCATATTTCAAAGAATTATTCAAATTTAAATTTAATTTTCCAAAAATAGACACAGACATTCCTTTCCAACACATTTTTTCATCCTCGGTGCCTTTGCTAATGTGTCCATTGTGATAAACTTTTATTTCCAATTTATATCCAATTTTATTCATTTCAATTTCGAGAAAATTATTTACTAAATGATCACACATGTATTCTTGATGCACAATAAACACTGAAACAATATCTATTTTTTTTGTTAATAAATTTTCCAAGCATGGCATTTTTTGAAAATTTTCATCAAATGATAATGATCTAGCATCCCATAAAATTGTTTTTATTTTTAAATCTGTCATTTATAATTGTAAGTTATTTTAAAAAAAAAATCATTTTTAAAATAAATCAAAATGTAAAATATAAGATGGAAAAAGTTTTTATCACAGAAAAGATGTTGAATGGGTTACCTACATCAATTAAAAATGATATTGAAAAAGATCTAGATTATTTTAAGGCTAATTCTTTATGGAATAACATTGAAAAAATTACAAAATTGGTAGAAAATGAAAAAAATAAAAAAAAATTTATAATGGATCTTCTTTTACCACAAATAGAAAGAGAAATTGTTGAATCAGAAAAATTTAATAATAGAATTTATTCTGCTGAAGAAGTCATAACTATAGTTGAAGATTATTGGGGTTTAAAACCAGAAGAAGAGATTGGATTTATCGAAGGATGGAAAAATTATTTAACAGGAACTGATAAAATTAATGAAAAACAATTGTTTGATAATTTACCAAATTACTTACAGGATGAATGGGAAACAATGAAAAATATGGGATTTAAATATAATTTCATTAAAATATTAAATATAATCGAACAAGGTCAAAAAGGTTATTTATTAAAAAAAATAGACAACGAAAATAGAAAGAGATTTTTGGAATGGGAAAAAAATGAAAATTATTATTTAACCAGTGTGGAAACATATAAATTATTAGAAAAAGAAAAATTATTAGAAACACAATATTCGGTGATAGAAAAATCAAAAGGAAAAGGGAAAGAAGAAAGCAAAATATCAGAAAAAGAATTAATAGAAAAACAAATAGAACAAAAAAAAATAGATATTTTAAAATATTTTAAAATTACACAACAAGAATTTAATTTATACGCAAATACATTAATAATGGATATTAGAATTAACGAACATAAAAATAACCCTTCTTATCCAATTGTTAGAGTAGAAAATGAAGTTTACAATATAAGAAATTACGAATCAAAGTGTTTCATGGCTTATTATGAAAAATTAAGAAAAATGTTAGAAAATGATGTTCATAATTTAAATTTATTTAAAAATCTCAAAAATCATGCATTAAAATATAAGAATCACAATCAAATTTTACAAAATAATTTTTTAGGTCAAGGATCTTATGGAGCTGCTTTTTTAGGTAAAAATAACGGACTTAATATACCAATTATTATTAAATGGTTAAAAGGGGATAAAAATGAAACTCTGGCAACTATGACAACAGAACTAAATGTAAGTAGATTTAAACACAAACACATAATGGAATTATTTGGAGCTTCTCATAATAATAATTCCAATGAAATAATAATTCCAAATATAAATACTAAAAAAGATGAAATACATCATTTATATTCATGCATTTATTCTAGGAAATATGCAGGTGATCTTGATATAAAACCAAATAAAGGTGATCCATTATTTTCTGAAAATAAAGCTAAAATATACATTCGTCAATTATTAAGTGCATTAAATTATATTCATAATAATGGAATTGTTCATAGAGATATTAAACCAGAAAATATTTTCAAAAAGAATAATGAAGATGTAGTACTCGCAGATTTTGGAATTATGTTGGAATTGGGAAAAAAAGACGAAACAGAGGGAATGACAAAAATGGGAAAAGCTACAGAAATTCTTATAGGTGCTAATTATTCCACCCCCACTATTTTACCACCTGAGAGAGCTTTTGAAAAACATTTTAATAAAAAATTTGATTTATTAGCATCCGGACAAGATATTTGGGCGATTGGATGTACTTTATATTATTTAGTAAAAGGTGATTTCCCATTTGATTCTCCGGAAAATCAACTTTATTATTTTGGTACTAACAAACCTCAACCTTATTATAAACCACAAGGTCTTTCTTCTAATTTACAACATTTATTAAATAAAATATTTGATGTTGACATTAGTGGAATTAATTCTAATTTTAAAAAATACCCATCTGATTGTCTCAGTAAATATAGATATATCACTGTTGATGAAGTTTTAAATCATCCTTGGATGAAATAAAATATATTAAAACGTCAATATACATTATAATAATGTATATAATTTATTTTTTGGTAGAAGAAATATTTAAGCATTTAAAAATCTATCAAAAACATCGCAGTATAAATATTGTTCAGATAAAAGTGTAGCAATTTTTGTTGGACATGTTAATAATCCAGTGTCTTCTGTTTTATGCCAATATATTAAAAAGTTTTTCTTTGGAAAAATATGATTAACCCATTTAGTTAATCTTTCACTTGATTCAACAATATCTCTTAATTTTTTCCAAGAAAGTAAAGAAATAATATAACTATAAAAATCATAAACACCTGCATAAATTGAAAACCCAGAATATCTTAATGCTATAAATAATCCAACCATTTCAGGATTTATTTTAAATAATCTTTCATAACTAACATCTTCATTTTCATCTTCATCTTCATTCATATCAGTTATTTTTGGACACATACGTTGGTTTACTATAAAATCATTTTGTCTGATTGCCACGTCTACATCCCTATGTTTACCTTTTATATCAGGTAAAACTCTGATATTGTTCCATTCTACAGACGCCCAATTAAATCCTGTCAAAAATAAGGTAAAAGGACTTTTTATTTCAATATCTCTATATATATAATTTACACTTTCTTCATTAAAAATTAAATTATTTATTGTAGCTTGAGGGTTTACTACATTATGATGTCTTATTATTCTTAAAGCACAACCTAATTGTTTGAAAATAGATAAAACACTAACTTCATCAAGATTTATATTTAAAAGAGGACTTCCAGAGTCAATTTTTAATTTATAACCGACACTTCTACAAACAAAAGACCCAACTGAAGGCATCACATTCATTATTCCAGCGTCAGAATATATATCACTTAAAATCCATTCAATAACCATATCGTTAGTCCATGAATCTAAAATCAAATATTTACTCGGAACAACTGTTTCATTTTTATCATTGCAATAACCAAATTTATTTTCGTACGATAAATGTCTATTTTTAATTTTGTTATCCCATTCTGCTGTTAGAGTTGGATGATCTGTTTTTTCAATTAAAATTGTTTCTTCTTTTAGTTCACCAGAGTGTAATTTTATTTTATTTGTTTTTGGGTTTAAATCCGCTAAAAACCCAAATAATTCACAGTATTTACATGCATATGAAGAATCTTGGATTCCTTTTCCAAATTGTCTCAGACAACCTGTATCATTATAAAAAATTTGTTTTATGGTTTCAGGGGACAAATTTTTAACAACTTTTTGATAATTTTCATTGAATTTTACAATAATCTGATCGGCGCTCATTTTTTATTTGAATTACAATAATGTTATTGTATTAAACTTTTAATAAGAATTTTTATTTTGAATTTTATAAATAATAAAACTTTAAGCAATGATATTCAAATAATTTACTTTTTTTAAAAGTAAATTGAACTAATTTGTTAATAATTATTTTTATTTTTATTGACAACAATGCAATCCAAAAATTCATTTACTTCGCAGTGAATGATATTGTTATAAACCCATGTCCATAAAACCATAGTAGTTGGATAACTTACATAAGCGTTGGGATTTGAATTTGGTGAAACGGATTTAATTATTGAAGGTAAATCGATATTTTTATCTGGATTTTTTAGTATCTCAATAAAGTTTTTTGTAAAAATACTTACAGATTCTTCTGCTATAACCGAAGAATCGGAATCAGTAGCTGTTAACAAAATTATTTCTGCAGGAACATGTAAAAGAGTTTGATCAATAAATGTATTATTTGAAATTCCTAATTTATAAGGTAAATACAATCCATGAGGATTACAACAGTCTAAAATAATTAAAATTTGAGAACCAATTGAATTAATACCATTTCTAAGTGATAAAGCTGGTTGATATTCATAATCTGTAGATATAAAGCTTAATTCACTTTCAGAAAGTCTTCCAATTTTTAAAATGGCATTTCTAAAATCAACAGCTGGTAAAATAGTTTTATCTGGAAGTTTTATCCCCTTTATTTCACCATGACCGGTAAAATATATAATAAGCTTTCTATCTTCTGTTAATTCAATCATATCGAAAAAATTAATTAAATCATCTTTTGTTTGTATATTTTTTTTTATTTCCATAAAATGTGATCTGCAAAAATTAAGATATTTTTCATCTACAATATTATTAACTAAAAGTTTTGTTAAATTATCTGATGGTTTTGTACTCATCGCATCTGATCCAATGTATATTTTATAATTTTTATTTTTGTAATAAGAATAAATTAGATAACAATCAGTAATTGTAGATTTAAGCTCTTTACTAGTATTATCATATTGAAATCCAATAATAATTACTGTTGGCATTTAACAGTACGTTTTTCTATTCTTATATAAATTTATTAAATAAATTAAAATTAAAAACTCTTTTATAAATAAAATTTAAAAATTTGATATTAATTTGATTAATATCATTTGTTAATTTATGCATTCTTAAAAAAGAATCTGTAACATAATTAAAAAATGTCTCCTTCGAAATCTAAAAAGTCAAAAAAAGTCACTGGATCTAGCTCATCTGCTAAAGATTTAAAATACACATATCCATCGAGTAAACCAGGAGTTGGACGTCTCATAAAAAGATCTGGTATTTTGAGACATTCTAATGATTTAGCAGTTACAACTAATTTATTTATGAAAGAATTTACAGAACATGTGTTGCGACATGTTTTAGCAATTGTACAAAATCAAAAAGTAAAAACAATTTCTAATGATCATGTAAAATATGGATATGAACATTTAACTGGTTTAAAATTATATAATGCAGATGTTACAAAAGCATGTGATAAACCTCCCAAATTAAAATCTGGTGTTGATGCAATGAAAGATGTCAGATTTTATGCTAAACAACATGAATGTTTGTTTTTACAAAAAGGACCTTTTGGTAAATTTGCAAAAATAACTGTAGAAAATATTATCGGTCATGGCAATGGTACTGCAAAATTTAAAAAAGAATCTATGTCATTTTTACAATCTGCTGTTGAAGAAATGACTGTTCACATGTTAAATGGTGCATTGGTGATGTCTATTCATGCTGGAAGAAAAACAGTTAACGATGAAGACTTTAAAAACTCAAGTTACATTGTATCAAGTATCACAGGTAAAAAATTCAGTGAAATCGAACGTGGAGTTGAAACTGCAATAAATAATAAAATGGGTATGATGATGATGAAAAAGAACCCAAAAAAGAAAAATGCCTCAAAAAAGGTAAAAGCTGTTTCTAAATCTCCTTCTAAATCTTCTTCTAAATCTCCTTCTTCTAAATCTTCTTCTTCATTTAGTTCACCTAAATCTCCTTCTTCATTTAGTTCACCTAAATCTCCTTCTTCATTTAGTTCACCTAAATCTCCTTCTGGATCTTCTTCTGAATCTTTTTCAGAAAGTGAAAATTCCAGTATGGGAGAAGAGGAAGAAGAAGAAGAAGAAGATGAAGATTTTGAAGAGGATGAAGATGAAGAGGACGAAGAAGATGAAGATTTTGAAGAGGATGAAGATGAAGAATAAATTTTAAAATTTAATTTTTACAAAAATAATTTATTTTCAATTACTCACTCAATCTTTTGATTTTAAATCAAAAGTCGTCAATAATTTTATAATAAATTATTTTGCAATTCTTATTTTGCATTTATATATTCTTGAAAAAAAAATATAATGTAATAAAAAATGGATAAAAGTAGTTCTAGTAATGGAAAAAAAAAATCCAATGTAAGTCGAGGTGTTAATAGTCCTAAAGTACCGGCAAGTGGAGGAAGAAAAGTGGTTACTGCTCCAATAAAAGCAATTAAAAAAAATAATAGTCCAAAAAGAGCTAAAGGAAGTGCTAGTCCAAAAGGTGCTGTAAAAAGAAAAGTTCGAGATTCACCATCTAGTTCAGGAGGTGTAGAACGTCTTATGAAAAGATCAGGAATTATTAGACATACTAAAAATTCAGTTGAAGAAACTTTAAATTTTATGAAAATGTTTATTGAAAAACTTGTTGATGTCGTATCAACTTTAACAGATCATGAAAGAGTTAAAACTGTAAAGACTGAGTATATTGTTCGTGCATACGAACATGTAACTGGTAAAAAATTATATGTAACTGGAATGGAAAAGAAATGTAATATTTATAAATCTCCAAAAGGGGGGGTTTCAAGAGGTAATAAAGCAATAAAAGAAGTTAATTTTTACAAAAAAGAAGATGAATGTCTTTTCCTACAAATGGCTCCATTTAGAAATTACGCAAAAATGAAAATTAAACAACATCATGAAAAAATTAGATTTTCTAAAGAATCCATGCTTCTTTTGCAAAGTGCAGTCGAATCTGAAACAATGAAGGTTTTAAATGCTGCTCTTATTGTTGCAGTTCATTCTGGAAGAATAACTGTAGATGGTAAAGATCTTTTAATCGTTTCAACAATTGTTTTTTCATCGGTTGGTAGTTCACTTTTTCATAAACATACCAATTTAGTTATGAATGAATTTGTAGAACTCACCAAAAAGTCTCCTATTAAGAAAAAAGCTAAGAAGTCTCCTGCTAAGAAGAAATCTCCTGCTAAGAAGAAATCTCCTGCTAAGAAGAAATCTCCTGCTAAGAAGAAATCTCCTGCTAAGAAGAAATCTCCTGCTAAGAAAAAGTCTCCTGCTAAGAAAAAGTCTCCTGCTAAGAAAAAGTCTCCTGCTAAGAAAAAGTCTCCTGCTGAGAAGAAATCTCCTGCTAAGAAAAAGTCTCCTGCTAAGAAAAAGTCTCCTGCTAAGAAAAAGTCTACTGAGAAATCGGAAGAAGAAAAAATTAAAGAATGTGAAGAAAAAGGCAAAGTTTACAATCCAGTTACTAAAAGATGTAATAAAGCTCCAGTAGCCAAAAAAGTAAAATCACCAAAGAAAGTAAAATCACCAAAGAAAGCAAAATCACCCAAGAAAACAACTCCCAAGAAAACAACTCCTAAGAAAACAACTCCCAAGAAAACAACTCCTAAGAAAACAACTCCCAAGAAAACAACTCCCAAGAAAACAACTCCTAAGAAAACAACTCCCAAGAAAACAACTCCTAAGAAAACAACTCCCAAGAAAACAACTCCCAAGAAAACAACTCCTAAGAAATCATCATCTCCATCCGCTAAAAAACAACTATTTTCTCAATCATCTAACAAACCTGTTAGAGGGAAATCAGTAATAAAAGGAAAACCTATTGTACATAAAAAAGGAGCTTCACCAGAAATGAACCCATAAGAATTTTTTAGTTTATTCGAAATAAAGCCTGTTGCAAAATTGAAATATTGTGCTTATTTTATAAAAATGAAGACCAAATTCTAATAAATTCAAACGAAATAGATAAAATTAATAATGATAAAGGCAGAATAATTAAAATCATTTTACATATAAAGTTTTTTTATAACCATAAATTAAATTAGATATTATTAAATATCATTAATTAAAATAATTAATGACTATAAAAAGTAAAAAAGAAATTATAATTTTTATTTAAATTTTATAAATTTAAATATTTTATGAAAAAATTATTTATATAAAGAATTTCTTTTTGGATTCCTTTGGAACCAGCATCTATGATGCTGGTGAATTTTTTGAACGTTTTTCTGAATTTTTGTTCTTTTTTGGTGATTGATTTTTTATTGTTTTTTTTGTTGGTTTCTTTTTATTGATTACTTCTTTAATTTTTTCCAAGAGATCAGAATTTGAATCTACAACTTCTAAGAAATCTACTTGATTTAACAAACATGGTTCAGTAATATTAGATTCCTCTTCATCAGGTTCATCAGGCCATTCATTTGTTGTAATTTTAGATGATCCTTTTGGATAAGGAGGGTCTTTATTTTTATTTATTTTATAATTTCTAAATAATTGAGTCAACATATATTCAAAACTTGAACTAAAAGAACCCTTTGATCTAAAATATCTAAATATTACTAATCTATCATCTTCGTTTGATGCATTTATGAAAAGTTCATTTAGTGCTTCGTTACCTTGTTTTATAAAATTATCCATGGTACTTTTGAATGTGTTTTTCGTTTTTGAAACTTCATTTTTGAAGATAGTGACTGGTAATGAATTTGATTCCCATAATAATTTAATATATTTTTCACCTTTTTTATTTGTTTCAATTTTACCAATTGTTTCATAATGTCCCCCCGTATATCCTATCATTACACACGGTCTTTTTGAATTTTTATTTCTAGTACTTCTAACTTCAGGCAGACCATTTTCTCTAAGTTCAAAAATGAGAAAATCTATTCCCAATGCATCTCCTAATAAATCACCTTCAATTTCACCTGTATAAACTTTTGAATTTGCGATTCTGAGTACTAATCCTAATTCTGATTGATCTTCTTTCTCGAATTCCATATCATCTGGATTTATTGGATCTCTTGGATCTTTCTTATTTTTATGATAAGGTTTTTTTTTAAGGATGTGTCTATAATAACAAGCTTCTTGATATCTTATGATTTGAAATAAAAATTGAAGAGCTAAAGCTCCATCAGAATGAAGTGCCCATTTTGATAAAGGATATTCATCATCGATTGATATTTCATCTTGAAGAATGGAAGAAATATCAAAACGTAAATGTATAACTAAATTTAGTTTTTCATTAAAGGTCATTTCGTTATAAGGAGGATATACCGCTTGAAGAACTGAATGAAAAAAACAGCTACCATCTCCAATTGAACCGATACGAACATATCCTTGTGATGGATCATCATTAAATGATGGATCCCAATTATTTTGAATATGTCGAATTTGTTTATTAGATTTTGTTGGTATCATTGACAAATATGGTCCAAATTTATTATTGGACTCATTTAAAACTTCATTTCCACATTTTGACTTTAATAATTTGCTAGACATCTCTTTTTTAGAGGACAATGTTATCTCTCCATATGCATGAATTCTTGACAACAAGTATTCTCGATTATTCATCAATGGTGGTTGATTACTATTTATTTCAGTATCAGCTCTATATTTTTCAATTTCACCTAATTCACCTAATATTTCTAAATTTAAACTTTTATATATAATTTCTTCACCTTCTGTATTTCTTAAAATAACAACATCATCATCTAATTCCAAACTAAAATTTGGACCCTCAAATTTAGATTGTGAATACCCACCAAAACTTGGATTTATTAATTCTTTTATAGCTTCTCTATCAAAAGTCAAAAATGTAATTTTACCACCTGGTACTAATTTTTTTGTTATATCAATAACATCTGATGTTGAATTAAAAATATCAACAAATATTGAATCCAATGAATTATCTAATTCTTGATTTGCCAAATTAAATGGAATTCCTCCCAATAATTTAATAATTCTTTCATGATAATGAGACATTAATGAAAAATTAGACACACCTGTTATTACATCTGCTGTAATGGGATCTTTCATAAGTTTCCATATTTCATTAATTTGATTTATATTATTTGGTTTATATTTTTTTCTTAATTTTACACCCTTTAATTGCAAAAATTCATCTTCATTTTCATTATATTCAAATTCTACAACTACATCATCTGATATAAATTTATTATTTTTTTGTTTTAAAATTGGATCTTCTGGGTTCAAATTTCCGGGGAAACGAATATATCCATCTCCCCATAATCCTATATTTCCATCTTGATCAATTTTAACATAAGCATCGATATTATATTTTGGATACCATCTACATGTATCTGGATAATTTTTTAATTTTCTTTCATTTCCATAAATAAAAACTCCACTGGTTGGATTATATCTGGTATCGGGTGTAAATGTCAAACCGTCATGTACATAAGGTGCTTCATTCAAAAAATCCAATAAATTACTACAAATTGAAAAAATATTATTTCTATCTATTTTATGATAACTCACAATATCAAGATAAACATTAATGTCATCAAAAACTTCAGTAAATTTTCGAGCTATTTTTAAACGTTGTTTATATCCATATTCTTGTATTTTAGTTCCATAATATTGATTTGATAAACAATCAATAATATAAAAAACTGATCTTTTATGATGATATTTGTTTTTATAATGATCTTTAGATTTTTTTTTCCTATTTTCTGGTAATATTTCTATAGTTTCAAATATATAATGATCAAAAGTTTGTAAAATTGGATTTCTTTCAATTAAAGAGTAATCATTGGGCGGATACCAAGCCCATATTCCAGTTTCATCAAATGCTACAATTTTTCTTTGTCCTTTTGGTGTCTCAGAAACATAATATTCAACATCTCCATCTATCAATCCATTTGGAAAATCATCATAAGTTAAAGGTCTCCTAATTGGAAAATATGAAGGTTGAATCAAATGAGATATTCCTAAACGTTCGTTAATTTTTTTTCTAAAATTTGCGACTTCCGCTCTTGTATATAATAAATTAGTATCATAAATAACTTTTAAAGCTACTTCTATAGCTCTATCTAAATCTTTTTCTGTTTCTTCATTATCTATGAATAAATTTACTAATTTAATTTCAAACTCGTAAGTTGTTTTGTTATGACCGTCTTGTTCTATATTTTCAACTTTTGAAACTTCAAATAAAACAGTAACAGATCCAAAAGTATATTCGCTACTCTCTCTATGAATTAAACGAGAAAAAGAAACAGGTTTATTTAATAATGGGTTTACATCTTTTTTTTTATAAACTACTAATTTAAATGCATAATCAGAATTTAAAGTAGAATATAAAATTTTTTTATTAATCCATTTCTCACCATAATTAATAATATCATCTTCTTTCCAATACCGAACTTGATAATCATTTTCACTGCAATCTTCGTCCAGACGAATAAAATTCAGGGCACGTTTATATTCTCTAACAGAAAAAAGATTTTCATTAAACTGTTGATTATTAATATGACCTATTCTAATTTCGATGTTATTATTTTCAGATGCATATTTTTGATAACTATGTCCCAGCATTTTCAAAGTCCATATACTTTCTTTGATATAAAATAAATCATTTCTCATCATCAATGATATATTGAGATATATTTTTTTTATAAAATTATGGAACTATGTTCCATAATTTATTATTTTTCTAGTTGAATTCCTCGTATTGAATTATAAAATTTTATCTTTTCCAATGAGCTAGAATATTTTCAATCGATTTTTCTAAAAAAAATAAAGATAATGTTTCTTTTTGTTTTGGTAACTCGAAATGAAATACTTTGATATCTTCCAGAGATTCTATTTTCTTTTTAGTAATAATAAATCGTATGACATCAATTTCGATAATTTGAGAAATACCTTGTTGTATCCATTCCATTTCGATTTCATTGTCAATTACATAACATATTTCTGGTTCATAAAAACCAAGATCAATTATTTGAAGAAAAAATTGCTGAATAATAGGAGAAAAATGTGACAAAATAGAATTTTTTTTAACATCTTCAAGAAATTGTCTTGTTTTTTCATTAAATTTTTTGTTTATTGATTCGTCCATAATTTTTTTAATAAATTACAATCTATTTTTTAATCAATTTAAAAAATTAAATTTTATTTTTGTTTTATTTCTTTTATATAAAACTCTAAATAACCATTATTATGTATTATTGCAGGTTGACCATCTTCTCGATGTAATTGACCATTTTGATACCAAAATTGTGTCCCGCTATTATCTATTATTGCAGGTTGATTATTATCTCGATGTAATTTATTATTTTGATACCAACATTGTGTTCCGTTAGTTTTTATTATGGCAGGATGATCAAAATCTCTGTGTAATTTACCTTTTTGGTACCAATATATTCCATAAAAAATTATTTTGGCTGGTCGATCATTATCTCGATGTAATTTACCTTTTTTATACCACATTTGTTTTTCATAAAAATCCATTACGGCTGGTTTGTCATTATCTCGATGTAATTGACCATTTTGATACCATTTTTTTCCATCATTATCTATTATGGCTGGTTTGTCATTATCTCGATGTAATTTCCCATTTTTATACCAAATTTCAATTCCATCAGCATATATTATGGCGGGTTTATCATTATTTCGATGTAAATTATTATTTTGATACCATTCTTTTTTTTCATTATTTATTACGGCAGGTTTATCATTATCTCGATGTAATTGACCATTTTGATACCATTCTTGTGTTTCATTATTTATCACGGCAGGTTTATCATTATCTCGATGTAATTGACCATTTTGATACCATTTTTTTGTTCCACATTTCATTATTATGGCTGGGTTATCATTATCTCGATGTAATTTACTATTTTTATACCAATATTGTGTTTCATTACGATCTATTATTGTAGGTTTATTTAATTTTTTTCTCTCTTCAACATAATCCATAATAGTCCAAGTAAGTAATATCATTTAATTTTTTTTTTATTAATAAAAAAAAAATCAAATAATTAAAAAGTAAAACTTGCATGGCAATTTGAATGGTATATAAATGGAGTAAAACAAAAAAAAAAGAACTTGATGCTGATTATAAAAGGTTAAGATACAATAAATTTGATTTGAAAAAAATAAGTAGTAATAAATTCAAAATGCAAGAAACCAGAAACAAAATTATAAAAAATATATATAATAATGTTAGGTTACAAAAGAACCCACCATATCTTCCGCCTCGTGATATTTTTGATGAAATACAATTTGTAATAGATTGTGATCAATCACTAATTTTGTACAAAGATTATGAAAGTGGTAAAATATATCAACAAGATAAAAATGGACATTTAACACCTTGTATATTGCCAAATATATGGCATGATCCATATAAATGGTAAAAATAAAAACGAAAGATATAACTAAACTAATAGTAAATCATAAAGAAACACAAAAAATGGTATAAAAATTGACTCTTGACATTTTATATTTATTAATTGATTATTTATTCATTTAAAAGTTTTACTTTATATTCAAATTTGAAAGAATTTTCTTTTTTATCTCTTTAATGCCCAATCCCGCACATGTGCGGGATGATCAAATTTTTTAAATAATAAACCAAGAACCTCCAATCACTCCACGAAACAAAGAAAGAAGTGAAAAAATTATTTTTTCACTTATTGAAAATAGGTTTTGGGCATTAAAGAGATAATTCAAAAAAATAATAATTTATGAAAATTATGGTTAAATTCATTTAATGTGTTTTTTAATTAATTAAAATTATTATACTAATTTATGTCCATCTGTAAAATCGCAAATTATACGAGAGTAATAATTATTATTAGTAGTATAAGGTCTATTATTACTATTTTTTAAATAAAAATCTAAAGAGGAACCACAATCTAAAAATTGATTATTTTTATATTTTTGAAATAAATTTGGTGCTATAATTTTTGATAATGGCCCCGCTGAAATCATAAAAAGAATAACATTATCTTTTTCTTTTATTTTTTCGTCAACCCAATGATATACATTTTTCAAAAATGAATCACTTTCAAAATCCCATCTTTCAATTTGTTTTTCATCAACAAAAAATCTTTCTTTAATTAAAAGAAAATCACAATTTAACTTACCAGGACCTATATAATAAAAAGATATTTTATTTTCAATTAAAAAATTTGTAAAAAATTTCCAATTATAATTACAAACTAAATTTCCATAAGTTAAATTTTTATTTAAATTTAAATTAAAAGTTTTTATATACCATTCTGTTTTATAAGAATCCCAGCAATCTTTACAAGGTATACCAACATATCCATCTTCCAAAGAAGATGCGAGTTTAATACCATCAAATAAATCATTTTTTAATTTACTTCCACTTTTATAAGTCCAAAAATCTATATTTGTAAAATTTATATCTTCTAAAATCATATATTCGCCATCGTTGGGTCTTATCACAAGAAATGGTTTTTTTATTTTAATTAAATTCATAAAAAAATTTAAATGTTCAAAACTATCAGTATTAGTCATTTTATAATCAACAAAAATTTGATTATAGTATTTTGGTAATTTTTTTAAAAAATTCTTAAATGTATTACGGAATTTTGAAGGCAAGATATTTTTAAATAAAATTTCTATCAAGAGGATTTATACCATTATCTGTTAATATTTTATATAAAGATGGATAATTACAAATAACCCACTTAGAATTATAACATGAATGAATATGTGGATAGAAAATTGAATTTATTGAGAGATTAGAATAAAAAGTATTTATTTCTTCTAAATTCTTATTCTCATAATGCATGTAGTATATTTTATTTAAAAATTTAGATATATAAATTTGTATTTCACCAATTTCTACATGTACATAATCACTATCTTGAAAATTTTTTAACATTTCAAGATAAAATTTCTTTTCCCAAATTCCTGGTTGTATAGAATATTTATAAGAAGCATCTTCGGTTGCTGCATATAATTTATATATTTTATCATTTGTTTCAAAAAAATCACATATAAATACTCCACTTATAATATTACCAAATGCCATATAAGATCTTATATGATATATTTCATCATTTCTCATTATATTTTCTAATTTATTTAATAAGTTTATATCAATTATATTAACTGGTATCATATCTTCATGTACTATAATTGCATATTCTTCTTTTATTTTTTCTAAAATTGATATTAATCTTTTTGTATAATTATCATTGTTATTATAACATAAAACTTCCACTTCATTGTTTAAACTTTTAAACTCAGAATTTTCTATTAAAGTGTTGTCATTGATTGCAATGTAAATTTTATGATTTGATAAAAATTTATTAAACAATTTTAAACATAATTCAAAAATATCAAAATATGAATCGTGTGTGTAAATAATAAAAGGTATCATTCAATATAATAAATATATTTAATTATGCTATATAATTTTTTTTATTAAAATGTGTAAACAATATTAATTTTTACACATTTTAATAAAAATTATCCCTTTTTCGCCAACATAACAAACATTATTTAATAAATTAAGTCTAAAAAAATGATATTTCAAAATGAGATGATCATTAGCTAACTTATTTTTTGAATAAATCACTAATTTTTTACTATTATCTGATTTTAATATAATATTTGAAAATTCATCATCAATATCACTATAAGGCCACCCAATTTCACATGACAATTTTATATATTCAGAGTTTGGATTAAAATATGATAATACATCATTAAATATATTTTTAAAAAGTTTATCCATTAATAATTGATCTCCTATAAAATAATGAGGCATTAATCCTGCATTTATTTGATTCCAATATTCTGTATTAATATAATTAATATCAAAATTATTCATATCAAAGAATATAATTCCATTATTAGAAACACGAAAATTTATATCAAAATTATCAGGTCTTAATAAAATTATAATATCATATTTTTTATCAATTAAATTGTACGAAGTTTCCAAAGAATAAAATTGACTTAAATATTTTTCAACAGGTCCATTATTTCCATATATTTCATTATCTATATATTTAAGATAATTTTTAAAACATTTTTGATTTTCAGTTATAATTTTAATTGGGTTGTACTCTTTTTCTAAAAAATTCTTATATTCTGGTTGCCAACAATGAATATAAACGTCTGGATTATATTTATCTATTATATATTTTTTTATAAAAGGTAGTGATTTAATCCCACTTCTATTTTCTCTCTCAA
>Ga0315293_10002798_pt1 | contig 16809 bp, 15 predicted proteins | sample YL17G13_20_MG_FD_203071 | JGI IMG/M metagenome (GOLD analysis project Ga0315293, IMG submission 203071) | Sediment microbial communities from Yellowstone Lake, YNP, Wyoming, USA - YL17G13_20 | ecosystem: Environmental > Aquatic > Freshwater > Lake > Sediment | place: USA: Wyoming | collected...
TGATCTCCCAACTCGCCCCGCAGGCCTTGCAGTGCAGGTGCCCATGCACGGCGTCGGGCAGGACGTGGTACTCCTCGCGGCCGTTCGGGCCGTGGCCGTGGCGGACGATGCCGAGCTCCTCGAGGACGTCCAGGGTCCGGTAGACCGTCGAGGGGATCGTCGCCGGATCGCGCTGCCGGCAACGCTCGACGAGCTCGGCGCCGGTGACGTGGCCCTCCGTCTCGGCCAGGACCGCGACGAGCGCGCGTCGCTGCGGCGTCCAGCGCAGCCCGCGGTCGCGCAGGCGCTCGCGGACGGTCTCCCACGCCCGCGGATCGTCGCGGCGCGCGGGGGCGGGCAATCCGGATCGGCTCATGGAACGGAGTATAGGCAGCGTCGTCGCGCAACTGCCTTGTTGCAACTCGTTGCAGGAGAAACGCTGCGCTACTACAATCGAGCGGACCGGTCCGAGTCGGTGCCGTCGACCGCGCAAGAGGGGGAATGCCGTGTTCGCATCCATCGGAAGCTTGGGCGCCGGGCTCACGCCCGGGCCCGTCGAGATGCACTCGCCCGACGGGTTCCTGTCGCTGCCGATCGCGGTGATCATGTGGATCCTGACCATCGTGGCCATCGCGGTGGCGGTCAAGAAGACGAACGAGACATTCGACGAGCGGGCCATCCCCCTGATGGGCGTGACGGCCGCCTTCATCTTCGCGGCCCAGATGTTCAACTTCCAGGTCATCGGCGGAACGTCCGGGCACCTCCTCGGCGGCGTCCTCGCGGCCGTCCTGCTGGGGCCATGGGCCGGCACCCTGGTCATGGCCGCGGTCGTTGCCGTCCAGGGCCTCGTCTTCCAGGACGGCGGGCTCGTGGTCATGGGCGCCAACATCTTCAACATGGGGGTCGTCGGGACGCTCGGCGGCTTCGCCGTCTACCGCCTGCTCTGCGGCGTGCTCGGCGGCGAGCAGCGGGCGCGCATCCCGGCTGCCGGGATCGCGGCCTGGCTCTCGGTGGTCGGCGGAGCCTCGGCGATGGCCGTCCAGCTCGGGCTCTCCGGCACGACCGACCTCGGGGTGGCCCTCGCGGCCATGGTGGGGATCCACGTCCTGATCGGGATCGGCGAGGCCCTGGTCACGATGGCCACCCTTGCCTTCGTCCGGGTGAGCCGGCCCGACCTGTTGTCGCTCCGCGACGCCCGTGCGGCGTCGGCAGCCGCCTGAGCGGAGGAGCACCAGATGAGCGAGACCACTCCCGCCCCGACGTCCGCGGAGCCGTCCGCACGGCCGAAAGGCATCCTCGCCCGCTATTGGTGGGTGATCGGGCTGGCGATGGCCGGCGTCGTGGCGATCCTGGCCGCCAACTTCGCCTCCGGTGATCCCGACGGCCTTGATTCGGTGGCGATCAACCAGGGCTTCAAGGGCACCGGCAAGGACCCAGGCTTCGAGATCCTCCCCGGGTACACGATCCCGGGCATCGACGGCACCGTCTCCACGGTCATCGCCGGGATCGTCGGAGTCGCCATCGTCTTCCTGCTTGTGTTCCTGCTCGGGCGCCTCCTGGCCCGCCGGCGGAAGGACGCGGCGGCCTGACCTGAACCTCGACCGCTATCTCGCCCGCGACAGCATCGTCCATCGCCTCGACGCGCGGCTCAAGTTCCTCCTGACCGTCGGGTTCATCCTGGCGATCAGCCTGCTGCCCATCGGCTCGTTCCTGGCGCTCGCGATCGCCTGGCTCTTCCTTGTCGCGCTTTCGACCGCGGCGCGGCTGGGCCCGCTGCGCCTGGCGCGCTCGGCCTTCTTCGCCCTGCCCTTCGTCCTTGCCGCGCTGCCGCTCGTCTTCACCCGCCCCGGCGACCCGCTCGGCACCATCGTGATCGGGCCGCTCGCCCTGACGATCAGCGGCCAGGGGCTGCGCGAGTTCGCAACGATCGCCCTCAAGAGCTGGCTCAGCGTCCAGGCGGCCCTCCTGCTCTCGTTCACGACGCCCTTCCCGGACCTCGTGGAGGCCCTGCGGCGCCTCCGCGTCCCGCGGCTCCTCGTCGCGATCATCGGCTTCATGTACCGCTACCTCGCGGTCCTGACCGGCGAGGCGGGTCGCCTCAACCGGGCCCGCCAGAGCCGCTCTGCGGTCGTGGAGGGCCGGGGCGGCGGCAGCGTCCTCTGGCGGGCGAAGGTCGTGGGCGGGATGGTCGGCTCGCTCTTCCTCCGCTCCTACGAACGCAGCGAGCGCGTCTACGCGGCCATGCAGGCCCGCGGCTTCGACGGCGAGTTCCGCTCGATGGGGGGCCGGGCCCTGACGGCCACCGACTGGACCGCCTTCGTCGTGGTGGCCACCGCGATCGTGGCCCTCGCCGTGGCCGGCCAGCTCCTGCTCCCTCGATCGTGAACGGAGTCCAGCCCGAGATGGCCACGACACCCAGCGCGCACGTCCACCCGCACGAGCACGGCGACGCGGGGTCGGCCCCGCTCACCCACGAGCACGCGCATGTCCCCGGGGCGCTGCACGGTCGCCCGGTCGAGTCGCCTGCGCCCCCCGAGGAGGTCGGCGCCCGCTGGATCGACCTGGAGCATCTCCATTTCGTCTACCCGGACGGCCTCGAGGCCCTCAAGGGGATCGACCTCCGGATCGCCCGCGGCGAGAAGGTGGCGCTCGTAGGTCCGAACGGCGCCGGCAAGAGCACCCTGATGCTCCACCTCAACGGCATCAACACGCCCACCCACGGCTCCGTTCGGATCGGCGGCACGCTCGTCGACCGGAAGAGCGTGAAACGGATCCGCGCCGAGGTGGGCCTCGTCTTCCAGGACCCGGACGACCAGCTGTTCAGTCCCACGGTCTTCGAGGACGTGGCGTTCGGCCCGCTCCACATGGGCGTGCCGGAGGCGGAGATCCACGTCCGGGTCGAGCGGGCGCTCGCCGCCGTCGGCATGACCGGCTTCGAACGACGGCTCCCCCACCGGCTCTCGCTCGGCCAGCGCAAGCGCGTGGCCCTGGCCACCGTCCTCTCGATGGACCCCACCGTCCTCGTCTTCGACGAGCCGTCGGCCGGCCTGGACCCGCGCGGCCGTCGCGAGCTGATCCGGCTTCTCCACTCCCTCGACCAGACGCTCCTCGTCTCAACGCACGATATGCGGCTGGTCGCCGAGGTCTTCCGCCGGACGGTCGTGATGGACGACGGGAAGATCGTCGGGGACGGACCGACGGCGGAAATCCTGGCCGACGACGCCCTCCTGGAGGCGCACGGGCTCGAGCGGCCCTAGGAGGTTGGTGTCATCGTCGGGAGGGGGATGATCAGCTTCTGGCCGACCCGGATGAGGTTCGGGTCCTTGATGTTGTTCGCCTCCTGGATCGCGGCCACGGTCACGCCGTACTTCGCGGCGATCCGGGCCAGCTGGTCCCCGGCCTTCACAATGTAGGTCGTCGCCGTCGGGGCCGGCGTCGCGGCCGGGGTGGGCGTCGGGGCCGGTGTCGGCGCCGTGGTGGGCGCGACGCTCGGCTCTGCCGTCGGCGAGGACGAGGCCGTCGGGATGCCGGTCGCCACCGGGCTCGCGGACGGGGAGCCGGACGCGATGCCGGGGCCGGGCAGGATCGTCGGCAGCAGCAGCCCGGCCCCGAACCCCGCGGCCGCCACGACGACGATCGTCGCCACCCCGACAAGCAGTCCCCGGAGGCGGTGGCCGCGCCGCGGCGCGACGGTCGACGTGGGCGCCGAGAGCGCGATGACGACCGGCCGATCGCGATCCCGGACGACCGCCTCGTCCTCGAGCCCGGATCCGGCTTCAGCGTCCGGTTCGGGTTCGGGTTCGGGTTCGGGCTGGTCGTCGAGGGCCGGCGTGCCGTCGTCGAGCGGCGCATCGCGGAACCAGCCGGGCGCGTCGCCGGCGACGTCGGCCTCGGGAGCGACACCCGGGGCGGCCTCGGGGGCGGCATCCGGGGCGGCCTCGACGTCGGCCTCGGCGACGCTCGCGGCTGCCTCGGCTTCGGCCTCCGCCTCGGCCGACGCGGCCTCGGAAGGGGCCAATCCGTCGGGCGCGGCGTCACGCGGTCGGCGGCCGTGGCTGGCGCCGTGCTTCGAGCGTCGGATCCGCGGGTCGGGCATCGCGCCGGATTGTACCGGGCCCCGCAAGACGTGCGCGACGGCGGTGCGCCGGGGCGCGCTACCCGGCCTCCGCGACCTCGAACCGGCCGAGCCGCCAGGCCCCCAGCAGGAACGCGGCGACGACCGCGGCCAGCGACAGCGCGAGCGCCACGGGCAGGTCGACGCTCGCCTGCGCGCCGCCGCTCCCGGCCGTCCCGGCGAGCGCGAGCATCGTCGACGTCGCGTACTCCCGGATCGAGAGAATCCGCGTCCCGGCCAGGAGGGTGGTGACGAGCCCCTCCCAGAGGAGGACGTACCCGAGTCCGACCAGGAAGGCCCGGCTGGTGAAGAGCGAAAGGGCGACGAACACCACGACGTAGACCAGCGAGGCCAGGAAGGCCGCCGCCGCCGTCCCGGCGAGGAGGCCCGGTGCCGTGAGCCCCACCAGGAGAAGCCCCGAGAGGAGCGTCGCGGCGACGGCAAGCAGGGCCGTGGCGGCGGTCGCGACGAGCATGGCGGCGAGGACCACCGTGCGGCGAGGAACCGGCTTCACGAGCAGGTACACGATCGTGCCGTCCTCGATCCCGGTACCCAGCGCCGCCGTTCCGAAGACCAGGGCGGCGAGCGGGATCACGAGCCCCAGCGTGATCGTCGAGAAGACGTCGGAGGCCAGAGAGGCGGAGTCGCCCAGCCCGCCGCCGATCGCGAGGACCGCGGCCACGAGGACGGGCGCGACGGCCAGGAGCACGACGCCCAGCGACCGGCGTCGCCCGACCAGGCCGGCGGCCGTCAGGCGCACGAGCGGACCGAGGGCGGCCGGGTGGCTCGCGAGCGGCCCGCTCACCCGCGCACCAGGTAGGAGAACACGGATTCGAGCGACTCGTCGGCCGGGATCAGCTCGAAGATGGAGATCCCCGCGGCGCGCGCGATCCGGGCGAGGTCCCCGGTGAAGGCGGCGAAGTCGGCGGCGTGGACCACGAGGCGGTCGCCCTCGAGCGCCACGCCTGCCACCGTCGGCCGGGCCACGATCGCGGCCGCCAGCGCGCGGTCGTCGGACGTCCGCAGCCGGAACGCGTGGGGCCGGTCGGTCATCAGGCGCCGGATCTCCCGGAAGTCGCCGGACGCCGCGAGCCGCCCCGCGACCATGACGAGGACGCGCTCGGCGACCCGCTCCACCTCCTCCAGGATATGGGAGGAGAAGATGATCGTCCGGCCGTCGCGGGCCAGGTCGCGGAGCAGGTCCATCATGTGGAGGCGCTGGCGCGGATCCATCCCGTTGAAGGGCTCGTCGAGGACCAGGACGCCCGGGTCGTGAACGAGGGCCGCGGCCACCTTGGCGCGCTGACGCATCCCTTTCGAGTAGGTCGCGAGCGCCCGGTCGGCGGCGCCCGCCAGCTCGACCGTCGCGAGAGCGCGTTCGACCGCGTCGGCGGCGGCCCGGACGCCCTGCAGGTCGGCGTTGAGCCGCACGAATGCGCGGCCGGTCAGGAAGCCGAACACGGCCTCCCTTTCGGGGACCAGCCCGACCCGCCGGAAGACCTCGGGGTCGCCGTAGGTGGTCCGGCCATCGACGGTGACGGTGCCCGCCGAAGGCCGCAGGAGCCCCGCGATCATGTGGAGGAGCGTTGACTTCCCCGCCCCATTCGGGCCCAGGAGGCCCGTGACGCCCGCTCCGATTGAGAAGCCGACCCCGTTGACGGCGACGACGTTGCCGTACCAGCGAGAGACATCCGTGAGCTCGACGACGACGCCGGTCACGCCGCGATCCGCCGGTAGCGCAGGAGGAGCAGCCCGAACGCGGCGACGGAGACGGCGACGGCGGTGCCGGCGAAGAGCCAGACCGGGAGGTCCGAGCGGAGGATGGCCGGCATGTTCGGCTCGACGTCGAACAACAGGGCGGAGACCCCGTCCATGAGCGCGAAGGGATCGGCCAGGGCCACGAGGGCGAGCGGGCCGTCGAGCCCGACCCGGTTGACGAGGACCGTCACGACGCCGCTCAGGACGAGGAAGACCGCGATGATCGTGCCGGCCGCGAACGCCCGGCGAACGGTGAAGGCGCTGGCCGCCAGCCCGACGCCGGCGAGGAGCGCGGAGTCCACGACGGTCCGGCCGGCCACCGGCCAGAGGAGGGGAACGACATTCGCCAGCCCGTCGGCCAGGTTCGGCGTCGCGAACAGCATGCCGAGCAGCAGGATGACCTGCGGCAGGGCCAGGACGAGCCCGACCGCCGCCAGCAGGGCGAGGTACTTCGCCAGGACGTAGTCCGCCCGCTCGAGGGCGCGGCTGAAGTACAAGGTCAGGACGCGGTGGCGCTGGTCCCGGACGAGGAGCTCCGGGGCCTGGGCGGCCACGAAGAAGACGAGCAGCGTCTGGGCGAACGGGAGGTAGCCCTCCAGCGTGATCGGGTTGAACTCCGCGCCGGCGCCGCCGGCGAGGGCGCCGAACCCGACGCTCACGACCGCCGGCAGCGCGATGAGGCCGCCCAGGGCCAGCGGGGCGATCTTCGCCCGGCCGCTCCGTCCCAACCCGAATGCCGCCCGAAGGCCGTGGACGAAGAGCGCCCCAACCGCGTGGCGCCGGCCCAGCCGAGGCCCGTCGTAGCCGCGGTAGCCCAGGTCGTAGATGCTGCCGGTGGCCGAGCCGGCAAGGAGGTCAGGCGGCGTCGTCACGGCCATCCGCCTCGGCGTCGCGGAAGAGGTCCTCGACCCGATGGCGCGCCGGCTCCAGTCGGGTGAGGGCGAGCCCGCGCGCGGCCACGGAGTCGCGGATGAGGTCGAACGGGCGTCCGTCGACGACGGCCACCAGGACGCGTCGCGGGCCGTCGATCCGGGCGGCCACCCCCGCCGCGACCAGGTCGGCGGCGACCCCGTCGGCCCCCTCGTCCAGCTCGACGACGAGCGTCCCGGTCCGCGTCGTGAAGCTCGCCAGCGGGGCGTCGCGGAGCAGGCGGCCGGCGTCGATGGCGACGACGTGGTCGCACACCCGCTCGATCTCGCCGAGCAGGTGCGAGCTCACGATCACGGCCATCCCGAACTCGGTGCCGGTCCGCCGGACCAGGTCCAGCATCTCGTCGCGGCCGGCCGGGTCGAGACCGTTCGTGGGCTCGTCGAGCAGGAGGAGGCGCGGGTCGTGCACCAACGCCTGGGCGAGCTTCACCCGCTGCTTCATGCCCGTGGAGTAGCCGCCGATCGCGCGGTAGCGCTCCTCGAAGAGGCCGACGTGGCGGAGGACCTCCGCGGCCCGTTCGCGCGCCGCCGTGCGGGGCAGGCCCGACATCTCCGCGAGGTGCGTGACCAGGTCCGTGGCGGAGATGTCGGGCGGGAGGACGTCGTGCTCCGGCATGTAGCCGACCTGCTCGCGGATCCGCGGCCCGTCGCGCCGCACGTCGAGGTCGAAGACGGCCGCCGAACCTTCAGTCGGCTCGAGGAGCCCCAGGAGGATCCGGAGGAGCGTGCTCTTGCCGGCCCCGTTCGCCCCCACGAGGCCCACGATGCCGGGCTCGATCGCGACGGTCAGGTCGTCGAGCGCGAGAATGCCGCCCCCGCCGCCGGGGTAGCGGAAGGAGAGCGCCTGGGTCGTGACGAGAGCCATCGCCGCCGAGTCTAACCGGGCGGGGCGGACGTCACGATCGCCTGGCCCAGCGACCAGAGGGTCGTGACCGTGAGCGCCACCATGAACAGGGCCAGCGGCAGCTGGCGGAGGCGCAGCCGGCGGAGGTGCCGCGCGCGGAGCTTCGGCGCCGGAACCGGCCCGGCGTGCCACCCGGAGACCGCCGCGAGGTGGCCGGCCACGGCGCCGAGCATGTGGCCCCCGACGACGACGCCCAGCTGGACGCCCCAGACGGCCCCCGGCGCGAGGAACCCGCTTACCGGCTTGAAGAACGCCGTCCCGAAGAGGTCCCAGCCCTGCTGGAGCGGATCGGAGATGGCGATCACGATCCGCTGGCCGTCGACGAGCAGCGAGGTCAGGTAGTGGCCGGCGATGTACCCGGCGGCGATGGGGACCAGCCCCGCGCCGGCGGCCGCGATCCCGGTCGCCCGTGCGATCGGCGGCGAGCCGACGAGGCGGGCCACCGCCAGGGCGAGACCGACGGCCGCGACCAGGAAGACGCCGAGCCCGACCGATCCCCCGGCGAGGCCGGGCAGCCCGACCAGGTCGAACCAGGCCTGGGTCTGCGAGAGCCCGTCGTAGAGGACGGAGGCGACGCCGATCGCGGCCAGCGCCACGTCCGCGTTCGACCAGCCGGGCTCGAGGAGCCCCGCGCCGACTGGCCGCCGGCGCACGGTGCCTCCCTCGGGCGCTCCGATGAGGGCGAACGGGGCGATCCGGCCGAGCAGGCCGAACCAGGCCGAGAAGACCTCGCCGTTCGCCCGCCAGGCATCGCGCCCGTACTGGGCCATCCCGAGAAGCGTGACCACGCCGTAGACGCCGAACGCCGCCCCGAGCGTCCGCCCGCCGCCGCCCCCGGTCACGATGAGCTCCAGCCAGACGAAGAAGGCGAACCCGGCGACGGCCGGCCAGCGGCCCAGCCGCCCGGGATACGGCGCCGGCGTCCAGCCCCGGATCCCGGCCCGGCGCAGGAGGGACGCGCCCGCGTCGTGAACCGTCGTGAAGGGGTCCAGCCACGACCAGGCCGGGCCGACAACGGCAGACAGGAGGGCCAGCCCCACCCATCCGTAGGTCCACAGGAAGAGCCTCGAGACGTCGGCATCGCTCGAGCCGCCCACGACGGCCTGGGCCGCGATCCAGGCGACCGCCAGGATGCCGGCGCCGCGCAGGGCGGCCCGGAGCCAGCGCGGAACCCGGATCGTCCGGGGGTCGCCCGGGCCAAAGCCGGGCCCGTCGCGCAGGAAGACGACCGCGAACGAGAGGCCGACGGCGGCCGCCGCCCCGGCCAGGTAGACGGGGAGGGGGATCGGCGACTCGAAGACGCCGGTCAGCTCGTGCCCCAGGGCCGCGCCGGGGAGGGCGAGGAGGGCGAAGCCGGCTCCACCGAGGGCTGCGCCCAGCCGCCTCACGGGGCCGGGGCCGCCCACGGCGCGTCGACCATCCGGTGGACGACGTTCCGCCCGTCCCGGACCCGGTACCCGACCGCGATCGGCTGGAGGGTGACCGCATGCTCGACAAGGTGCGCGGCGGCGAACGCCGCGCCGTCGATCTCCAGCGTTCCGATGACGAAGGGGATCGTCTCGCCCTGCTCGGTCCGCAGGGTGAAGCCGGTCACCTCGCCCGCCGGCGCATCGACGGCGACGACGAGCCCGGCGGCCGCCTTCCCGGGATCGCCGCAGGCGCCCATGACGAGCGAGGCTGCGAGAAGGAGCGCGACCGGGGCGACCGGGCGCCACCCCGGCGAGCGGCGCGTCCGGAGCGCTGAGGTCACCGGCGCCGGCGCAGCAGCCAGGCCGCGCCGCCGGCGAGGATGACGGCCAGGACGGCGAGAGGGACCAGGAGGTCGCCGGTGGTGGTGGAGCCGGCCACCGGCCCGGGCGCGGGCGACGGAGCCGGCGACGGCGCGGGCGTCGGCGCACGTGCGGGCGTCGGGGCAGGCGCGGCGGACGGAGGCGCGGTCGCTGCCGGCGTGGACGACGGCTCCGCCGTCGGGGTCGGGCTCGGCGTCGCCGCGAGCAGGGTGAACGTGAAGGTGCCCCGCTCGACCCCGTCGTCGTCGGCGGTCACGGTCGTCCAGCGCACCTCGTACGTGCCGGGAGCGAATGCCGGCAGGTCGACGATCGCCATCCGCGTCGCCGGCCCTCCGTCGGGCACGCGGCCGGTCGCGAGAACGCCGCCGCCGGGCGCGCGAAGCTCCATGACGCTCCGGGTCGTGTCGAGCTCCTCGGAGAAGTCGCCGCTGATCTCGAGGGGCGGGCCGGTGAGGGTCGCTCCGTCGGCCGGGTTCGACGACACGAGCTCGGAGTGCGCCCCGACGGCGGCGGGCAGGAGGACAGCCAGGAGGAGCGACAGGGCTGCCGCGAGGGCGGCTCGGCGGTGGTGCATGGGCGGCAGGGTAGCAGCGCCTCGCTCCGATCGCCGCCGGCGCGGGCGCGTGCCGTCGTCGCCTACCGAATGCCGGTGTCGTAGGCGACGTCCGCCGTCGCCCAGGACGACGGGGCGTCGGGAACCTGGACAACGACGGCCGGCGCCGTGCCCATCAGCCCCTCGACGGGCTGCGGCTCGACGGTCCAGCTGCCGCCGCCTGGAACGCCGACGAGGAAAGTGCCGTCGGCGGCGGTCGTCGCGCGCGCGATCTCGGCGCCGTACGCGCCCCGGACGACGATCACGGCGCCCCCGACGGGACGGGCGGCGCACGCGGGATCGGGGGGAACCCGCTCGACCGGACAGACGGGCCCGGCGACCGCCCGCCCGGCGATCCACGGCCCGCCCTCCGCGGGGATAACCACGGGAGGGCTGGCGTCGCCCCCGCCGCCGGAGCCGCCCGAGCCCGACCCCCCACCCGACCCGTCCTCGAACGGATCGCCCCGCTCCTCGACCAGGGCCACCGCTCCGGAGGGGTCGACGTCGTAGACCCAGGCGTGGCGGCCGATGCAGCCGGCCTGGCAGTCGCCCCAACCGATCGTCACCGTGACGCGCCAGCCGACCACGGCCGGCGCCACCTCGTACCAGGCCGACTGGCCGATGAGGTTCGGCTCCGGGGGGCCGATGCCGGCGAAGCGGGGATCCTGCGCAAGCACCCGCGCAACCGCCTCCGCCTGCGTGAGCGGCGCACCGCCCGCCGTCGCCGACGGCGTCGCCGACGGCTGCGTCGACGGGGAGCTCGCCGCCGCGCCGCATCCTGCGACGACGACGGCCACGAGCAGGGTGGCGAGCGGGCCGAGGGGCCCCGGAAGGCGGAGACGGTCGTTCATGGCCCCCAGACGGTACCGTGCCGCGGCCGGTTCCGGTGACCTTCGGCGCTGTGAACCGATCCGAACGGCCGTCGAGCGCACGGGCCCGCACCCCCACCATGGGGTCGTGGAGGTGTCCTGATGCACGGCCGATCGACTCACTCGCCTGCGGCGCCCGTCCCCGGCGCCGAGCACGTGCCGAGTCCCGGCGAACGGACGACGAGCCCGGGCGCCACCGGCCCGACGCCGGCCACGATGCCCCACGGGCGCCTGGGAGGGGCCGTCGTCGTCCTCGCCGCCACCGAGGCCGTCGTCGCCCGGACCCGGCCGGACGGGCGCGACGAGATCGCCCGGGTGCCGCGACGCAGCGGGCGCGCCGATGCGCCGTCGTTCTTTCTGCGGGTCCTCCACGAGCTCGGAGACCGGGCGCCGGTCGTGATCATGGGGGCTGGGCCCGAACGGACGGCCTTCGAGCGCGAGTTCGTGATGATCTCGCACCGCCCGGACAGGCTCCTCGAGGACGCAAGCGTTCACGACGCCAACCCCGAGGCCCTGCTGGAGCGCCTGCGCGGGCTTCGCTCGCACCCCGGCTGACCGGAACGCCGGGCCTCCCGGTTCGCGGAAATACGGCTGGACCCTGGTGCCCGGAAGGGCCAGAATGCAGGTCCGCCGGGGCAACGGGCAACCCGGCCTGCGGGAGGGGGTCCGTAGCGCCAGATGCGGATAGAGCCGACAGACGCGCGCCGGATCGGCGGGCCGACCACGGGCGGCGCCGGGGCTGGGATCGTCCCGGCCAAGGTGCGCGCGCCGCGCGTTCGCTGGCTCCCCCGCGAGCGCCTGGACCAGCTGGTTCCGCGGCTCTGGCAGCACCGCCTGACCCTCGTCGTCGCCCCGGCCGGCTCGGGGAAGACGACCCTCCTGGCGGCCTGGGCCGGCCTCGTCGACGCCCCGGCCGCGTGGTACCGCGCGGAGAGCGTCGACGGATCCGAGCGGAGCATGGTGGCCCACCTCGCCGCCGCGTTCGCGACGGTCGTGCCGGATCTCGAGCCTGCCTGGCGATCCGTGGAGGAGGCGGCCGCCGCCCTCGACGCGCGACCCGAGGACCGCCTGCTCCTCGTGATCGACGATCTCCACGCCCTCACCGGGACACCTGCCGAGGCCGCGCTCGAGCGCTTCCTCGACTACGCGCCGCCGTCGCTGGCGGTCGTCGCGGGCACCCGGGTGGCCCCGTCGTTCAACCTGTCGCGCCGCCGCGTCGCCGGGGAGATCCTCGAGCTCTCCGGCGACGACCTCCGCTTCCGGCCGTGGGAAGTGGAGCGGCTCTTCCGCGACTTCTACGGCGAGGCGCTGCGGACCGACGAGCTCGCCCGCCTCGCCCGCCGGACGGAGGGCTGGGCGGCGGGGCTGCAGCTTTTCCACCTGGCCACGCGCGGCAAGGCGGCCGCGGAGCGGCAGCGGCTGCTCGCCGGCCTCGGCCCGAGCTCGCGGCTCATGCGCGAGTACCTCGCCCGCAACGTCGTGGCGGAGCTCCCCGACGAGCTGCGGGAGTTCCTGGTCGGGACCTGCGTGCTCCGCCGCCTGACCGGGAGCCTCTGTGATCGCCTCCTGGAGCGCCACGGCAGCCGGGCGCTCCTCGAGGAGCTGGAGCGGCGCAGCGTCTTCACGGTCGCCATCGACGACGAGGGCACGTATCGCTATCACGAGGTGCTGCGCAGCCACCTGGAGGGGATGCTCGTCGAGACGGTCGGCGAGTCGGCGGCACGCGCCCGCGCCCGACGCGGAGGCGAGCTGCTCGAGGGCGACGGGGCGATCGCCGAGGCCGTCGCGGCCTACAGCCGAGCCGAGGACTGGGCCGCCGTCGATCGGCTGCTGGACCGGCACGGGGAACGCCTTGCCGCCGGCCAGGGCGCCTGGATGGACACGCTGCCCCCGGCGCTCCTGGTCCAGGACCCGTGGCTCATCCTCGCGACGGCGCGGCGCCATCGGTCGGACGGCCGCTGGGTCCAGGCTGTCGACGCCTACGGTCGGGCCGAGGTGCTCTTCGGCTCCGGCGAGGCAGGGGCCGCGTGCCGCAGGGAGCGCCTGGCGCTGGCCGGATGGCTGGATCCGCTGCCAGCGCCGGCCACGGATTGGAGCGGCGCGCTCCGCTCCGCAATCGCCCACGACCCCCTGGTTCGTCGACCGGCGGGTGACGACGAGCCGGGCAGGCTCGTGGCGGCCGGTCTCGGGGCCCTCGTCGGCGGGCGGGTCGCCGAGGCACGCCGGATCCTGCGTCGCGCCGCGGACGAGGAGTCCTGCAGCCCCGTCATCGGGTCCACGGCCGCTCTCGGCGCGGCCGTGGCCGGGCTCCTGGCCGGCGACGCGCGGGCCGTCGTCCAGACCGAGCAGGCGGTTGCGGCAGCCGAACGGGCGGGCCTGTGGTGGCTCGCACGCGTGGGTCGGGCGGCGCTCTCGATCGCGGGCGCGCCCGCGGGTGCGGAGTACGCCCGCTCGGATGCGACAGCCGTCCGGGACGCAGCGGCCCGCGACGAGGATCGCTGGGGCGAGGGCCTGGCGGCCCTCGCCGAGGGCTGGTCGGCCATGCGCGAACCCGAGACGGCGCTGGAACCTCTCGAGGCGGCGGCGGCCCGCTTCCGCGCCCTCGGGGCCGGGAGCCTGGAGGCCTGGGCCCGAGGGCTGGCCGCGCTGGCGCTCGTCCGGGCCGGCGCGCCCGACGCCCGGGAGGCGGCCCTCGGCGCCGAGGCGGTCGCGCGCTCCACGGGCATCGTGGTCGTGGCGGCCGTCGCCCAGCGCGCCCTGGCGGAGCTGGATCCGATCGCGGACGGCGAGCTCGGGACCGCCGCCGACGGCATCCTGGCCGAGGCCGGCCTCGCCCTGCCGGCGGGCGGCCGATCCGTCTCCGTTCGCTCGGACCCCGGCGGAGGGCCCGCCGCGACCAGTCCCGTCGGTGCGGGGCGGGTCGCGATCCGCCTCTTCGGGTCGTTCGCGATGACCATCGAGGGCCGCCAGGTCGACCTCGGCGGGCTGAAGCCCCGCCCCCGTGCCGTGCTTCGCTTCCTCGCCCTCAACGCGGGGCGTCCCGTCCACCGCGAGGTCCTCCAGGAGACGTTCTGGCCGGAGGCCGACCCGGAGACCGGCGCGAAGAACCTGCACGTCGCCCTTTCCGCGCTGCGGCGCGAGCTGACGCCGCGCGCCGGGCGGGGGGCCTGCGAGCTGCTGGTGCGCGACGGGGAGGCCTATCGGCTCGCCCTGCCCGACGCCGCCCGGATCGACCTTGCCGACTTCGAGCGGGCCGTCATCGATGCCCGGACGATCCGGGCTCGGGGGGCCACGCATGTCGCGATCGAGGCCTTGCGGGCCGCGATCGCCGCGTACGGCGGGGACCTCCTGCCCGAGGATGGACCGGCGGAGTGGGCGGCGGGCCGCCGCGAGCGTGCGCGGGCCGAGGCCGTGGAGACGGCGCGCGCGCTCGCCGAGCTGCTGCTCGACAGCGATCCGACCGGGGCCGCGGAGGCCTGCGCGGCCGGCCTCGCCATCGATTCGCATCACGACCCGCTCTGGCGGATCCTGGTCGAGGCGCGCGAGCGCGCCGGCGACCAGGCGGCCGCCACGAGCGCGCGGTCGGGCTATGCGCGGATGCTCGCCGACCTCGGGGTGACGGCGGCCGACGACGCCTGACGGATCAGGGCGCCGGGGTCGGCGACGACCCTGCCTGCGAGCCGAAGAACTCGACCTCGGAGATGGCGACCGGCGCATTCGGCTTCTCGGCCGGGAAGACAGACCGAACCGTGAGGCGGACGCGAGAGGCGCCCTTCGCCCCCACGTCGAACGACTGGGGCTCGGCCTCGTCCTTCAGCTCGTAGCTCTTCGAGGCGATGACCGTGCCCGCCGCATCGAGGAACTCGAGGGTCACGTCGCGCGGCCGGGCGAACGCCTTGTACTGGTCCCCGGCGGCCCCGGCCGTGACCAGGATCTTGGCCACGCCGGCGGGGGGCGTGAACGAGCCCTCGATGGTCGGCGGGGACCCGTCGGCGAACGGGGCAGCCCAGAAGCCGAGGGTGCGATCGAAGGCGAGCCTGGCCGGGTGCTCCTTGGTCCCGGGTCCGGTCGTCGGGCCGGAGGTGTAGACCTGGTCCGCCGACGGGACGATCATCTCCTTGACGGAGTTGACGAGCCCGTTCACCGCGTCGCGCCAGCTCGGGACGAGCGCGTAACCGGCGACGAGGCCGATGATCCCGGCGAGCATGACGACCTGGATCCCGGCTGAGAGGAGCCGGCCGGCCTTGATCCCACCGCGGGTCTTGCCGTCGGTGCGCATGCTCTTCGGTCGCTCGCCCGCAGCCACCTTCGCTCTGGGCTTGCCGGCGCCGAAGATCCGGCGGTACCAGGGAACCTTGCGGGTCGGGGCGATGGTGGCCGTCGCAAGGCTCTGACCGCAGCGGCGACAGAACTTGCGCGCCGGATCGTTCCCCATGCCGCAGTTGCCGCACACAAGATCGCCGGGGTTGGGAGCCGGCGTGACTTCCTGCGCCGAGCGGGACGCGGGGCGCGGCCGCTCGGGGCCGGGCTTCACCGCCTCCGGGCGTCGCGCCGCTGGCTGGTCCTGGGGCACGGGTGGCGTGGGGGTGGGGAGCCCGACGGGGGCCGGCGTCGAGCTGGCCGCCGCGGGCGTGCTCGCTCTGGCGGCTGCCGCGACGGAGACGCTCGGGAGCCGGGCCGGTGGCTGGGCCGGCCCGGGTCGCTGGGCCGGCGGCTGAGCCGGCGCAGCCGGGGGTGCGGGCGCAGCCGGGGGTGCGGGCGCGGCCGGGGGTGCGGGCGCGGCCGGGGCCGTGACGGCGAGCGCAGCCGCGGCCGGGGCAGCGAGCAGATCGGCCGGTGTCGCCGGAACGGGTAGCGGAGGTTCGACGGGCCTGGACGGCTGGACGAGCGACCTCGGCTTCGATGACGGGGCCGCCCCCGGCAACATCGGGCGGATCCGGGGCCCCTCGCGGGCGGGAGGCAGCGGCAAGACGTGGGCGCCGGCCGCGGCGGGCAGCCGCTCACCGCACGAGATGCAGAAGACCCTCCCGGCCGGGGTGACCCGGCCGCACGCGGGGCAGGTGGGTCCCGCCGGGGTCGGTTCGGGTACCGGGGCCGGGGCAACCGGTTCGCCAGGCTCCGGGTCCCGCTCGTCAGGCGATGATCCGTGACTTGCCGGTGGCGGGACCGCCCCCACCCCCTGGAACGACGGGGCCTCGCCGGCCGACGGCGCATCGCTTGCCTCTGGGGCAGGCTCGAGAATGTCGTGCTCGGGGTCCGGGGCGGCCTCGCCGGAGGGAGGCAGCGGGGCTGCCGGCGTCGCCGGAGTCGCCGAGACCTCGTCGCCGGGCTCCATGTCACGAATCATCGCCTGTGGGGCGGCCGGCGGCGATTCGGGCGCGAGGGTGGGCTCCGGTTCGGGCGCGAGGGTGGGCTCCGGTTCGGGCGCGACGGGCTCCGGCGCGACGGGCTCCGGCGCGGGAGCGACGGGCTCGGGTTCCGGTTCGGGCTCCGGTTCCGGCGCGGGTGCGGGCGCCGGGGCGACGGGCTCCGGTTCCGGCGCGACGGGCGCGGGAGCGACGGGCGCGGGCTCCGGTCCCGGCGCGGACGCGGGCTCCGGTTGCGGTTCCGGCGTGTCGTCGACGATGCGGAAGACCGTCGGGCCGGTCACGACCACCGCCGTCGGTGCCACCGGCGCCTCGGCGGCCGCTACCTCGGCCGCGGCGGCCTCCTCGTCACGGCGGGCGACGGCCTCCGCGGCCGCCGTAGCCTCCGCGGCCGCCGTAGCCTCCGCGGCCGCCGTAGCCGCCGCATCCGCGGCAGGCCCGGCCGCGTGGCCGCCGAGGCCGACCGCATCCCGGACACGGCCGATGAGCGTCGGCTGCCCGGGCGGAA
>Ga0315293_10002804_pt1 | contig 16795 bp, 29 predicted proteins | sample YL17G13_20_MG_FD_203071 | JGI IMG/M metagenome (GOLD analysis project Ga0315293, IMG submission 203071) | Sediment microbial communities from Yellowstone Lake, YNP, Wyoming, USA - YL17G13_20 | ecosystem: Environmental > Aquatic > Freshwater > Lake > Sediment | place: USA: Wyoming | collected...
GAGGAGAAGCTATGAAAGCCGCGTTCTTCTGCGTGGATGCGCAGAATGATTTCATGAGTCCCTCGGGATGCTTGTACGTGAAAGAGTCCGTTCGGATTCTTTCCAAAATTTTAGAACTGACTTATTGCGCGATGCATAACAATGTACCTGTTGTTGCGTCAATGGATTTGCATGCTGTACACGATCCGGAATTTGAGACGTTTCCGCCCCATTGTATCAACCTGACTCCCGGTGCCGAGCTTGTCCCGGAGGCTTGCGTCAGGGTTCCCGATAGCAATCCCCCACGCTTTATCCCCGATATTATTATTACAAAGAGCACCTACGATGTTTTTTCGAATCCGTTGACTGAAAAGATCCTCAAGATAATTAATGCCAAGCAGTGGTTTGTTTACGGGGTTGCGGCAGACTACTGCGTTCGTGCCGCTGTTCTCGGAATGCTGAAGCGGCGTTACAAGGTCAACGTAATTGCGGATGCAATAGCAGGGGTTTCTGCCGACACAACCGAAAAGGCTTATCATGAAGAGAAGCTAGCCGGAGCAAAATTCATACTGACCAAAGACGTCGAGGCTATGATCAAGTGATCCTATGAGTAATTTTCTTTTTTATACTTGCCGAAAGTGTAAAAAGCGGATTCCGCGAGGGCATGTCTATAGGAAATTTTATTGTTCAGAGGTATGCCACAGAAATGCCCACTTGAGAAGATGTGAATGGTGCGGAAACGAATTTATCTCTATTTACACAAACTGCCGACGAGGAAATGTTTGTTCATTTGCCTGTAAGGGGGCTATAACAGCAAGTAAAAACAAGAAACTCCGCACCATTCATGGAGAATTTATAAAACGCCCTTGTAAACTCTGTGGTGCATTTTTTAAACCAAATCATAGAGAACAGGAATATTGCAGCAGGTATTGTTATAATAAAGTAAAACGATGTCGGCGTAATAGGCTCACGACCGCGACAATGCGATTCAGATCCGCATTGTGGAGATCTTCCGAAAACGAGTCTTTTCGCTCAGCCGTCATGCTGCGTGATAATTGGACTTGTAGGATCTGTGGTAAAAGAGGTGGAAAACTAGAAGTTCATCACATACAAAAGCTTCGTTTTTTTCCTAGGCTAGCAATAGACACGAAAAACGGAGTTACGCTTTGTGTTCCCTGCCATGATAAAGTAAAAGATAAGAAGTTCAAAAATAAGGAAGGAACAGATTTCTGGAGTTCTTGGATTCAGGAAAGATTCGATGAGATTTATGGAGAATAAAATGAATAACAAACCAGAAAGTGTAACTGAAATAAACACAAAGCACGCTCCTTTGTATCGCTGCCTGTTTCACAACGATGACAAAACTACCATGGACTTCGTTGTTGCCTTGGGGAAGAAGGTCTTCAGTCTTCCGGAGGCCAGAGCCGTTCAGGTCATGATCGAAGTTCACACGCAGGGGGTATCGTTGGTTGTTGTGGAGTCCTTCGAGCAGGCCGAGTTCCACAGGGACCAGTGCGTCTCTATTGCGCGTGGTGCCGGTTTCCCGTTCTGCGTGACCATTGAGCCAAACGACTAGGGGTTTTACAATGATACAAAAATGTGAGTGTGCTCTTACTACTAAGCCCCCTGACGGATTTCCAAAATCGCTACTCAAGCGCTGCTGCTGTACGTGCAAGCATCGGTTTACTTTGTGCGGGCATCCTTGGGTGGACGGCAAGAACATGTCTGACGTTGTCGGGTATGCTTGCGGTATCTTCTGGATGTTCGACGGCCAGCGGCGCTTTGTCATGAATCAAGAGCACGGGGTTTGTGAATGTCACGAGCAGGAAGAGAAAGTAAACAAGAGAGTCAAGAGATTTAAAAAAGGAAGAGGCAAAATCGTATGAAAGTTGAATTGGAAATGACTTGCCACGCGTGTCCGAACCAGTACGATGGCAAGATCACGCTCTCACATCCGGTAACGAACAAGCCGCACGTGTTTCCATTTTACTTCAGGGCGCGGCATGGATCGTGGTCGTTTACCTTGGCAAAGAGCGGGGAGAAGCCTTGGCTGGCGAAGAATCCGATCTATCAAAAAACCGGAGTAGGAAGCTGGGAGGGAAGCGATTCACTGCCTCACATCGCGGAAGAAATCACGAAAGCGGAGTTTACTATTTACGAAACTATTTGGAAGAAGGCGCAGGGTGTTGCGGAGAAGAAGCATACGATTTGGCTGGACAAATGGATGAAGAAGCAGGAATCAAAGAAACCTCTTGATCCCAACTGGCTGAATGACCTGATAAAGAAACAGGAACCAAAGAAGAGGCCCATCGGTCCCCATGAATAATACAAGCCGCGTTGATAAACTTATTGAATTGATAGACAAGAACAGACAAAGAATAACTCTCCGCTTGTCAGAATGCATTCAAAACGCTATACTCAGCAAAAAGAAAAGCGACCGTTATTTTGACATTGATACCGGCGATTTATTGGTTGCTCTACTTGCCACGCGCTCAAAGGTAAAGGGCATTCCAATAGCCGCACATCGAATGTTAAGAGAAGTTGGAATAGACGCCACCGCTCTGCTTAAGGGGATTCGTGCATGTCAAAAGTCCTGAAGCCACCGACAAAGCTCGACCCTTATGAACTCGCAAAGCAACTCGTTGTGTTCTGCGCGGGTTCTATTGAGCAAGGTAAATCTGAGCTGTGGCAAACAAAGATTGAGAATGGCTTATCAAAGTTTGACAACGTTATCGTTTTAAATCCCCGAAGGGACGAATGGGATTCTTCGTGGAAGCAATCAATTGATAATCCACAGTTCAACGAGCAGGTTACGTGGGAGCTTGACGGGCAAGACGCTGCCGATCTTATCCCCATGTATTTTGATCCGGCCACCAAGTCGCCTATCACTCTTATGGAGTTTGGTCTTTACGCCAGCCGAGGCAAGCTTCTGGTCTGCTGCCCGGAGGGATTCTGGAGGAAGGGCAACGTCGATATGGTCTGCCATCGGTATAAGATCCCGCAGGTCAGCTCGCTAGAGGAACTAATTTCCGCAACGCAGAAGTGGGTTGAAGCAAAGAAGCCCGTGGACATTGGTTCCTCGTTTGATAATTTTAGTATTGGTAACTCTTGAACTCAAATTAAAGTATGTCAAAAGAACAATTCCAAAAGCTGGCGGATCAGTGGAAGAACGACACGATTAACTTGTCGAATGTTCGAAAGATATTCGAGCACCCCGCGTACCAAGCCATCATCGCCATGGGTGCAGAGGCGCTCCCGTACATCTTCGAAGCACTTCAGGAAGAAACGGACCATTGGTTCCACGCCCTGACTCTCATTACCGGAGAAAGCCCCGTTCCGGGGGGAAGGTGTGGCCACATGCAGGAAATGGCCGACGCATGGATAGCTTGGGGTATTTCGCGTGGTTTCATTAAAAAGTGAACTAATCCCATGAACGCCGGACTTGTTCTCCTATTGTCCGTTTCGGCCTCCCTTATTATTTATATGTTGGTAAAGCCGAGGAAAGTGCGTGAAGCCAGCAAGAAGATTTCAATGAATTGTGAACTTTGTATTAGGTCTATCGGGGACGACGTTTATAGGATAGAAGCAAGCTGGTGTGATACAAGGGCTAAAGCAGTAGGCACCATGCAGATCAGCAATCCAAAGGACATTTCTCTTGGAGACATTGTTGCGTTTATTGAGGCTTCAAGAGTTCTCGCGGAAGCGCGTGGAGATATTATGAGCGAAGACTAAACTTTTTCTTATTTTTTAGCCTGATTTCACACAATAGTATCAGAAAGGAAGGCTGCGGCTGTGACGGTACTGCACAAGAAGAACCCGAAAGCTTGGGAAGAGAAGCTTTCTTGGCACGACAAGTTCGTACTCATGGCGCTGCGCTCCATGGAGAAGACTGTCGGGGTAAAGCACTGCGACAAGTGCGATATGCCGTTGCCGAGCGGAACTAATATCCGCTGCGAGTCGTGTCGTGGAATGTTCGGAACTTATGGGATTAACGTGTGATGAAGATTCTGGCAAAAAAGGGAAAAACATTTCATTGGGATTTGTGCAGTAACGAGTTCAAAAATCTGTATTTCCCCACAAAAGTCCACGTTAAGTTTGACGGTCACCGAAACAATAAGAGTTACTTTAGGTATACAGTCCTAGATATCACTTTAAAAGAAAGAGATTTCACGAGCATGCTTTTTAGCTCTGTACTTTGTGTGTCTGCAGTAAAGCTAATTTCGACGGAAGATTGTCAGAACTTTTTCAAGATGTCTTTGGATTATGCAAACAAGTGGCGTCAGTTTGAAAAGTATCCTATCGCTGAAGGCGAGTTTTCTTCGAAGGTAGAAACCGCGTGGAAAGAGAGTCTCTTTAATAATGAAACGCATATTCTCAGAGGTCTGCTGCCTGATACTCAGGGAGTGACTTCGGCAGTCAAGAAGATAATGTCTAGGTATTTTATAGCACAAGATAGACAAGTTCTGGATTACGCAAAAGAATGTAAGTGGACAAATAAAATAGTTCAGAAATCATTTTTTCGTGAAGAGGACTCCGGACTATACGAGGGCTCTCACGAGATATATTTTGATGAAGTCTTTGGACGGGAAAAATGGAAAATCCAAACGCCAGATTACAGGCACAGTGTCATCACTTTTGGAATCGACCCTTATCCCTTTGTCGTGTTTCTTTCCCCGATAACCGATCATTTTGAAATCCGCGTATTGGCGAACATTGACGGAAAATTTTACGAAAGGCCACTGAACATAAATCTGCGTACAGCAGAGAAACAAATTGAGATCGCCGTAATGTTGATAATGACAAATGCTCAGGGTGAAAGTAATGAAGCCGTCCCAGCTGAAGCGAAAGCATAACACTAAAAGGAGCCGGTGGTGCAAACTGAATTTGCACAATCTTTGCTGTGATGACAGCTGGTGCAAGTGTAAGTGCCATAAATAGAAAAATTGTTAAAGATTTAAAACGAGAGCACATATATAACATGACAAACAAAGAACTGGCACGACGAAAGCAGGATAGACTGATCCGCTATCTCTGCGACTTCATGGTGAAGTCCTATATCAAGGACGACGAAGGGCGCTTTGGGCTAGCCGAGAAGGCGAAGGGCGTCCGGGCCAAGAAGGTTATCCGGGCGCTGAAGGCCCTGTACGGGCGCACCAAGTTCGGGGCGTGGGTTCGGGAGCCTCTGGAGAGCAACGCCATTACCCGGCGGCTTGAGCAGATGATGAAGGAACGCGACCGAGTGTGCGCGGAGACCAAGACCACGACCAATCTCGTTGTAATTTCGGATATGCATATTGGCTTCGGAAAGAATAGGATGGCGGCAATCGCGAAAAACATAAAGTCTTATTTGGTGAAATCCGGCGGCACGGGGGCGTTCGAGCTTGCGGGTATTCCTGAGGAGTACTTGGGTAATGGCAACTTGGATAATGGCAATGAAGAAAGAACAATACGAAGTTAGAAGGAACGAAGACGGAACGGTTGACGAAATCGTTTCCGAAAATGTTAAGTTCCTTCACGTAGAACAGATGGACAACGGGCATTGGTGGATAGGAATAACACTCAAGAATAAAAAGCGTCTTATGCTCAATTTTACTTCTGGAAGAAAAATAAAGGCTTCCGTTGAAGAGGATTAGGTTGCGTCCCCCTTAAGGAGAGTATCTGTGGCAGAAAAGACGAGTGCGAAGCCTACCGCCCCGGTCGCCGCGCAGACGTCCCCGACTACGATGGCGTGGTCGGCCCCTATTGCGTCACTCAGGGTTTCCGTGAAAGCCCTGAAGGACAGCGGCGGGTTCGGAAAGATCATGGAGAAGGTCGGCCTCGCCATGACCGACTCCGACCTGCTCTATTCAAAGGCGGATTCTACTCCGATCAAGTCGTCGGGAAGTGTTATTGAGATCGATGAGAATGCGCTTACGAACGGAAGGCAGAAGTTTTTTGAGACGCTGGCGTCGGCGGGTATTGACTTCGTTACTAGTGACGCGTCAAGCGCCAAGTTCAGAATCTTTTAAGGCTTGACAAGCGGCTCAATTTAATAAAGAATGGGAGATTCGTATGCCTATGACTAACGAAGACATGATTCGGAAGGTTAAGTGTATCGAGGAGGACGTTATCAGTGGAGCAAAAAAGCAGGTGGTCAGTTCGTCGGACATTGTTATCATAACGACAAAAGACGTGTCAAGAGACATGAGCTTTTTCGTGACACGGCTTTCTCGTGAATTGAGGAATTTGATCGGATGGAGAGGGATCATGATTTCTCTTGGCCCCGACGAGAGCCTGAAAACTCTTTCGGAACCTGCCGCACGAGAGCTGTACCTGCAGCTAAAAGAGCGTTTCGAGGGGCTTAAGTCCACCAACGGCGAGATTCTTGTCGGGCAGGTCTGGAAGTCCAACGACTCCCGAGCACCTGATCGGAAGGTTGAAATTATGGAAGTGGGTAATACACACGCTGTCGTAAAGAATTTGAGGAATAACGTCAGGACGAGAATCAGCTTGAAGGGGTTTAAGGACTCTTCGCGTGGGTATAAACTTGAAAGTGCTACGTAGTTTTTGTCACAGTAAAGCGTCATGCGAGTAAAACGTTCAGGAGCTGTAACTATGAAACGTTTTATCATGGCGCTTTTTGCGCTCTGCGTACTGATGTCTCAAGTTGCCAGTGTTAGCCAGTATACGGACAGGGATACCGACCGGGTAAATCCGGAGAGAAAGAGTCCTCGGTACGTGAAGGTTTGCAAGACGGAATTCCAGTTGGTGTACGCGGGGCGCTTCACGGTTACCGCATATTGTGCCGGATGCAGTGTCTGCGATACCACCTACAAGACCGCAGACGGAACCTACGCGGATTATAGAAAGCGGATTGTAGCCGCCGATTCGAGGGTCCCGTTTGGTACAACAATAATGATTGACGGATTCGAAGAACAATATACCGTCCGGGATCGTGGCGGAAAGATTCGTGGTAGATGCATTGACGTCCTGATGTCTTCGCATTGGCGTGCAAGAAAGTTCGGTCGCCAAGAGAAAGACGTCTGGATGTGGCAGCCCGTCGAGACGGAGATAGAGGTAGAAGTTCCGGTGGGTTCCACGTTAACCAGCAACTAGTTATGGACTTCGAACAAAAGCCAATTAGAAAAGCAGTTCTTGTTCGTAAAAATCCGAAAAACGGCAGGACAAGTTGTTATCATGTGAATCTTGGGAAGTACGGTGATTCATACGCTATCTGGTGCTGCTGGGGAAATCAAAGACCTTCCATACTTGGCGACAGCATTTCAAGGAAGCAATTAAAGTTTATCTCGGATAACATGATCAAAGTTTTAGTCACTTACTACGATTTCATATCCAAGTATCAAGCAAAAGGGTACGAAACCGTTTCTTTCTAATGTTGGGAGCCCGATCATGGACGACAGTATCGCTACAATCACGCAGGACGAGTTAAAAGAATATCTAAAGTGGAGGCTTGAGATAGATAAGACTCAGAAGAAGGTGGATAATAAACGGCAGGAGTTCATTGACCGGGCGGGCCTTGGTGCCATGATTGAAGATGGCGCTCTGATTCTTAAAATCGAGTCACAGTCACCCCGCATCAATTCATCCCTGATTATTCAAGAGGTCGCCAAGCGGTATGGGGAAACCGTCGCGCAGGATATAGAGAAAGTGTGCAAGAAGGATTCGGGGGGAAAGCGCCTTACCGTCGAGTCGAAGTCAAAATAGTTTGTTATGAGAACAGAAGAAGACCTTTTCAATCAGCTAGCCGAGATGCGACTCGTATGCCCTTGCGGGATGAGGTGTTCTTTTTTCAGTAACGAGGCCGGAGAGTACGCTTACGCTAGTTCCGAATATGATTTTTCAGGGGCTTTTCCTCATTCCACGTATAACGGTTTCTTAGACTGCATAAGAAGATTTGTTCTTTATCATACGCTTTACGTTCTTTATTCCCATTACGCCAAAGTAGTAAGTACCCCTAAGAATATTAAGATACAAACTCTTCCAAAAGGGTCTGAAGATATCCTCGGTGCAAAAGCTGTGTTTGATACTCGCACTCTCAAATATTATTGTGATAATTGCAAGATAGAATTTTTTAAGAAGTTTCAATTAGCAGAAAACGAAACCGAACTTGCCGATCTTATCAATAAAAGACTCTTTGATATTTGCGCCTATCTTGTTTCTGTGAAAAAGAATGAAAACGTCAGAACAGGTGTTTAATCAGATAGCCGCAGGAGAGCTTTTGTGCCCCTGTAGCCTAAAATGCGTTAATGCTCCGGCACTAAAAAGATTACCAAGACCGGACGACATTGAAAACCCGAATGTATCGCCCAAGCACGAATCGTATGATGAGCTTATTGACTGTATAACCGCGTATACAAAAGAGTTCACGCAATCCAGAATTATTGCTCTCCGCAGCCATGCCACCCAGAGTTTAAAGCTTCCTCTAGAATCGTGGCGAATTTTCGACTCCGACATACCAGAAACGATTCCTTATTATATGATATCTGACAAACGTCGTGGTTCTCCTCCGATAGTTAAAGCCTTTAGAAAAGCAGTTACAAACCTGAAGCTTCAATTTTCTTCTAACATCATCGAACTGGACAGTCGTATAGAAAACAACTTCTTCACAATTTGTGATGCTGTTATTACTCAGTTGAAGTCAGACGCAAAGGCTTGACACCTTAGGAAAAACTGCGACAATAGAGAATCGGAACTAAGTTCCACATAGGACAGGGGAGGAATTATGGGATACGCAGATATCCAGTGGGAAGAGAAGGAATCACGTTACTCCGCGCTAATGAAGGACTTGGTAAAGCACGTCTTTTCTGAAGAGGGGGTTTCTTTCTCGCAATCAATTAAGAAGTCGGTGCGTGGCCAAGAGATGGTCATCTGGCCCGTCTCCTTTGATCTTGATTCCGAAGTATCCGTCTCTGGGCAGCTTGTTCACGTCCCAGAGGCGACTCTGGCGGCTTACGGGAGCGACGAGTATGCTCCCGCCGTGAAAAAGCTACGCGGCGATGAGGTGCCAGCTGGAGCAGAAGAACCTTCTGACGAGCCCAAGGAACCGGAAGCCAAGATCGAGAAACCGGAGGGGCATCTTGTATACGCGTGGAACGCGGCTGCGCCTCTCAACATGGATCAGCTTCCAAAGGCGCTAACTATCGCGAAAGAGGTTCACAAGGCGATGATCGACGCGATTGAGGGACGCCTGAAGGGGAATGTGATTCAGAGGAGCCGCGATGACGAAGGTATTATAACCAAGTCGTCCGTCGAGACCGACAAGGACGGGAATCCAATCGCGTTGTCACGAGGAGTCTTTACCTCCCCGCTTACTCCTGATGCAGTCCCCGCTTCGATGGCGGCTGAAGACAAGAACATCCGGGGCATTCTTCCTCCGAGCGTTCGCTAGTAATAAAATTATATAACAAAAGAGAAATGCCTAGGAGTTGAAAGACTTCTAGGCGTTTTTATTTTGCGAAAAGACTTGCATATCATACAAGAATTCTGTTAAAAGATCATCTCCTGACCGCATATATGAATAGTAATGCAATGTCTGTTTTTATTACTTGGAGGAAAGTATGTCTAAGGCGAAGAAGCTGCATCGCGGGATTCCGGAACAGCTGCAAAGTTCGCACGTCAATCCCATTCAGTGGAAGTTTGGTTGGTCATTCGAAAGGACAATGGCCGGGGCGGTCATCATTCGAAAAATAGACGAAGCGACGAAGGCCGTTGTAGCGGAAGCCGCGATTCCCGGAAGCGACTGGGTTAAGATAGTCGGTGGGGTGTCGCTAAGACGAGAAGACGGCGTCTGCCAAGGTATCTTGAAAGTCATCCACAGTTAATCCTTCCGCTCAAGGGGGACCGCGTGGCAAATATTTATGTTCCTATAGTTGCTAGTTATCCAAATTACGACAACGTAATAAAAAACGCGGAACGCTGTGAAGAGCTTGGTCACAGCGTAACCCTATACAGGGCGTTAAAGAGGAAGCCGTACAAGCGACTGTCTAAATTTATGTTTGGTGTTCCGTGGGGAGATCCTGAATTACGCGCTAAAAGTGTCATTGAAAAAGTCCCTGCGGCACCCTGCATTATTGCAGCTCCAACAGGCGGAGTAGGGACAGTCAGAACAGTTACACGAATAACAGAGTTTGAAAGCTGGGACTTTGCAAAGAACAAGATATGCGTTGGGTGGTCCGACGCAACTGCGATTGTAAACAAGGTGGCGGCTATCTCAAGCTATCCTTCGTTTCACGGTCCTTGTTTTTCTGATCCTCAATTCATTGACGTACTTCCTTATTACACATTCTCAAAAATAGGATGGCAAATTCCGTTCGTGCTAAGGGATAACATTGGAAAGGAAGAAATCTTAAACGGTATTTCGTGGGGAGGCAACTTAACGATATTCAATTACATGCTTCCAGACCCGGATGTCATGCGGGGGATGAGACAATCCAAAATTATATTTTTCTTTGAAGCGGTTTTTGACGAGATGTACGGAAAGAAGCCGATGACGCAAAGTCTGCTGGAGATGGAGCTAGACAGGCTTGAACAGCGTGGCATCTTCAGAAACTCCCTGCTTATTCTAATGGGACGCGTCACGGGGCTTACCCCGGAGCGAGTTGTCCAGAGCATAAGAAAGTATTACTGGGGTCCCGTTGTTGGCGTAGACATCGGGCACAGGCAGAAGCTAGGAAAAACAGCGAAACCATCTTGCGCGGTTCCGCCAATCCCCATAGGGACAAACGTTCGTATTTCTTTGAAGGGGAAGTACTTGAGCTGCAATTGGAGCGCCCCAAATTTTTAAAATGTCGTAAAGTGTTATAGCACGTCAATTTACGCAGCATTATTATTCTTATTTTGTACGGCGGATTCACACAATAGGATTGGGTCTTTTGGCAATCCCAACAATGCAGAATTACGATTACTACCATATACTCTGTAGAAACTGCGGGGGCTTCTATCAAAAGACACAGAGAGATTGCCTCTGCGAAATTTGTGGAAGTTCTAAACTTGATATAACGCCAATCGATCTGAACACGGGAAAGAAAATTATCGTGGAGAAAAAGGGGAAGAAGAAGTAGATTCTTTCTTACTTTTCTGCGCGTTCTTGCACAATAGGATCGAACCCAAAATAGGAGTTCGCCATGTTTATCCGCGACGTCTTCAAGGAGATCCGTAGGGCCACACGTACCAAGGCGAATCTGTTCCTCCTCGGAAAACCCGGAATCGGGAAGACCGACGGATGCCAGTGGCTTGCAAACGAGATGGGTATCGGGTTTAAGAGAATCGTCCTGCCCCAATACGATGAAGTCGATCTTCGCGGAATTCCCGAAGTGAACGAAAAGAAGCGCACTGTTTTCTATCCGACAGAAGAACTCCCCTATGCTGACAAGGACAAAGAAAATGGAATTCTGCTCCTAGACGAACTTCCTTCTGCGAAGCCGAGCGTTCAGATCATCTGTTTCAAGCCGAATGAAATTTTACTTGGCTGCAACAAACCAATCAAGGATGTGAAAGAGGGGGAACACGTTGTTGGTGCGGACGGTGGCATCGAAACGGTTTGTAAAACCTTTGAAAGGGATTTTGACGGAAAGCTCGTTCACATCGAAGCTGACTACTTGTTTCCGCTGGAGTGCACTCCAGAGCATCCTATCCGAGTTGTTCGACGTGACGGGAAGAAGCACACGTGGGACGCGGCAACGAAAAGAAATATCCCTGTTTTTCTTAGCCCGGAATGGACCGAGGCCAAGAATATTCGGCGCGGCGATTTTGTAGTAATTCCAAAGATTAGGGGGAAGTTTAATACTACAAAACTTTTCTTTAATGATTACATTGTCACGCTTGAGAATAAAACACCCAAGCAGATTCTTGACGGAATTCCGCTTAACGAAGAGACGGCGTGGTTTCTGGGCCTATACGTTGCGGAGGGTTTCGGATGGAACTCTGTCGGCATCGCTACGGGGGAACACGAAGCCGAACTCCATGACAAAGCGTCCGACATCGTATTGCGCTATTTTGGATACGGGGTTACGCGGGGCACATCCAAAAAGCACCACGGATTAACGCTCCGGTTCGGCGGGGGGATTCCAGCGAGGTTCCTTCACGACCATTGCGGAAATGACGCCCACACAAAAAAGATTCCAGACTTCATTCTGTATCATGAAAACAAAGACATCCTGCGTGCGTTTCTGCGCGGGTATTTTGCGGGAGACGGGCATAGTGCGCGTGACGGACGTGAAGTCGAAATGGTCACGGTGTCGAAGCTTCTCGCTTTGCAACTCCAGCTGGCATTCGCCCGGTTTGGCGCAATGGCCGCGATCTATGTAGGGAAGCCAAAAAACAATATTTACATTTGCGGAAAGCTTACTCATTCCAGTGAAAGCTACAAGCTCTACGGAAGGACTCCTGAATTAATGTCTATTTTTGGAAAGCCTTATTTGAAGAAGCGCCCCACAAGGTATTCGTTCGATATAGGGGACAGCCTTATCGTCAAGGTGGCAAATGCAGGACTGGTTCCGTACAAGGGGAAGGTTTACAACGTAGAAACAACAAACCACACATACGTTGTGAACAGCATGGCTGTTCATAACTGCCACCAGCTTTTGGACGCTCGTCGTCTTGGCGCTCTTTATTTCCTTCCTGAAAACTGGATCACCGTTGCAACGGGAAACCGTGCGGAAGACTACGCCTTCGTCTATGACATGCCCCCAACGGTTCGAACCCGTTGTGTCGTCCTAAACATGGAGGCCAGTTTCGAAGACTGGAAACCGTGGGCCATCGACAATGGCGTGTCACACGAAATTCTGTCGTTCCTCAACAACAACGGCCAAGACTTTGATGATTACCATCCCGAAAAGAGCCTGACGAATCAGCCCCTTCCGCGAACGTGGACGCTGCTGTCAAGATATTTGATTGACATCGAGAATCACAATGACTCCCCTGATCTTGAATACATTATCGGTCAGATCGGTGAAGGCGCAGGGCAAAAGTTCCACGCATGGCGCAAGATTTACAAGGAGATTCCTGACATCAGCGGAATCCTTCGTGGGGAGATCGATACGATCCCCAGCACGACCGACAAGAAGTGGTGCGTGGTGTGCGCCCTTACGTCCAAGCTTGTCGGTACGCCTGACAAGGACGTCAACTTCATCAAGTATGCGAAGAACACACTCAAGTACATCGGGCGTCTGGACTCCGACATCGTGATCGCGTTCCTGAACGACGTCATGCACACGAAGTTCTGGAACAACAACAAGAAGATGATCATGAAGACTCAAGAGTGGATGGAGCTGTCCAAGAAGCACGCGAAGACTATCGTGGGTGACATCAGTGACGGTGGGGACTAGAATGCATCCTCCGATTCCCGACGCGCAAAAGAAGGTCACACAGGAAGAAGCCGATAAGGCTTTGCGCCGGATTGTCAAATCGAGGACGGGGCTAATCTTTGACAAGCCCGTTCTCGCTCCCCTTTTGTTCAAGCTGGAGCCAAAGCGAATCCCGTTTGGAACAATCGCCACAGATGGCAAGTCTCTCCTATACAATCCGGCATTCGTGAATAATCTGGAAGTAAAGTTCCTTAAATTCGCGCTACTTCACGAAACTCTCCATTGTTGTTTCAAACATCCATCCCGTCGGGGGACTCGTGAGCCCCAAATCTGGAATATCGCAGCAGACCTTGTAATTAATGGAATTTTAGTGTATGACGAAAAAACTGAAGCGCCAGACTGGATCTGCGTTGACAAGAAATATCACAAAACGGAGTGGGAAAAAGAACACCCGGACATTCCGATAACCGCTGAAACCGTTTACGACGAACTCTATAAAAACGCAGAACACGTAAAGGTGAAGTTCAAGATTACGTGTCCTTGTATTCAGAAGGACCCAACGGAGGGTGCGGGAGAGGGGGAAGGACAGGGAGGCAGTAGCAAGGACGGCAAGGGGTGTTCTCACGGGAACGACCCCGAAAGTGGCGGGGAAAAGCCTGAAAAGGGCTGGGATGCAAAGTGGGATAAGGGTCTTGAAGAGGAATGGAAGCAGGCCGTCATCGCCGCTGAGCAGATGGCGCGAATGCGCGGAGACGCTCCGGGTTGGATGACTTCGCTGGTTGATGACATTGTTGAGCCTAAGGTTCCACTCGACAAGATTTTGCTGAAATATATCGGGACCGTTATTTCGGACGAGACTTCGTGGAAATCTCCGAACCGCCGTTTCGTTTCTCGCGGAATCTATCTTCCGTCGAGTGTTGTTGACAAAAAGGACGGCGTGATCGTCATCGACACGAGCGGATCGATATCAGACGAGGAAGCTCTTGACTTCCTTGGGATTGCCGCTAAAGTTCTTCGATCCAAGGGAATCAACGAAGTTCGCCTAATGCAGTGCGACGTGACGATTACAGACGACATTAAGTTTCGCCGGGTTGGCGACTTCAAGTCTCATGTAAAGAAGGTCGGCGTCAAGGGGCGCGGCGGTACGTCGTTTACGGAGCCGTTCGAGAAGCTGGAAAAGGAGAGGTCGTGGAATGTGGCGTTCCTCATGTACTTGACCGATCTCTGTGGAACGTTTCCTCAGAAGGCTCCGAAGTTTCCCGTGATCTGGGTATCAACGACGGAAGACGCGGCTCCGTTCGGAACGACAATCTACTGGGATCGGAAATCCGATAAGATCAAGATTATGAAGGGGAAGGCCCATGCCGAAAAAGCTTAAGGAGAAAGTGCTTTCGTTTACATTCCCGTATGTTCCTGACGAACGGCAGGAACTTCTTGTTAGCTTTCTTGAGTCAAACGGGTTTGATATCCGAAGCGTAAAAGCCCGAGAAGCACACGGGGATATCCAGATTAGCTGCTCACGAGCTGCGCCGATTTGTCTGTGCTGCTTGGCTCTGCTATTGGACGCGGACCTTAAAGAGAGCAACCAGTTGTGCCGATATTGCAGCGCTGGGGATTGCGAAGTTGAATCTTCAAAACTAAAGTTTGAGGTCGGCCACGGAAATCTCCAGAAAACCCTTCATGCGGCAATTGTAGAAGAGGAAGAAGAAATCACTGACGATGACATCGAATCTGACGAAGACAGCCTAGACGACGAAGATGGGTCCGACGAAGGTGATGAAGATTAGAAAGGAGAAAGGCATGAACAACACGGCGGATCTCTTTGTTAGGTACGAAGGAATCCAAGGTGGTCCTTGGGTTTCCAGCCCGTTTCTTCGTTCAGGAGACGTCAGAAGGTGGAAACAAACAAGACGCCGCCAGAACAAATCGTCACGATCACGGACGACGAACTCCAGATGTATGCAAAGTACGTAGCAAATGCTGTTGAGAAGAAAGTGCCGTGGAGCCATTCAGATGTTATTGGGGTTCTAAGACTTATAGAGGCCGTCAAGAAATCGCGTAAGCGCATCTCCGATTTAGAAGAACGCCTGTATGAAAGTAGTTTATAAAGACCTCTGGGACATTTACGCGTCACTTAAGCCTGATGAATTCATATGCATAACGACCAACGGGTCGATTCGCCGGGACGGTTGCGCCGTCATGGGGAGAGGGTGCGCCTACGAGGCGACACAGAAGTTTCCTGATATCCAGAAGAAGCTTGGCGTCTTACTGAAGAGTGGTAACCACGTCCATTGTTTTCCTGAGTACAAACTATTCACCTTCCCTGTAAAAACCACGTGGGATCAGCAAGCCAGTCTTAACCTTATCCAGCAGTCTTGCTATGAGTTGTCCGCGTACATTGAGCATAGCCGCCACGTCGAAATGGCATACCTTCCCAAGCCGGGATGCGATAATGGGCGACTCCGCTGGGAAAACGTAGAACCCACCATAGACATGATCCTTAAAAATCTTCCCGTAACAATTGTAGACAGACCCCCCAAGCAGCCATGAAGTCTGAAGAACAAATCCTGAATGAGTATGCACGCCTCATACCAGTCAAATGCTTTAACGGACACGAAGAAGAGTGGGACCCTTTTGTAAAGTGTTGTAAAAATTTTAAAAATAGAGCTTTGAACTTGTGGAATCTTCGAAAAGTAATTCTTCAGAAAATACTGGGGTTCTCTCGTGGGGAGCTATTTTCATGCGCATCTTCGGTGACGAAAGAACTCGGCGCAAGCTTGATTGATGAGGCTGCAGCTCTTTATAATAGTATTGACAAGAAAGTTTTCGATCCGCAGTATCTTTTGAGATTTGAAAGTGAAGAAGAAATAGTAGAGGCGTGCTTTCCGAGCAGTATAATTCCAAAAATAAAAAAGCCGATGCTCCATAACATAAAAGAATTAGATAGGAAGTATTCAACAACAAATATATCAGAATTTGTGAAAAGTCTGAACACTGACGGGATGAATATGTATTTAAAACGTCTAACCGGAATGAAAACAGCAGAGTTCGATTATGGCTTCTTAGACGACAACGTCGTCTTCGCGAACTATCCAAACAGAACCGTCAAGATAACTTTCAAGAATCTGTACGAGTACGAGATTGATACAAAGGACGCACCGGGATGGTAGACAGCATTCCTAGCGTAATCACGTTTCCTGAACTTCACGGGTGTGGCTGGCCGGGTGACTGCCACGACTACGATGTTGCTATTACCGTAACGGAAGAGAGCGCGACAGAGGATGCTTTACGGAACGAAATAAAGACGATTCTCCAAGTTGAAGCCTGCGTCGTATTCAAAAAAGAATTCCTTCTTTCAGATTACTTGTATCTTCGTGGGTGGAATCTTTTCAGTGAATTGCTAACGGAACAGGACAAGGATTCCAATCCTACTCCTATGATTTTTTCCTCCGACGCTAGCCAGAAAAGAAAGATAGCCAAGATAGAAAAGTGGGTGAGGGAGCAACAACTAA
>Ga0315293_10002807_pt1 | contig 16786 bp, 15 predicted proteins | sample YL17G13_20_MG_FD_203071 | JGI IMG/M metagenome (GOLD analysis project Ga0315293, IMG submission 203071) | Sediment microbial communities from Yellowstone Lake, YNP, Wyoming, USA - YL17G13_20 | ecosystem: Environmental > Aquatic > Freshwater > Lake > Sediment | place: USA: Wyoming | collected...
TTTTGTGCAATTTTTGCTAATTTTTTGAAATTTATTGTAATTTTTTGCTAATTTTTTACAATTTTTCCCGATTTTTTTCGTCAACAAGCGCATTTTATCCGCCTCAGGCGGATTGATGCGAAATTTTATCCGCCGTAGGCGGATTTATCTTGCCCACTTTACCCAACCGTTACACCTTAACACCCCAGCCTCCAATTTCCCCCTCACGCAGGGACTTAACGCCCCCCGCTTAAAACTCCATATCCCCCTCCATCGCCGCCTACCACCATATCACAAAATCTTTTCCTGTCCACAATATCCACTGAATCACGTTCAGCATCTGCCCTCCGCTTGCCTCGGCGCTCGTCTCGGCGTAGGCGCCAAGCCGTAGCAGGATAGGCGAAGCCGGGTCCTCCATCTTCTGTCGTCTGTTCCCTAATCCCTAATTCGCCAATTCTCTAATTGCCTGCTCCTCGCCCCCCTCTACCACCCTTCTACATCCTACCTCCTTACCCTGTCCTCTCCTCACTTGCCTTGAGTCTTTTTCTATCCACAATATCTACTGAATCATCTGATGTCCTGATGGCCTGATAGCATAATACCCCTTCTTTCTTCCGCAAATTGTCAATAGTACATAATAAATTGATTCTGCCCGCCGTTCTCTACCTTCTGTTAACCGCTGCAGGTCTTGTCCAACATCTCGATGGCGACCTGTGCAACCTTTTGCGATGCGCTGCCAAATCCGGCGGAGGCGGAAACTGCCAAAGTGATGAGCTCGCCGCTGAGTTGAGATAATTTGTTTCTGTCGCTTAAAAACCCCTCAATAGCTTTAACGATTGGGCCAATCGAAGAAAAATACGGCATAAATTCCGGCACCAGCTCTCTATTTGCCAGGATGTTCACCAGCGAAAGATATTTTGTCTTTAAAAGCCATTGCCCGAACAGAAACCACAGAATCCTGCTGGACTGGTACATTATCACCATAGGACAACCCACCGCCGCGACCTGCAAAGTAGCGCTGCCGCTGGCTACAATCGCAAAGTCGCACTCCCCAGCGGTACTGCTAACCGAGCCGACGGTATAGCGACACTCAACGCCGGGAAGCTGGGTCTTTTTGAGAAGCTGCTCTTTTTCGCAATCGGCAGCCACAGTGGTAAAGACAGCCTGCGGATATTTCTGCTTTAACTGCAGCGCAATCTTCTGCATCGGCACCCACAGCGAATCAATTTCGGCTGCCCGCGAGCCGGGCATAATGGCAAATCTGGTGTTTCTCGGTTTAAAATCAGTGTATTTTCTTTTCTGACCGGCTGAATCGATATCCAATCCATCGAGCAGTGGGTTGCCGACATAAACTGCATCGATACCTTTCTCGGCAAACCAGTCCTGCTCGAAGGGCAGTATGCAACAGAGTTTATCACAATATTTTCTGAGCTTAGTTATTCGCCAGCCGCCCCAGGCCCATAGCTGCGGAGCGACATAGAAAAGGGTTTTTATGCCGAGCGATTTGGCGGCTTTTGCGATGTGAAAATTAAAAGCCGGCGAGTCACAGACTACTACCAAATCAACCTTAGTGCTTTTCAAATAATGGGTTATGCGCCGTACAAGATTGTAAAAAGTAATTACGTGGCGAAATGCATTGTAAATCATAGCGGCTTTTCCGATGGTGACTTCGAGGATTCGACAGCCGGCCTGCGCCATCTTTGGGCCGCCTACGCCGACAAAGTCAATGTCGTAAGTTGTTTGTTTTAACGCGGTTATGAGAGCGGCGCAGTGGGCGTCGGCGCTCGGCTCGGCGGCACTTATAAACACACGATATGTTCTATCCGACTCGGGCATATTCGCTTAAGTCGCTTTATTACCAAGATTTGTCGCAAAGAGCAACCAGATAATTTAAGATTTGCTGCGGCCGCAAATTAGTTTTCGCATCAATCCGCCTGAGGCGGATAAAATGCGCTTGTTGACGAAAAAAGTTGCAAGAAATTTACAAAAATTAACAAAAATTAACAAAAAATGACAAAAATTAGCAAAAACTGTACCGTTTTGACCCTGTTTTGGACAGTGATTGAAGTACCCCCTCGCGCATTTGATCGCGCGGGGAGTTCATTGTCCGGAGTTCATAGTTCATTGCTCGTGGTCGGTGGGGATCTTTCGACTTGGCCTTCGGCCTCGCTCAGGACTTTCGCTTTGCTTCAGCTTGCGCATTTGGTTGCGCCAGACCCTCGCGCAAATGATTGAATTTTCATTAGCCACAGAGGTCATCCGGCTTCGCTTACGCTTCCGCCTTCGCCAAGGCTTCGGCGGACAGGTCGCCGGACAAGCCGCAGGGCAAGCAGGACAAGTAGTGATTATTGATTATTAGAAAGACTAAAGAAAATCGCCGAAATGGGAAGGTCAAGATTGATTTCCGTCCGGCGAGTGCTATATTATGCTCAAAGTTATAATGGACTTGGCCATGCCTGACGGCAATGAAGTGGAAGTCCGCCGTCCGCCTTCGCCAAGGTTACGGCGGATAAATGCCGGCGGACGCTAAACGAGAAGGAATCCGCGATAAAAATAAACCCCCAACGTAAAATTGTGGGCTAACTAAATCTAACGACAACCCCTAAATAGCACTGGACTTAGTAAGAATCTTCGGATAAAATTCCTTGACAGAAGCTTTAGTTTGGATTAATGTCCTAACTTTAACTATAGTCGGGAGTTTGGAGGTTTTTGTGGCTAAAGAAGAGCTGGGTCGTGAACTAATCAACGCTGGGGCGCATTTTGGACACAATGTGAGCCGATGGAATCCAAAAATGGCGACCTTTATTTTTGCCAAGCGCGGCAAGATTCATATCATCGATATTAAACAGACCATAAAATGCCTGCTAATCGCAAAGAAACTGCTGGCGGAGATAGTATCCTCGGGAAAAGACGTTGTCTTCGTGGGCACAAAGCGTCAGGCACAAAAGGCTGTTGAGGCCGCCGCCGAGAAGTGCGGAATGCACTACGTGTCCGAGCGGTGGCTGGGGGGAACGCTTACCAACTTCAGAACTATCCGCTCCCGGCTTCAGCGATTAGAAGAGCTGGAGGCTATGCAAACTGATGGGACACTGGAGAGCGAGAGTAAAAAGCAGGCTTCGAAATTGAAGCGGGAGATGCGAAAGATAAAAAGCAACCTTGAAGGTATTCGCAAGATGTCTCGTCTGCCGGGCGCTGTCGTCGCGGTTGACGCCGGCAAGGAATACCTTGCCTTGCATGAGGCCAAGAAGCTCGGCATCGCAACGATTGCGGTTATCGATACGGATGCGGACCCTGACGCGGTGGATGTTGCGATTCCGGCTAATGACGATTCCATCAGGGCTATAAGCCTGATACTCAGCGAGTTGGCCGACGCGGTAGCGATTGGCAAAACGATGGTCGGTGCCCGCGAAGAGGCGGCGCCAAGGCCTAAGAGAGTTCGTTCGAGAAAGCCGTCCCTTGCGCGTGCGAGTGGAGAAAGAACTAAGGACGCAAGTGCGCCAGTGAAACCTGCCGAGTCCACGGAAAATGCGCAGCCTGCTTCGGTGGAAAGTGAGACCGGCTCGACAGAGCTCGCCACAGGCGGGCAGGAACCGCCGGAGCAGCCGTAAAGTTCTACAAAAACTTCGATAAGCAGGCATGTCCGTTTGAGATACGCCAGAGGCGTACAAGTTTGTAGCTAAAGCCGACACAGCAAACGCCGGCGTTTATATACAACGATAAAAAGAGCATCCGCCTTCGCCAAGGCTTCGGCGGACAGGTCGTCGGACAGGACGGCGGATAAAAAGGAGCAATCAGAATGACGGAAGTTTCAGCTTCAATGGTGATGAAACTGCGGAAGATGAGCGGACAGGGTATGATGGACTGCAAAAAAGCCCTTGTCGAGGCAAACGGCGATATGAACAAGGGTATGGAGATTCTGAGGAAAAAAGGCCTTGCAACTTTAGTCAAACGGGCTGAAAGGGAAACGTCAGAGGGGGTTATTGTCAGCAGGAAGAGCAAGGACGGCAAAGTTGCTGTGATGGCAACGCTTTGTTGTGAGACTGACTTTGTAGCCAAGAGCGATGATTTTGTGGCGGCAGCGGAGAGATTAGCCAATTATGCGATGGCTACCACTGCGGAAAGCGGCGCAGAGAATGTTCTCGAAATGGCAATCGACAGGAAGAATTTCAGGGACTGCCTGACCGAGCTTGTCAGCAAGACAGGCGAAAAAACACAGGTGGGGGATTATGTGAAATACAAGCTGGATGGCCCGGGTGTTATCGGGGTGTATATTCACTTCAACGGAAAAGTCGGAGCAATGGTTCAAATCGACGCCAGCAGCGATGATGTGGCATCGACAGATACTCTGAAGCGGACGGCTGCTGATATGGCGATGCACATCACGGCGGTCAATCCGCTGGCGCTGGATAAAGATGGAATTGACGCTGAAACCATTGAGCGGGAGAAGGCAATCTATGCCGAGCAGGTAAAAAATAAACCCGCAAATATTATCGATAAAATCGTCGAAGGCAAGGTGAAGAAATTTTACGCTGAGAATTGTCTGCTGGAGCAGCTATTTGTCAAGGATGACAGCAAAACCGTTGCGCAGGTTTTGGCCGAGGCCGCTAAGCAGGCGGGCGGCGAGGCAAAAATAAAAAGATTCGCGCGATTCGATGTCGGATAAGGGGCACGTCTTGCCGGGCGTCGGACAAGATGCGAAATAAATGGCAAAGAGCAAATACAAGCGGGTCTTACTGAAACTGTCGGGGGAGAGTTTTTGCAAACCGGGGGAATTCGGAATTGACGGCCCCTGCCTTAATTCGATTGCTGAGAGAATAGCGGAGCTGTTGCAGCTTGGGCCGCAGGTTGCTGTTGTGGTCGGCGCCGGCAATTTCCTGCGGGGAGAAGAGTTTTCCCAGGTCAGCGGCATGCCCAGAAACACCGCTGATTATATGGGGATGTTAGCCACAATTATAAACGCCTGCGCACTTCAGGAGATGCTCGAAAAATTGGGTCAGCCGACCAGAGTTCTAAGCGCGATTGAGGTCGCTGCGATATGTGAGCCGTTTATTCGAAGAAGAGCCCTTCACCACCTGGAGCGTCAGAGAATCGCCATACTGGCCGGCGGGACGGGTAATCCGTTTTTTACCACCGATACATGTGCGGCGCTGCGGGCGGCAGAGCTTGAAGCAGATGTGCTTATAAAAGCCACAAAGGTCGAGGGCGTTTACAGCGCCGACCCCAAAAAAAACGCAGACGCTGAGCTTTTTAGGAAACTGTCCTACAACGATGTACTGAATAAGAATCTGCGGATAATGGACCACGCCGCGATAAGCCTCTGCAGGGATAACAATATTCCCATTATTGTGTTGAATATCTTCGAAGTTGGTAACATGGCAAAAGCCGTTTGTGGTCAGCAGGTGGGCACTCTAATCAGTTAATTCGTCATGCGTGATGCGTCGTGCGTGATGCTAAAAGGGAAGGACGCACAACGCAATATGAGAATGCGAGAAAAGTAGATGCCGATGAATAAGCTAATTGCGGAAAACGAAGGACACATGAACAAAGCTGTGGAGTTTCTGCATAATGAGTTGAAATCCATTCGAACCGGCCTGGCATCGACGGGGCTGGTTGAGAACATAAAAGTCGACTACTACGGCACAGCGACACCCCTTAAAGCGTTGGCATCCCTGTCGGCCCCGCAGGCTGATATGATTGTGATTAAACCGTTCGACCCTACATCGGTCAGAGAAATCGAAAAGGCAATTAAAAACAGCGAATTGAGCATTGCGCCAATCGTCGATGGCAAACTAATAAGGCTCAGCATTCCGCCGCTCAGTGAGGAAAGAAGACAGCAGCTGGTCGGCCAAGTCAAACAGCTGGGTGAGCAGGCGAAGGTCAGTATCCGAAACATCCGAAGAGACGCCAACAAGCAGATAGAGAAACAGCAAAAGGACAAAATCATCGCCGAAGATGACCTCGAGGTCGGCAAAAAACAAATCGACGACATTACAAAAAAATACACCGACAAGATTGATGCGGTTATCAAAAACAAGTCCAATGAGATAATGATGGATTGATACGCCGCAGGCGTACAAGTTTGCAATCCGATTTTCAATCGGGGGACAGAGTGAATCAGGCAAGAGGGAACAGCGAAGCCCAGCCGCCCATAAAGAGCAGGGCGAAAATTCTCGGATGGGTTTTGGCAGCCGGCGCTGCGGCGATTGTGTCGGCGGTCTTTTTTATACCGATGTTCGTGTCTTCCGAGACGGGGAACAAACTCATACTGGCTGAAGTCAACAGATATTTACCCGGCGAGGCGAATTTTGGCAGTCTGTCGGTGGGCTGGCTTAAAGGTATCGTGGTTACCGACTTTAGTTTCAGGGATAGCGCCGGGCAGATGTCGGTCCGCATAAAAAGAATTACCACAAAGCCTCATTATGTCTCCATTATGTTTGGAGTTCTGTCGTTCGGCCGGACCCTAATCGACGAGCCGATTGTGGAGATAAATTTTAAAGGCGGGCAGCCCAAAACGGAACGGCAGCCGCAGCTTGGGATTTCGGCAGCAAAAAGTTTCCCGGTGATTGCACTGCCGGTCAAAAAAATCGACCTTATCATTAACAATGGCTGCCTGAAGGTGAGTCCATTGCAGGCGGGGCGGTCTGAAACTATCGTTTCGGCGATAATCGCAAGGATAAAAGTATTGTCCGATATGGTTATGACGAAGGTTGCTGTGAGCAGCCTCCGATTCGAAAGCCAACAGATAAAGATTGACAATGGTCGATGCCGCCTGGTTAGTATGGGCGGTAAGACTGATCTGGAAGGTCAGTTCGATTACGTATACGATTGGGGAACGGTCAGCGACCTTGTCAGGGGGTTTTTGCCGAAGGGTTTGGAAATGAAGGGCAAACAGCAGGGTACAATAAGTTTTTCCAGCGAATACCCGAATAATGAGGCAGACAGGTTCTGGGCAAATCTTAACACCAGTGTCAAGGTTGGATTCGAACAAGCTAATTATATGGGTTTGATATTTGAGCCAACCGAAGTTGATGTCGAGGTGGAGAAGGGACTGCTGACGATAAAGCCGTTTTCTTCGAGAGTCAATAACGGTCAATTGAATTTTGCCGGCAAGGCTGACTTCAGAAGTGAGCCTGTGCTGTTGAGGGCAGCTGGGCCGCTCCAAATAGCTAAAGATATTCAAATCACAGGTGAAATGGCGGAAAGGCTTTTGATGTACCTCAATCCGGTTTTTGCTAGAACTGTTGATGTCGGCGGTGTTGTGAACCTCAGTTGTGAAAAACTTGCCATACCCTTGGTGGGTGGCAGCAAAAATGACATCGAGCTGGCAGGAGTAATCTCCGTAGAGCATCTGCAACTGGAGGCGTCGGAGCTGTTTGGCCAGATTCTTGCAGCAGCGAATGTAGGACGAGCCAGCGATATTACCATTCGTCCGACGAGATTTGTTCTGCAAAACGGCCTGCTGAAATATGACGATATGCAAATGTACGTCGGTAATAGTCCCATCAATTTTAAGGGTGCTATCGGTTTGGATAAGAGTTTGAATATGACCGTGACTTTGCCTTATACTACCAAGGGCGAGACGGCAAGGCTTGGCAGGGAAACCGCCGGCAAACGCATAACATTAGTGCTGAAAGGAACGCTCAATAAGCCGCAGATTGATGTAGGCAGAGCGCTCCAAGAGCAATTAAGGCAGGAATTGGAAGGACAACTCCAGGAGAAGCTGTTGGAAGGTCTTGATAAACTGCGTAAGTAAAAAATCTGTTTGGTTATTTTTGAAAGGAGACTTTAGATGCTCGGTGAAATTTTATCTACGCCGACAGAGCAGGTCGGCAGGGCCGGTCGCTTCGCCATCACCCAGCTTAAATTGTGGTCGCACTGCGTAAGGCTGCTGAAGAAGAACCGTTCGGGCCAGCAGGCTGCGGCCCTTTCGTATAACACCATATTCGGCATTGTTCCGCTGGCGATTGTTGTGCTTTTGATATTTCAGTTGTTCCCAACTTATCAGCAGCTTGGTGAAAGAGTCAAGACCCTGGTTTATGAGCAGCTTCACCTGTCAAAGATAGAATACCCTAATCCGGACCAGGCAGCCGAACAGAAAAATATCATGCTGACGGAGTACCTCGACAAGATTGTGAGCGGCTATTTCAAGGGACTGCACATGGGTTCGGTTACTATTATCAGCGTGGCTCTTACAATCTGGGCGGCGCTGGCGCTTCTGTCGACGATAGAAAAGGCCTTTGACAATATCTGGCGCGTCAGCAGAAGCAGAAACTTTTTCCAGAGGATAATCAATTACTGGACTCTTTTGACGCTTGGCCCGCTGCTTCTGGGAATTGGTGTTTATATTACCACAAGGTATGCGGCTTTTGGCCAGTTGCAAAAGACGGTCTTGTCATATGCCGGCCCGGCTGTTTTGTCTTATATAGTCGCCTTTGTTTGCCTTTTCCTGCTTTATTTTGTTTTGCCAAACACGAGGGTTCAGACTAAAGCGGCCGTCTGGGGTGCGGCAATAGCAGCTCTTGTATGGAGTTTTGCCAAGTGGGGCTTCGGCATGTACATAACGAAGTTCATCCCTTACAGTGAGATTTATGGCGTTCTCGGGATTGTGCCGCTGAGTGTTTTCTGGATTTATCTAAGCTGGCTTATTGTTCTGTTCGGGCTGCAGCTGACATTTACCACTCAACACCTTAAGAGCCTCGATGCCGCTGAGATTGCCGCTGCTAAGAGGACGGAAGAGTATTTCATAGCCGATGATTTTACGGTCATAAATATCGTCAGAGAAATAGCTGCTGCATTTGAGGCGGATATGGCACCGATTTCGTCCGCGGTCATATGCAGCAAGCTGGACATACCGCCTGAGTTCGGCGATAAGATTTTAGACCATCTTGTCAACAGCGGGATTATTTTAAGGAGCACCGAGCCCAAGGCAGGCTTTGTCCCGGCGAAGGACCCGGCGAATATCAAGCTGTCGGAGATTTCCGAGGCGGTTGCAGCCGCCAGTTTCGGCCGGCCTGAAGCCGAGTCGGCAGCGGCCCTCGAGCAGATTACCCAATCGCAGCGGGATGCCCTCGCCCAGTACAATATAAAGCAAATCATCGAATAGACAGCCTCAAATAGCTGGGATTGAATGTAAACTGTCACTTGTGCCGGCGGCATTAACGCAAAGATATTTTTTGTGGTTTGTGCGCATCACGATACGACTGAACTTCCGCCGCAGATATTGCTGTTTCCAAGTACTCTTTGTTTAGTTTGCCATCGAACTTGGTTATCTCGAAATGGTCGAAGACCTGGCCGTTGACATCTATGGCATCGAAGGTGATTTTGCCGTCCCTGATATGGAACAGGCAGAAATGATATAGTTTTTTTGCCTTGGCGTGGTAGGCGGTTGGTGTGACATCATAGAGCGGCCCGCCACCGCCGCCGGCGGTAATATAAGTTACGAAACTGCCCCCACGCCCCCACGCCTGTCTTCCGACAGGAAGACGTAGGGGCAGACGTGGGGGTGCAACAGGACGAAACCGTTCGTACTGATGTGAATGACCTGTTATAACAAAATCGGCACCGGCTTCGGCAAAAACGCTGAGTACCTCCGGCCAGCCCCAGTCTGACCAGTGGCCGCCTAAATTAAGACTCGGGATATGGTAGCTTATGAATTTCCATTGAGCCTTGCTGCCTTGGATGCTGGAGGCAATCTGTTTCAACAATTTTTTGGGGTCTAAGTTTTTAGCTGAGTTATCGGCGCAGAAGTAGTGCACCGGCCCATAGTCGAAGGCGAAATTATTTTCTTCTCCGGGCGGAACCAGCAGTTTTTCAAAATTGCCGTTATCACCTTCGTGATTGCCCTTAGCGATATAGACGGGCACGGATTCGGATAAGCCTCTCAACGGCTCGAAAAATTGCGGCCCCCACTGGTCATAATCATCACCGTCAGTTACAAGGTCGCCCGTGTGGACAACAAAATCGACGTTCTTTTTTATTATTTGTTCAACTATTTTACGATGTGTTTCGGGGTTAGTTCGACTATCGCCGTAAACGATGAAATTTACCTCGTTGGTGTCGGCGGGAACCGTTCGAAAGCTGTAAAAATCGCTTTCGCTTTCAGAGTCGGCGATGCGATAGGAATAGCGCTGGCCCGGCCGCAGATTCTTAAGCCAGGTTTTATGAATGAAAACTGTTTTCTTCAAAATGTTATTCGGGTCTTGGCGGATTTCGTATTGTACGCGCTGCGGCCTGGTAATGATACGGTTTGGCTTTTCTTTTACATCGGTACAATAGAGCAGTTTTCCATTGCCTTTTGTGTCGGTTTCCCACATCAAGGCCGCCCGATTCTGATATACGCGAAGCAGGAACGGCCCTTTTGTAATTCGAGCCAGGACACTCTCTGCCGGAAGGATAACGAGCGAAACCAAAATCAAAAGTGGATTCAACAGGGACATTCGGCTGAGCTCAGTCGAAGCCCTCGCCAAAAGTAGAGCTGGCGAATTTTTGCAGGTCTTATTTTTGTTCATGTTGATTTCCTTTGATTGTGGATATTACCTTGGGGTTTTTCGGCACTGTTGACAGAATTTGGTCATTAACATCATTGCTTTATTCAGTTTTTCAGCTGAGCCATCCATTTTTGCGTAAGCGTCAACCAGTTCCAAGAGGTCTGCGTCGGGGTCAACGCTGCCGTAATGGTGTGCAACATTAGCGATGGCTGCATCAAGTCCGTACTCCATTGCTTTTGCGACGTAGGCCCTGCAGACGCCGGTCTTTCGGGCCGGCAAATCACGTGCACAGTTGCTGATGCCTCCTGTGAAGTGAACACCGTTCATTTGCGGGTCGCTTTTTATCTTCTTTATGACTTCGAAGGTTTTGTAGGTGTAGCTCGGCTGGCCCGGCTCCATCGGCATATCTATGGCCAGTGGAAATATGGTCGAGTCGAAGAATATCTCCCTTGGTTTAAAGCCGAATTTGCCGACCGCTTCGTTGAAGATTTCTTTGGCCAGGCGGTAAAGCTCGTCAGCCGAATGTGATTTACTGACCTGGTCTATCAAGAGACCGACAAAAGCATAGTCATAATCTTTCTTCAGCGGCAGCATATTATCCATTGTGTAGACCTTGATTGAATTTAATAGCGGCTGGGCAACCTCCTGCTTTGTGTCGAACCACTCTTTCAGCCCCGCTTTCAGCACATTGTCATCACTGCTGTCGATGCAAATCGGTGTGCCGCTGCCCCACTTGCGAACCATCCTGACGTAATCGCGCATCATATTAACCGCAGTCTGTGGATTGTCCTCACCGAAAGCGTCGAGATTAACCGCGATATAATCGGCGCCTTCGGAGGTCTGCGACTCTATCAAGGTTTTTATGTAGTCCAGCTCCACAGATGGTTTGGTGAAGGCATCGGGGCCGAGTTCAGCGAGGCTTTTCATTATCCGGCCTGTTTTGGGAATTGAGGCGTGAATTGATTCACCGACAACGATTAACGAATTTTTCATAGTCTGCTCAACCTTGCGATAGGCGTTTTAGGGTTTATGAGTAGTAATAATACACGAATAGCGGCGGTCGGATTCGAACCGACGACCCTGGGCTTATGAATCCCATGCTCTAACCAACTGAGCTACGCCGCCAAAACGCCTTAATTTCTTATACGATAGCAGCTTTGGGCGGCATCTGTCAAGTATAGGCTCAGGTTCCCGCCTGTGTCAAAACAGCGGGATATTCGTCCTATATTATCGCGATTGTAAAGCTGGCAAACAACGATGCGGAAATTTTTTTTAATCCGCCGACTTTTGTACGGTTTTTATTAGGGTTTTTGTTCGCCTGTTACCGATGAAATATTTGATATAGGATTGAACCGGATGAAGAACGGCACACACAAACAAATTGGGCCTGTATGCAGATTTGGGCCGGGAGGCGACTTCGTTTCCATCTGGCCGGAGTCTTCGAAATTACAACCACCTTCGTTGGAGGCACAGTGTGCGTTTAAGGATGCAGGGACCAAAAAACACGCACACCAGCTGTCGACCGTGTTTAGTAGAGGCGATTCGTCTTCGGAAGAACTGAGGTTGTTTCCTGAAGACCAAATCGGCCTGCAAGCTGCGTGCAAGCCGAGGCTCCGGACTGGTGCACGTCGCAGAACCACAGAGAAACGTCTTCGTGTCGATACCACCGAACAAAACCTGCTTTTTACAAGTGATGTCAGAGTCGCGAGAACCGCTTAACTAATTCCGACATTCATCCTTTACGGCACTACGAATAATAGACGAGTTCAGAATCCAAATATTCCAATTTTCAAACTTACTTCTGCAGTTGTCTTTCCTTTGCTCGGGACAAGTTCCGGCTCGCAGTTGTTGGGTATTGGGCGGGTAAAATTCACTGCTTCCGGAAGACAGCTATTTCTCTTGCAAAGCTGTGTTACTTGCGTATACTTACTTTGCGATTCAAAGGCCTGATATAAGCATTTGAGGTGTCCGTCCTGCAGGTTACTGCAAGATGAAGCCTTATAAATTTGGAGCGCAGATATGAGCCTGATAAAGTGGCTTCGCAAGTATAACAGGAAAATCATGGCCATTGTGGTCATTGTCATAATGATCGGTTTTATCGGCGGGTCGTATATTCGTCATCTTGGTCAAAGAAGAAGCGGGCTGTACGAGACGGTAGCTTATTTCGGAGATAACAAAAAAATAACAAACTACGACCTGATGGCGGCCCGCCGAGAGCTGGAAATTCTCAGGCTGATGCGGGCGGATAGCCTGCTAAGGCAGCTTAATATACCGCAGGTTTCTTTACCGGATTTGCATTCTCTTCTGCTGGCGGAGGTGCTTTTTGCCCAGTCAACAATTTCGCCCGCGGTCAGCCAGCTTGTAAAACGGCTCGCAGCAACAAACCAGTACGCCATCAGTGACAGACAAATCAGTGATATTTACAAACTGTCTGTGTCCCCCGATATATACTGGCTGCTGCTGAAAAAGGAATCGCAGCAGGCTGGAATCGCATTTTCTAACGAAGAGGTGGGGAGACAGCTTGGAGTGGTGATACCCCAGTTGTTTGATGGCATGACATATTCACAGTTGATTGGCTCGATGGTAAGCCATCGCGATATTGCGGAAGAGGAAATATTAGGAGCGTTTGGCGAACTGTTGGCCGTTCTGGAATATGCCCGAATGCTTTGCTCAAATGAAGATGTTACTACGTCGCAGATAATGCACATGGCAATTTGGGAGAGTGAAGCAGTTGACGTTAATTTTGTCAGGTTCGATTCCGCTGTGTTTGCCGATACGCAGCCCGAACCGACGCAGCAGGAATTAACCGAGCATTTCGAGAAGTACAAGAGATATTTTGCCGGTGAGGTCAGCGAAGAAAATCCTTATGGTTTCGGATATAAGCAGCCGGACAGAGTGCAGCTTGAATACATCGCAGTAATGCTTGGGGATGTTGCCGCGACCGTGTCGCCGCCCACACAGCAGGAAACCGAAGAATACTACCAAAAATACGCAAAGCAATTCACCGAAAAGTTGCCATCGGACCCGAATGACCCGAACTCTCCGGTGATTGAACGCACCAAAAGCTATACTGAGGTGGCAGACGAGATTTCACAAGGACTGCTTCGAATGAGGGTAAACTCCAAGGCCGAGAAAATCCTGCAGCAGGCAAGGACGCTGACGGAGGCTGGTTTAGAGAAAACGGACGTCAAGCCTGAGGCTCTCAGCAGCGGGGATTTTAGCCGATTGGCCGGTGATTACGCCTCCGCAGCCGAGCGACTAAAACAGGAGTACAAAGTTGATTTGTATGTGGGCCGCACCGGCCTGCTCAGTGCAGCCGACATCCGCAGAGACCAGTACCTCTCAAGGCTGTACCTGGCAAGTGCGGGTTATAAACCCGTTGAATTATCAAAGATTGTGTTCGCCATAGATGAGATTGGAAGTAGTGAACTGGGGGCTTTTGATGTTCCAAAGCCGAGACTGTATGAAAATATCGGACCATTAAAAGAAGCGTTCGGTCAGATGTCGCTCGCAAAGCTGTCCGGCCAAATAATGGCGGTTGTCCGAGTGGCGAAAGCACAAAAGGCTTCTGAGCCGCAAAGTATAGACCAGAGCATAAGTTCGCAGACTCTAAGACTCGGTGGTTCGCAGGCAAAGGACGCTAATGAAATTTATTCTGTGGCTGATGAAGTTTCAGAGGATGTGAAGAAGCTGGCGACGATGGAGACCGCCAAAGCCAGAGCCGAGGAGTTTATCAAGTCGGCTGCAAAAGACGGCTGGCAAGCAACTATTGATAGGTTTGACAGCCGTTTTCGCCAGTCAACTCCAAAGAAAGAGGGGGAGCCAAATGCGTTTGAGCTTTCGGAGTTAACAAACCAGCGCAGAATTCCCGAAAGAGCGGTGGATATATTGGCAATCCAAAGGCAAACTGACCCGATGAGCCGGTTCCTTCTTAACGACGTTGAAAAGCAGCGCCGGCTTATAGATATGTTTTATTCCCTCGTGCCGCAGGGAAAAGAGACTATTGAGACACTGCCTTTGGTCGTGGAGTTTAAGCCTAATATGAGCTACTACTGCATAAAAGATATCTCAGTAAAGCGTCTTGAGCAAGACGAGTATGAGAAAGCTAAATCGGCGTGGGCGTGGAAGGAGGATATTGCTCAATTCCAGAGCCTGGCTGTAGTGCACTTTAACCCTGGGAACATATTGAAGCGGATGAATTTCAGGCTGCTCAGAGAAGAGGGACAAACCGCCGATGCCAATAGGCCGGCCCAGGCCTCCGGAGCATCCTCATGGTAGCTCGTTCGAGAGAAAACCGGATTCTGCTTTTGATTTTTGTCGCGCTGCTGAGCTGGCTTGTGCCGGGGGCGGGTTATTTTTGGCTCAAAGAAAGAAAACGCGCAGTAATTGTCTTCACGACCATCGCGGTAACATTTTGGCTTGGTATATATATCGGTTCTACTGGGGTGATTGACCCTGTTTTAGCCAAGCCTTGGTATGCTGCGCAGATTATTAACTCGCCAGCGGTGGCGCTGCTCGGCCATGCGGCGGCCGGCAACTTTCCAGTATACGGCAGGCCAAACGAAGTCGGACAAATTTACACCAGCGTCTCCGGATTACTTAATCTTTTGTGTATTGTCAATACCGTTCATTTAGCCCATGTGCGGGTGGCCCGGCAGAGCAGAGGTTAATACGCCGCAGGCGTATAAATCCGCCGGAGGTGGATAAAAATGTTTACCGAGGTCGTATTTTTAGTTGCGAGCTTGACCGCGCCTGAAGAGGTTGGGACAACTCCGCAATCGATGCTCTGGCTGCTGCCGTTGGCGGCGGCCATCGCGGCGGTCTATAAAGCCACCAAGCTGCCGAAAATCACCGCAGGCAATTTTTTGAGGGAGACAGCGGTTTTGTTTGGCTCCCTCACTCTTTTTGTAATAGCAACGGCTTTGGTCTTACACGTTGCGGCGTGGCTTATTAGCGGCTGATAATAATATCGGAGGTGCTTGCGTTGGTGCAGCTTTAATCGCCCGCCTGCGGTGAAGCTGGCGGGATAACTCCCAGCTCGACAAGCGCGTTGAAGGCAGCTTTCTGCTCTGCTTCTTTTTTGTTCGTCCCCCACGCACCGGGGAAACGACGTGCTCCGATAACCGCTTCAACTTCAAAGCATTTATCGTGGTCCGGCCCTTTTTCGTCGAGCAGCTCATAGAAGGGGGTTACATTAAGGTGCTGTTGAGCGTATTGCTGGAGCAGAGATTTGAAATTTCCGCGAATCTGTTCCGCGTTTGCCTGCTCGATTAGGGAATCGAACATCCTTAGGACGAAATCGCGTGCCGCTTCGAAGCCGCCGTCGATGTAAATGGCTGCTATGAGCGCCTCCATTGTTCCCGCTGCCAGAGAACCCGCCAAGGCCCGGCTTTCGGCCATACCTTTGCCGACCCTCAGAAATTTCTGCAGGCCGAGCTGCTTGATAATCCTGGCACAGGCACTGCGCGAGACCAGCATACTTTTTATTTGCGTCAAGTCGCCTTCTTCGTACTGTGGGAATTTCTCGAAAAGGTTCTGGCATATAATCACACCTAAAATGGAGTCGCCGAGAAACTCCAGTCTTTCATTGCTGAAAAGGCGGTTGTCAACAGCGGAGGAGTGGGTGAACGCCTTGTGCAGCAGGTCACGATTGGAAAATTTGTAACCTATTATCTGCTCGATTTGCTGTAGGGTTTCTTCGTTCATTCGCTGATACCGTATTTTGTAAGTGCCTTGCGAGCAGATTACGAAAACCGCCATCACTGGAGGTCTTCGTAGTCAGCTCAACAGGCGAAATTATCACCACACATTATATAATCGACAGATTGTCTGTCAAAGGCTTACGTAGAAAAACAGGCGGCGGTGGGATTCGAACCCACGAATAACGGTTTTGCAAACCGTCGCCTTGGGCCGCTTGGCTACGCCGCCAGCTGAAATGCTCTCCACGAAATACAGGCAACAAAGTCCGGTCATCGCACAGGCATAAATCAGACCCTGCCGTGAACGAAAAAATGGAGCCAACAGGATTCGAACCTGCGACATCTTGCATGCCATGCAAGCGCTCTCCCAACTGAGCTATGGCCCCAAAACAGCAGTAATTTTAGCATATACGCCCAATATCGGCAAATAAATTTTCTGCTCACAGGGGTTGGGGGATTGCACTTACGCACCGATGATTGTCTTTTTCGTATTATAAGGTAAAATAGCCTTTCGGGCTTTTCTTAATGGTACATACCAGCAGCGTTTAAATTAAAGATTGAGTGTCTTGATTACCAGACAGAGGATATCTATAACGGGGCGTGTGCAGGGGGTCGGATTTC
>Ga0315293_10002808_pt1 | contig 16785 bp, 19 predicted proteins | sample YL17G13_20_MG_FD_203071 | JGI IMG/M metagenome (GOLD analysis project Ga0315293, IMG submission 203071) | Sediment microbial communities from Yellowstone Lake, YNP, Wyoming, USA - YL17G13_20 | ecosystem: Environmental > Aquatic > Freshwater > Lake > Sediment | place: USA: Wyoming | collected...
TTAGTTAAATTTACGCAGCCTTTGCCTTTTTCTTCGCCAAATAATCGTCAATAGCGCTTCGGAGCGCCTGCTCAGCCAGCACTGAGCAATGCATCTTTATCTTAGGCAATCCCCCGAGCGCCTCCGCCACGGCATGATTGGAAACCTTAAGCGCTTCATCAATCGTTTTGCCCTTGACAAGCTCTGTGACCATGCTCGACGTGGCTATCGCGGCGCCACAACCCATTGTTTTAAACTTTGCGTCTGTTATAACCTCATGTTCATCGACTTTTAGATAAAGTCTCATTATGTCGCCACATACGGCGTTCCCGACGTTGCCGATGCCATCAGCGTCGGGGATCTCGCCAACGTTGCGTGGATTCCTGAAATGCTCCATAACTTTTTCGGAATATTGGCCTTCCATTTTATTTTCCTTTCGCTTCGCGGAACCTCTCTTAGTGTAAAGTCGGGTTTTTGCGAGGTTTCTCATACAACGGCGACATGTCGCGGAGCCGCTTGATTATCGGAGGCAAGACCGACAATGCATAATCGACATCCTCTTTCGTGTTGTCCCTCCCGAGCGAAAATCTTACCGATCCCTGGATCTCTGCCGCATCTACGCCCATCGCGTTCAGTACATGCGACGGCTCTAAGCTGCCCGATGTGCAGGCAGACCCCGTCGAGACGCCGACGCCCTCCATGTCGAGGTTCAGTATGATCGATTCTCCTTCGAGATACTTGAACCCGACGTTCAGCGTGTTCGGCAGCCGTTTCTCGGGGTGGCCGTTCAGCCGCACATCCTCCATCTTCGCGGTCATCCCTTTATAGAAATAATCCCTGAGCCCCGTCAATTTTTCACCCTCGGCCTCAAGCTCTTTTCCGGCGATCTCGCACGCCTTTCCGAGGCCGACTATGCCCGGAACATTCTCAGTACCTGCGCGCTTGCCCATCTCGTGGTGCCCGCCCAGCATCTGAGGCGTTATCTTCGTTCCCTTCCTTATGTAGAGCGCGCCGATCCCTTTCGGGCCGTATAACTTGTGCCCGGACATCGAGAGAAGATCGATATTCATCTTTTTTAGATCTATCGGCAACTTCCCGACTGTCTGGACCGCATCCGTATGAAAATATATGCCTCTTTCTTTGGCCATCTTCCCTATCTCCTCGATCGGCTCGATCGTCCCGACCTCGTTATTGGCATGCATCACGGTGATCAATATCGTCTTGTCGGTGATCGCTTCTTTAAGTTCATCCAATTTTATGATGCCGTATTCGTCGACGCCGATATAGCTGACCTTATAACCTTCTTTCTCCAGGAATTTACACGTATTCAATACCGCCTGATGTTCAATAGCAGAAGTTATTATATGGTTACCTTTGGATTTGAGGGCATGCGCCGCGCCCTTTATTGCGAGATTATCCGCTTCTGTTCCGCCCGCGGTAAAGATGATCTCTTCGATGCTGGCGGCGCCCAACAGCCCCGCCACCAACGCCCGCGCGTCGTTCACGGCCACCCTCGCGGCCCTGCCGAACCCGTGTATGCTCGACGCGTTGCCGTATATCTCCCCGAAATACGGGAGCATCGCGCTGATGACCTCTTCCCTCGTCCTCGTCGTCGCGTTATTATCCATGTATACTCTTCTCATCCCGTTAGACCTCCAAATTTTTATGCATTAACTCCTTTTAGTTTAAATAAACCTTTTATGTGTAATAAAGAAATACGTTTTCTGTTAAGAGGTCTAACGGGACTCATGACGTTCTCCTAAAAGGGCTTAGGCGGTGGGGTGAAATATCTTTTGGCTTCGCTGTCAGTGCCGCCATATGGGTGCCAGTCCGTCGAATCGGACGGAGCATATGCGTAATACCATGCCCAGTCATAACCGGGTTGTTTGAAGTATACGTTATAAGCGGTCGGAAATGTCGTTGATGGGTAGACTAGATATGTAAAATAAGAATTGCTGCTAATACTTATGCCTAAAAGCTTTTGGACATCCGTACTACCTGTGGGAGAGCCGTTCCCGGCTAAACACTGATCTGTAGCAACGCATGTATATGCCTTATTCTGCCCATAGTATATTCTTTCGGCGTTCACTATTGTGTCGACTACGGTCAAGACCTCGCCAAGCCTGGCTTTCCATACCATGCCTGAAAATAGCGGCATGGCAACTGCGGCAAGAATGGCGACGATCACTATGACTATGAGGATTTCGATAATCGTAAATCCTTTTCGGCCCGTCATCATAACTTAACCTCCCTGGGCTTCGCGGCTTTTGAATGGTCTTTCGGCGGTCTTATTTCGCGCAAAAGATCAAGTCTGCCCTTCTTCTTCAATTCATTATATATCAATATCCACGCGCAGTCTTTGTTTTTATCGACCTCGCACTTGCCCTTATCCTGTCCGCCGCACGGCCCGTTCAGAAGAGATTTAGAACAGCGCGTCAACGGGCATATGAGCCCGGTGAGCTCCAGGACGCAGTCGCCGCACGCCGAGCACTTCTCGAGGAATACACCTGACCCGTCGATCGCGCCCATAAAGAGCGTGTCGCATCCGACGTGGACCGGTTTCTCGGTTCTCAGGTTCTCTTTAACGGACTGTATACCGAGCCCGCACGCGAGGACAAGGATGGCGTCGGAGGACTCTATCAGTTTTCTGTTCTTCGCGAGTTCCAGTTTCACCTTTGCGGCAATGCACGGCGCCTCCGGAATAGCGTATCCGGTAACCGTCTTTCCTTCTTTTTCGAGCGCTTCCTTTATCTTTTTGACATCATCCTCGCCGCCGGTCTTGCACGTCGTCGAGCACTCGCCGCACCCGATCAAAAACACCGATTTCGCATCCCCGAGATACTTCAGTATCTCCTTAAACTCTTTCTGTTTGGTGATTATCATCTTTTACACCGCTTGCACTTTTTTTATTTCCGGTACTTCTTTGCGCAATTCCGCCTCGACGAAATTCGCCATCGTCATCTGGCTCATCGGGCATCCGGCGCAGGCGCCCTTTAAGCGCACGCTGACGACGCCGTCCTCTATGCCGACGAGCTCTATATCCCCGCCGTCCTGCTGCAACGCGGTGCGTATCTTTGCCAATGTTTTCTCGATCTTATCTTTCATGATTATCCTTTCCGTTAAACTCGAAATCCGAATATCGAAATTCGAAACAATATCGAAATCCTAATTTCCGAAATTAAAAACATTCAAGTTTTGAACATTTGGATTTAGAAAATTCGGATTTGTTTCGTATTTCGGATTTAGAATTTCGAATTTTTGTTACTTGAGCATCTCCTTAATATCGCCCTCAAAGGTCTCCCTCGACCTCGCCCCGATATACATCTTCACTATTTTCGAATCTTTTCCTATCACATACGTCGTCGGGATCGACCTGACCGGCCCATAGGCGGTACTCACCTTGCCGTCGTCGACCAGGACCGGATAATTTATGCCCGATTTTTGCGCAAAATTCTTCGAATCCTGCGCATCGGTAATGCTGACCCCTACAAATGTAAAGCCTTTATCGCCGTACGCTTTCTGAAGCGCGATAAAGTCCGGGATCTCCGACCTGCACGGCGGGCACCAGCTGGCAAAGAAGTTCAGTATGACGGCCTTGCCCTTAAAGTCGGACAGATTCACTTTTTGCCCGCCGGTATCCGTCAAGGTGAAGTCCGGCGCGTCCCGGCCTATCTCTATAGCGCTCGATTGTCCACACGCCCCCAATAGAACGATCGCGGCTACAATGGACAGAAGCTTTGCCCATGATTTACAATTCATATTCTCCCCTTTTATTTATTTTGCAAACGCACCCAGCAGCTTGCCTGAAATCACAGCGAGGTAATTCGTCATTATAAGGATCCCCACTATTATGAGAAATATCCCGCTCACTATATTCACCGCCCCCATGACCTTCTTTATCCGGTTGAAGTGCTCTATGAATGTGTTAATAAGAAGTGCCGTCAGGAAGAACGGCAGCGCGATCCCCATCGAATATACGCTTAAGAGTTTTGCCCCTTCCGCAACGCTCGTCCTCGTCCCGGCGAGAAGCAGTATCGTCCCGAGTATCGGCCCTGCGCAAGGCGTCCATGCCGCGGCGAACGTCACGCCCACTATAAAAGAACCGAGGTAGCTCGCGCCCTCCGACTTAACCCGTATCTTCGCTTCCTTGCCTAAAAAGTCAAATTTCAAGAGGCCGGCGAGATAAAGGCCGAAGACTATTATGAGGGCGCCCCCGCCTATCCTTATAAATTTCTGGTACTGGAATAACGCCTTTCCTATAAAAGTTGCCGTCAGGCCCAGCAGTATAAAGACGAGCGAGAACCCGGCTATGAATAAAAGCGCGTGCGCTATCGTCTTCCGCCTCACGGCGCCCTTCATCCCGGGCTCTTTCAGGTCCCCGAACGAGACGCCGGCGATGTATGCGATGAACGACGGTATCACGGGCAGAAGGCACGGCGAGAGAAATGTCAGGAACCCTGCCGCAAAAGCCACCGCATATGTGATATTTTCGCCTACCATCTCAAGGTCCTGCGCGTCTATTGCGCTTGAGTTATCCTGATCTTTATTATATTCAATTCCTGCTTCATGGCGTCAAGCTGGCCCATGACCGCCTTCTGGCCTTCCAGGACCTGATCCAGCTTAGCCAATACCGCGGCCTGCTGGTCCACGGCCTGGTCTTCGGCATGCGTTCCTTTTGCCATGAAAATGAACGAGGCTGCCGCAATTGAAAGCGCCAGGATGATCCCTGCCAACATTTTTCCAAATTTCATAGCCCCTCCAAGTTTATTAAGCCACGGCGTCGGCTAAGTGCCGAGGTCACCGACCGAGGCCCCATCTTTATAGAACCGCTTCTAATTTATTATAACACTCTCTCTTCTTTTGACAATCATCTTCATGCCTTCCATGGCCCAGAGAGGGAACGATGATATGACGACGACGACCGTCCATTCGAGCATGTCGAGAGGCTCCGTCTTAAACGCCGCTCTTAAAAACGGTACGTAGACAACGCTCATCTGCAGCAAAAACGACAGCATGTTCGCGAAGACAAGTTTGCTGTTGCTGAAAAAGCCCAGTTTAAATATCGACTCGGTCATGTTCCGGCAGTTAAAAGAGTGGAAGAGCTGCGCGCATGCAAGGACGACAAACGCGGCTGTCCTGGCGCGGCCAAGGCTTCCTCTTTCGACAAACATGACGAAACCGAATGCCGCGAGGCTGCAGAATGCGATGAAGGCGCCCTGCATGAGCATCTGATACGCTCTTCTTTTTGTTATGACGGGCTCGTTCGGTTTGCGCGGCGGATGTTTCATGATATTAGGGTCGACGGGGTCCACGCCCAGCGCGAGCGCAGGCAGGCTGTCCGTAACCACGTTTACCCAGAGGATCTGGATCGGGAGAAGCGGGGCGGGAAGCCCCACGAGGGAAGCGACAAACATCACCAGTATCTCGCCCGCATTACAGGAGAGGAGGTAGTGAACGGCCTTCTTTATGTTATCGTAGATACCCCTTCCTTCTTCAACCGCCGAAACTATCGAGGCAAAATTATCATCGGTGATGACCATATCCGAAACTTCTTTTGTAACGTCGGTGCCGGTCATGCCCATCGCCACGCCTATGTCAGCCTCTTTCACGGCGGGCGCGTCGTTGACGCCGTCTCCGGTCATTGCCACGATCTCGTGTTTCTTGCGCCAGGCACGCACTATCCTGAGTTTGTGCTCCGGCGAAACTCTCGCGTAGACAGAGACCTTCTCCACGATCCCGTCAAGCGAGCTGTCGGTTAATCTGTCGAGCTCTTCTCCTGTGAATGCAAGCGCGCCCTGTTCGAAGAATCCGATTTCGAGGGCTATTGCAACAGCCGTATTCTTATGGTCGCCCGTTATCATCACCGTCCTGATCCCGGCTTCTTTACATTCCGCCACCGCTTTCTTGACCTCTTCTCTCGGAGGATCTATCATGGCGATGAGGCCGAGGAAGACGAGATCCTTCTCTACGGTCTCCGATTCATAGCTCGCGGGCCTCTCTCCTATATCCCTGTACGCAACAGCAAGGACGCGCATCGCTTCTCCGGCAAGCTCATCATTGACTTTTAGAATACGCGCTATATCGTCCTCTCCGATCTTTCTTGCCGAACCGTCCTCTTCTACCCGCGAGCAGCTGCCTAAAAGCACATCGGGTGCGCCTTTTACGAACGCGGCTACCCCGGCCCCGGCATTACGCACTATTGTCATTTTTTTCCGTTCCGAATCGAAAGGTATCTCTTCGATAAACGGAAATTCTTTCTCAAGGGCTGCTTTAAAATGTCCGGCTTTCGCTGCCGCCGTAAGAATAGCCCCCTCCGTCGGATCCCCGATGATCTTGAAAACGCTTCCTTCCTCCCTCAGCTCAGCGCCGTTACACAGGACGCCTGCTGTGAGCGCCTTGCTCAGATCGGGATAACTATGAAAATCGACTCTATTATCACCCTCGAGAAAATCCCCTTTCGGCATATAGCCGATTCCCGTCACCCTGAAGAGCCTGCCTCCGGCATATACGGCCTGAACCGTCATTTCATTCTTCGTAAGGGTGCCCGTCTTGTCAGAGCATATTACGGTCGCACACCCCAGCGTCTCGACAGAAGGCAGCTTCCTTATAATGGCATGGCGCTTGACCATCCTCTGAACGCCCAGAGCAAGAGCAATAGTCACGACCGCCGGCAGGCCTTCCGGTATCGCGGCAACGGCAAGGCTTACGGCGGTGAGGAACGTGTCTATAAGCCTGCCCCCGCGGAGCCATTCCAATATAAACACCAGTCCCACGAGGACAAAGCACAGGTATACGATCCATTTCCCGAATTCCTCGAGTTTCTTCTGCAGTGGCGTCGCCTCGCGTCCTATCTCCTGTATCATGCCGGCGATCTTGCCGAGTTCGGTCGACATACCCGTGCAGGTAACTATGGCCCGCGCCTTGCCGGATGCGACGGAAGTGCCGGCATAGACTATATTTGCCCTGTCAGCGATAGGTAGCTCCTTTTCCTGCAGGGCATGCGTGGTTTTCATTACGGGATTTGATTCGCCGGTCAGGCTCGCTTCCTGGACACTGAAGTTCGAAGTGGCCCACACAACGCGGCCGTCGGCGCTCATGTAATCGCCCGCCTCCAGCTCGATGAGGTCGCCCGGCACCAGTTCCGAAGACGGGATGGATTCGCGAGAGCCCGCGCGGATGACTTTCGAAACCGGGCTTGACAGCTTTTTCAGGGCGGCGAGAGATTTTTCGGCGCGGTACTCCTGCATGAAGCCGAGTATGGCGTTTAAGATGACCACGCCTATTATAGCCAGGGCGTCGAGCCACTCTTTCAGGAATCCGGATACGATCGAGGCGCCGATAAGGACCCATATGATGAAATCACGAAACTGCCCGAGAAATATCCCGAGAGGCGTCGGCCCCTTCTCTTCTTTAAGTATATTCGGGCCGAACCGCCCTAGCTTCTCTTTCGCACCCGCGGCGGAGAGCCCTTTCGCGAGACTCGTCTCCAGCGCGCCGGCCACCGCCTCAATTGTCTGATTATAAAATTTATTCTCTGCCATTTTTGATTCTCTTCAGCCGTAAAAGCGCGTTTACCTTATGAAGCAGAAGCTCCATCTCGAGCGGTTTTGTGAGATACGCGTCCGCGCCCATCTCTTTACTGAACTCGATATCGTTGGGCTCGAATTTCGCGGAAAGGATGATGATCGGGATATCCTTGAACTTACCGTCTATCTTAAGCTTGCGGCAGACGTCGAAACCGCTCATCTCCGGCAGTATGAGATCGAGTATTATAATGTCCGGTTTCCCGGAATGGGCTTTTTCAAGCCCTTCTTTTCCGTTGAACGCTTTTATGATGTCAAAACCCTTTGCCTCAAGCCGTTCGGCTAAAGGTCCGAGGAAATCCCTCTCGTCATCGACTATCAATATTTTCACTTTTGCTGTTTTAGGTTTCTTTACCATGCCAGCACCTGAAAGCATATGCCCAATAGAAGCGAAATAATTATGAGCGCGCCCAAAAATATTACCAGTATCTTCGTCCCATACTCTTTTCTCAAGACAAGTATCGTGCCGTAACTCGCGACGGGCCCTATCAAAAGAAGCGTCATCGCCGAGCCGTGGTTCATGCCCTGCTTCATCAAGCTATCGATGAGCGGAACGCTGGCGGTCGAGCATATATACATCAACAGCCCGAAGATGACGCTGAACAGGTAGCCGAGAGCTCCGGTCAAATATGTCTTTATCAGGTATCCTATCGGCATGAACGTCGCGACGACCGCGGCCAGCACTAAACCTATAAATAGTTCCAGCCCTATCTCTTTAGGAAGCTCTATGTATGCATACTTCATGGCCGAGACGGCCTTTTCCATGAATGTCTTCTCTTTATGGAGCAGCGCATGGTCAGGATCAGTCTCGCAATGAGGGCATGAGATCTTCTCTATCAGTTTCGGGGTATATTTTATCGCGTTCCCGACGAGCCCGATCCCGACGCCCATGACTATTACGGAAAAAAATATGTAAACCGTGAATCCCAGCCCGAGAACGCTGTACGCCACGAGAAGCGCGCTTATGGATGTCGCGGGCGTTGCGACGAGAAATGCGAGGATGGGGCCGAGTTTCGCGCCCTTCTTGTAGAAACTGATGGCTATCGGCAGAGATCCCCAGCAGCATACAGGAAGGAACGTCCCGATGAGCGTCGAGTAAAAAATAGGCTTGATGCCGCCGCCGCCCAAATACTTCAGGACCTTGTCTTCCGGTATCATCTCGTGGACAATGCCGCTTATAAAAAATCCGACGGCCAGCGCCGGTATGACCTCATAAGCGTAATGGAGAAATATGTGGAAAAATTGCTGCATTCGGACCGTTCCTTATAGCGCTATTTCTCAAGCAGGAATATGGCGTTCGACGCGAACAGGTTGGGCCAAAAAGATATTCGGCCCGACTGCCCTACGTAGTATGAGGCAAGGATCTTTATATTTTTATCCGCACAATAATCCTTGAAGTCGCTTATCGTCAGGAAATGCAGGTTCGGCGTGTCGTACCAGCGGAATGGCAGGGCCTTAGTGACCGGGGTCTTGCCTCTGAATAATAGCCTCGAGCGCGCTGCTATGAAAGCGAAGTTTGGAAAGCCGACGATAAGCTTCTTTCCGACCCGCAATGATTCCTGTATGACAAAGTCGGCTCTTTTAGCCTGCTGCATAGTCTCATTTAATATGCAATAGTCGAACGATTTATCCGGATATCCGGCGAGGCCGCTATCGATATCGCCGTGAAATACGCTTAACCCCTTCTCGACGCATTTGTAGATCTGCGAATCGTCCAACTCGATCCCTTGAGCTTTCACGAGCTTCTCTTTTGTGAGAAGCAGCATCAGCTCACCGTCGCCGCACCCAAGGTCGAGCACCCTCGAGCCCGGCTGGATCGCTTCCGATATTATTTTGTAGTCTGCGCGCATATAGACCTCAGGAAATGTTTCACGAGCCTCGTCTCCTCCTCCACTTCCAACAGGAACGCGTCGTGCCCGTACGTAGATCTCACCTCACAGTATGTGGCGTCGATACCGTGTATCTTCAGCTGCCGCACTATGTCCTGGGACTGGTATGACGGGTAGAGCCAGTCCGATTTAAAGGCTATGACGAGGAACTTTACGTCGACACGCTTGCCTTTAGGTAATAGCTTATCGCCGGAAAGGTCGCAATAATCCATCGCCTTCGTTATGTAAAGGTAAGAGTTAGCGTCGAACCTTTTGACGAAGTTATCGCCCTTGTACCTTAAATATCCTTCGACCTCAAAGTCGGCGGTGAAACTGAAACTATAGTCTTTCTCTTTCAGCTTCCTCGAGAACTTCTCCTCCATCGACTTATCGCTCATATATGTGATGTGTCCTATCATGCGCGCTACGGCAAGCCCCCGCTCCGGCTTCTCGTGCTTGTCATAGTAATCGCCTTTATTCCACGCCGGATCGGCCATCACCGCCTGCCTGCCCACTTCGTCGAATGCTATCTGTTGCGGAGAATGCTTGGCGGCCGTCGCGATAGGGATCGCGGACTTGATGCGCTCTGGGTACGAGGCGACCCATTGCAATACCTGCATACCGCCCACCGATCCGCCTATGACCGAGAGGAGCTGTTTTATGCCGAAGTGCCCGACCAGCTGCGCCTGGGCCTTCACCATATCTTCTATCGTTATGATCGGAAAATCGAGCCCGTATGGCTTGCCTGTGCCAGGATTGACCGACGACGGGCCGGTAGAGCCTTTACAGCCGCCTATCACGTTGGAACATATGACGAAATATTTTTCTGTATCCAGCGCCTTGCCCGGGCCTATAAAAGCATCCCACCAGCCCGGGTCTTTGTCGCCCTCATGAAATCCGGCGGCATGGGCATCGCCTGACAATGCATGCTCGACCAGAATAGCATTACTTTTATCTTTATTAAGGGCGCCGTAGGTCTCGTATGCGAGCGTGATGGGGCCCAGCGACCTACCCGACGAAAGTTTCAGTTCGTTCGGATGCCCGGCAAAAGTAAAATATTCGGTTTTGACTACGCCTGCGCTCTTGTCTTTCATATCACCTGCGTCTTTTTATCTATTATATCCTGAAAGAGCCATGTGCTCAAGTATCTTTCCCCCGTGTCGGGCAATATCACCACGATGAGTTTGCCGGCATTCTCTTTTCTTTTTCCCACTTCCAATGCGGCCCACAATGCCGCCCCGCACGAAATGCCTGCGAGGATCCCTTCCTTCTGCGCGAGCTTGCGCGCCACGTCGCCTGCATCTTCGTTCTTCACTCGCATTATCTCGTCGATCACGCTTCTATTAAGGACCTGTGGGACAAATCCTGCGCCTATCCCCTGGATCTTGTGCGGGCCCGGAGGGCCGCCCGACAAAACCGGCGAGGCATCCGGTTCAACCGCTATCACTTTCAGGCCCGGCTTCCTCTTCTTCAGCACTTCGCCTGCACCGGTGATGGTCCCGCCGGTGCCGACCCCGGCGACGAGGATATCTATCCTGCCGTCGGTATCATTCCATATCTCCTCCGCGGTGGTCTTGCGGTGGATCTCGGGATTTGCCGGATTATTGAATTGCTGAGGGAGAAAGCTGTTGGGCGTCGTCTTCGCGAGCTCCTCAGCTCTTTCCACCGCCCCTTTCATTCCCTTTGCCCCATCGGTCAGAATGAGCTCCGCGCCGAATATCTTTAATAGCTGCCTCCGCTCCATACTCATTGTGTCCGGCATCGTCAGTATAAGCCTATAGCCCTTCGCCGCGGCTACGAATGCCAACGCTATCCCCGTATTGCCGCTCGTCGGCTCGATGATCACTGTGCCTTTTTTGAGTAGTCCTCTTTTCTCGGCATCCTCGATCATCGCCACGCCTATACGATCTTTGACGCTCGAGAGCGGATTGAACGATTCGAGTTTTGCCACTATCGTCGCGCCCAACCCTTCTGCGATGCGGTTCAGTCTCACCAAAGGGGTATTGCCGACGGTCTTCGTAATGTCGTCGAATATTTTTCCCATTTTTTAACTCCCTTCCATTACGCCTTTGCCAGCGCCTGCTCTATATCGGCTATGATATCATCGATATTCTCGATACCTATCGACAGCCTGATAAAATCAGGTGTCACGCCGGTCGAGAGCTGCTCTTCCGCCGATAATTGCTGGTGCGTCGTCGTAGCCGGGTGGATCGCGAGCGACTTAGCGTCCCCGACGTTGGCGAGGTGCGAAATAAGCTCGAGCGAGTCGATGAATTTCTTGCCCGCCTCGAGCCCTCCCTTGATGCCGAAACCGATAATAGCGCCCGCGCCTTTGGGAAGATATTTCTTCACCCTGTCCTTCTCCGGGCTGTCGTCGAGGCCGGGGTAATTTACCCAGCTCACCTTCGGGTGCTTTTTAAGATACTTCGCTACCGCCAGCGCATTTTCCGAATGGCGGGGCAATCTCAGGTGGAGCGTTTCGAGCCCCTGCAGAAAGAGGAACGAGTTGAACGGCGAGACTGCCGGGCCGATGTCTCTTAAAAGCGTCACCCTCGCCTTTATTATGTAGGCGATGTTCCCGAGCGGCTTCAATGCCTCGACGAACTTTATTCCGTGATAGCTCGGGTCCGGCGCGGTTATCAGCGGGAACTTGCCGCTCGTCCAGTCGAATTTTCCGGAATCGACTATCACCCCGCCCAGGCTCGTCCCGTGGCCGCCTATAAATTTGGTCGCCGAGTAAACTATTATATCGACGCCATGATCGAAGGGGCGTAATAGATACGGCGATACCGTATTGTCCAGGACAAAAGGTATGCCGTTCTTATGGGCTACCTTGGATATGCCTTCGAGGTCGGCCACGTCCAGCTTCGGATTTCCGATGGATTCGGCGTATATCGCTTTTGTCTTCGGGGTGATCGCTTTCTGGAACGCGTCGAGATCATTGGATTTTACAAATTTGACCTTTATGCCAAGCCGCGGAAAAGTATAGTGGAACAGGTTATATGTCCCGCCGTATAGATTGTCCGCCGACACGATCTCGTCGCCCGCCTGCGCTATATTAAGAAGGGCGAGCGTTATTGCCGCCTGCCCGCTCGCGGTGGCGAGCGCGCCCACTCCGCCTTCCAAGAGCGCGATGCGTCGTTCGAAGACATCCGTCGTAGGGTTCATGAGGCGCGTGTAGATATTCCCGAATTCTTTCAGTCCGAACAGGTTTGCGGCGTGTTCGGTCGACTTGAATTGATATGACGTCGTCTGGTAGATCGGCACCGCCCTCGATCCGGTCGTCGGGTCGGGCTCCTGTCCGCCATGCAGCGCCAGTGTTTCGACTTTCAGTTTAGAATCGATCTTTGTCATTTCGCTCCTCCTGTTGGTTTAAATTGAATAGTCAAACGCGGGCCCTAAGTTGAGCGCCTTTTCTTTACATTTGATTATCAGGTCTTCAAACGTTATGGTGTCGACAACCGATGATATGGCTATTCCGACTTCTTTCCAGACATCGCGAAATAGGCAGCTTGCGAGATCTTTACAGCCCTTATAACAATCCTCTCCGACACAGGATATCGGCTCGATCGGCCCCTCTATGAACCGCACTACTTCTCCTATTGTTATCTTTGCCGGAGGTCTTGCCAAATAGAAACCTCCGTTTATGCCTCTCTTTGCTTTGACAAACCCGCCTTTTTTCAAAGCAAGAAGTATCTGTTCCAGAAACTTTGTCGGCATGTCTCCGCTCTTGGCTATTTCATTGATCGAAGCGACTTCGCTATCACTTCCATCATATCTAAGCGCTAACTGCAATAGCGCTTTTAGCGCATAGTCCCCTTTATATGTTATCTTCATGGCGGTTTCGCCTCTTTTTGAAACATGATAAATATGATTGACTTAGTAGGAATTATACACTAAGTCCTATTTTTGTCAAGCGAAAGTTTAAATTATTTTTTATTAGCAATAATGTCGCGCGTGTTTGATAGGATATAGTCCAGCTCTTCTCTTTTGACACACAATGGCAGGAAAAGATATACTATATCCCCAAGCGGGCGCAGGATAAGGTTACGCTTAAGCCCTTCCTTATATATGGCAAGCCCTATCCTCTCTTCAAAACCGAAGGGCGTTTTCTTCCTTTTATCCTTAACGAGCTCCAGGGCGCCGATCATTCCTATCTGCCGCACATCGCCCACTAGCGGAAGCTCGCGAAATCTCCCGAGGCCGGAGCTTAGATACTTCGCGGTCTCCTTCACCCTTGCAAGCGTATCTTCTTCTTTAAATATATTGAGGCTCGCCAGTGCGGCCGCGCAGGCTATCGGGTTCGCGGTATAGGTGTGACCGTGATAGAAGGTCTTCTTTTTGTCATGGTCCGCATAAAACGCCTTGTAAATTTTTTCAGTTGTCAGCGTAACGCCCAAAGGAAGCGTCCCGGAGGTAATGCCTTTTGAAAGGCACATAAAATCCGGCCCTACTCCCGCGTGTTCGCAGGCAAACATCCTTCCGGTCCTTCCGAAACCTGTTGCGACTTCATCCAGGATAAGGTGGATGTTGTATTTTTTTGCGAGATTGGCAGCTTTTGCGAGGTATTCCTTCGGATAGATGATCATCCCGCCTGCCGCCATTACGAGCGGCTCTAATATAAGGCCTGCGATCTCGTGTGAATGTTTCTTTAATATCGCCTCAAGCGGCTTTATGCAATTAAAAGCGCAAGTTTTTCTCTCTTTTCCCACCGGGCAGCGGTAGCAATACGGCGACGGCGCCTTAAATGACTTGAAGAATAGCGGCGAGAATATCCCGTTAAAAAGGCCGACGCCTCCGACGGACATCGCGCCTATGGTATCCCCGTGATACCCTAAGTCGAGCGATAAGAATCTCGTCTTGCCGCGCTTGCCCGCATTGCGCCAATACTGGAATGACATCTTGAGCGCCGTTTCGACCGCGGTCGAGCCGTTATCTGAGAAAAATACTCTTTCGAGATTTTTTGGCACGATGGACAGAAGTCGCTCGGCGAGAAGGATCGCGTTCTTATGCGTAAAACCCGCAAACAGGACGTGGTCGAGGGCTTTTAGCTGTTTCGTTACCGCTTCGACTATTCTGGGATGGCTGTGGCCGTGGACATTGCACCACCAACTCGATATCGTGTCATAGTAAAAGTTGTCTTGGGTATCGTATAGCTTTAAGCCCTTCGCCCTTTTGATCATGATGGGCGGAAATTTACAGCAATCCTTCATCTGCGTATACGGATGCCAGTTATATTTCAGGTCTTTCGATATCCATTTATCCATATGGGGACTTTTCCTATAAATTTTTTCACGATCCGCGGGTTATCTTTCGATATTAAAGCGTTTTCCTTCTTCGAAATGCTATTGAACACGACGCCGAGGAGTTTTACTTTACGCCTCTTCAATGCCTCTACGCTAAGTAAAGTATGGTTTATCGCCCCGAGCCTGTTCGCCGCAACCAGAAGGACCGGAATGTTGAGCTCCTTTACAAGATCGATAAACAATGTCTTCTCCGTGATCGGCACCAAAAGTCCGCCCGTCCCTTCCACGATCACGAAATCGTGTTTTTTGGATAATTTTTTTAGGGAACCCTTGATCTTCTTTATATTTATCGTCCTGCCTTCGCACCTAGCGGAGAGATGGGGCGATGTGGCCAGTTTGAACGAATAGACCGCCGGGCCCTTTACGACTCCGGTCTCGACCCATTTTTGTGTCGCGACTTTATGACCTCTCGTCGACAGGTGATGGGCGAGCAATCTAGTAATGACCGTCTTTCCAACGCCTGTATCCGTGCCTGCTACGAATATTACGCTCATATCATGGCCTTATACTTATATACGTAATATGTAGCGCACCCTTAAGGGTGCGCTACATTGTGGATAATTTACAGTCGGCACTCGCAAAAAAATACCTGGTATGTCGCTTCGATGGAACCGAACCGTTCCAGATAGTTACCTTCTGTCTTTTTCAATAATCCGGGGCTCCATGCTCTTCCGATATCCGCCCCCGCCCCGCGCGTGCCCGAATGCTTTATCTTATTCAATAGATCGCGCAAGGAGGGATAGGATTCCCTTATCAGGCGCTCCGCCATCTTTACCCTTTTAAAGTGTTTTGAGAGCACGCCCTCTATGTCCGTTTTGCCGGGAAAGGCGTCCGGCGTAAACGTGACGGCGCGGCTGACGGCAAACTGCAGGGATGCCTTGAGTTCCAAAAATGTCTTCGGCCCGAAAGTCGAAAATATGAGCGCCCCGCCGTCTTCCAGAGATGCCTTCGTCTTTTTTATAACACCGCTGAGATCGCCAAGCCAATGGAAGGCGGCATTGGACGTTATGAGGTCATACTTTCCGTCCAGCCCCATCTCTTCTATGTCGCCCACTTCAAATGTTACTTTTTCTTCCTTAAGCTTCTGCCGCGCCGCCTTCACCATCGGCCAGGAGATATCTATTGCCTTTATGCTTGCGTCCTTAAAGATGCCCTTAAGGATCGAGGTATAGTTGCCGGTCCCGCAGCCTATTTCAAGAATATTTTTAACGCCGTTTTTTGGCAGGATCCTCGCAAGCATGGCTGCCGACTCTGCCTGCACGCCGGAGTTTTGGTCATATGAGGAGGCGTGTTCCGAAAAATTATTGACGACCGTCCTTTTGTCCAATTTCATCTCCATAAAATATCGAATTAAAATCCTTGCGTAATACGAGCATGTGGCCGCCGCCTTTTACTCTGTCGAATCTCGCATCCGGCAGCCCGGAGGCAATGGCCTCCGCTTCGGATATGGGCGCTATCGCGTCAGCTTCTCCATGTATGAACCTTACATGGGCATGCTCCAGATCTTTGGCCGTTATTTCAGCCTCGGAGAGATAGTCGAGCCCGGCATTAAGGAGGGCGCGATCTATCCCTTTTATGTAAATTTTGAGGAGCGTTGACTTGAAATGCGAAAGAAGTTCTTTTTCGGAGGCGGAAAACGCCTGATCATACATCTTATACATAAAACCGGCGCTATGCTCCTTAAGGTTTTCTCTTGCCGGGTTTATATCTCCCGCGCCGTATCTCTTCCTTACCCCCACCAGGATCAATTCCGCTATTTTTTCCGGATGTTTGGCCGTAAAATCCGACGCTAGAAACCCGCCCATCGAGTGCCCGAGGATGGATATCCTCTCAAGCGCTGATTTTCGGAGCGCCTCTTCCAGTCTGCTGACAAAATCGGGAGGCCAGACCAAGGTAGAGACCAGATAATTATACCTGAGGTCGAGCGCATCAAAGATCCTGTAATCCAGGCCCCAGCCGGGGATCAAAAGAAGCGCCTCCCGAAACCCTCTGTCAATCAACTTAAATTCTGACTGCCGCATAATGTCCTCGATGGCCGCAGCCGTAGGG
>Ga0315293_10002812_pt1 | contig 16772 bp, 11 predicted proteins | sample YL17G13_20_MG_FD_203071 | JGI IMG/M metagenome (GOLD analysis project Ga0315293, IMG submission 203071) | Sediment microbial communities from Yellowstone Lake, YNP, Wyoming, USA - YL17G13_20 | ecosystem: Environmental > Aquatic > Freshwater > Lake > Sediment | place: USA: Wyoming | collected...
CAATTGATTGACACCCATCCCGGACCTTGCGGATAATAGGCTCACTTCCATGGCAGATCCCGTCGAGACGAAAAAAGCGCTTGAAGCCGGGCTGGAGAGTTTTCTCAGCAAGCAGTTGCCGAAATTCCGCGAAGCGTTACTCGAGGAATTGGCGGCGGCCGCGCCACCGGCGGGCGTATCCTCGGCCGCCCTGAGCTCCGCGTTTTACCGCATCGCGGGCGGCCGCACGCAAACCGAGATCATGCAGAGCCTGCTGGACGCCAGCGCCGGCTTCGCCTGCCGCGCGGCGGTGCTGGTGGTCAAGAGCGACCGGCTGGACGGCTGGCGCTCCCGCGGATTCGACAGCGCCGCGGCCGGCCGCCTGCGTGAGCTGCATGTGGCCCCGGAAGGCGAAGCGGGCTGGAAGCAGGCCCTGGCCGGCCAAAGCGCCGGCGCGGCGGTGACCGAACCCGTCCCTGCCGCCGTGGCCGCGGTCTTTTTCGGCGCGCTGGGCGCCCCGGCTGACAACCGCGCCTACCTGCTGGCGTTGATGGTCAAAGACCGTCCGGTGGCCATGCTCTACGCCGACGGCGGGAGTCCGGCGGGTGTCGCAGACCTGCCGGCCCTGGACCTGCTCGCCAGGATCACGGGGATGTGCCTGGAATTGTTGTCGGTCCACGGGCAACGCCCGGCGGTAGCCGCGGCGGCGGCAGCTACGGCTGCGCCGGCCGCACGCCCGGCTGAACCGGAGCCCGAACCGGCGCTGGCCCCGGAACCTGTCGCCGCCGCGCCGATCCCCAAGCCAGAACCCGTTGCTGCCCCGGTACCCGCGGCAGAGCCCGCCCCGGCTGCACCACCGCCCGCGCGGCCCGCCGTGGCTGGCGGGCCGGATTTGACCGCCATCCCCGAGGCCGAACACGACAGCCACAAGAAAGCCTTCCGGGCGGCCAAAGTGATGGTGGACGAGCTGCTCCTTTACAATAAGGACAAGATCGAAGCGGCGAAAGCCCAGCGCAATGTTTACGGCGCGATCAAGGACGACATCGACAAGTCCCGCGCCAATTACGAAAAGCGCTTCAAGAATACTCCGGCGGGGAAGGTGGATTATTTCCATCAGCAGTTGCTGCAGCGGATCGCACAGAACGACCCGGCACTTTTGGGCGCCGATTATCCCGGCCCCCTCGTTTAAAAGATTTGCTTTGGGCCCCGGCAAGACTTCCATGACTTGGTTTCGGTCGTGTTCCTTCCCGGCGCGGCGATTCCTCTCCGGCCGCGGATTGACGGCAATTCAATTCCTGTGCGTGCTCGTGGGCCTTCTGTTTTGGGGCAGCGGCCGGCTTTCGCCTCTGGTAGGAGCAGCCGGCGCCACCGATCGGGCTGCGACGCCTTCCACCACCGCGGAAAAAGCAACACACTCGGCCGCTGCCAAGAAGCGATCGCAGTCGAGCAGCCGCAAGACAAGCGCAAAAGAAAGCCACAACATCGCCCCGCCCCGGCGGTTCACGCTGGCCGGCAGCGGGCTGGAGCCCACCCACAATCCGTTGCTGGCCGACCCGGTCATGGGCGAGTTGCGGGCGGTTTCCAGGCCGTTCGTGGAGTCGGCGACACCGCCGCGGCGGCGGGAACTGGAGCAATTTGCCGCCCGCCACCCCGCACACCAGGCCGGCGCGTTGGCGTATCTGGCGCTGGGCTACAGCGCCATCGAGGAAAAACGGTTCGCCGAGGCGGCAACGTATCTGAAGTCCGGACGCGCGATTCGTTCCCAGGTGGCGGATTACCTGGACTACTTCCTGGCCTCCTCGCTCCAAAGCACGGGCCGCCACCGGGAAGCGCTCGAGGTGCTGGACGGTTTCGAACAGCGCTACCCGAGCAGTTCGCTGGGGGGCCGCGCGGTGCTGGCGCGGGCGGAAAGCTGGATCGCCACCGGCCAGGCAAGCTCCGCGGCGGCATTGCTCAAGTCCCGCCTCGGCGCTCTGAAAGCGCCGGAAGCCGAGGTGCTGCTGGGCCGCGCCTGTGAGGCGGCGGGCGACCCGTCCGCGGCAGCGGAGGCCTACCGGCACGCGTATTACCTCTATCCCAATTCCGACGAAGCCGACGATGCCGAACAAGCGCTCAACCGGCTGGCGCGCCGGCCGGGCAAGGTCATCCCGCCGGCATCGATCGAAATGCGCAGGCTGCGCGCCGAACTGCTGCAGTCGGCCCGCCAGTACCGCCGCGCGGCGGATGCCTACCGGGAGCTGGCGGCGGCCACCGGCGGCGTCGAGCGCGAGCGGGCACTGGTGGCCGCGGCGGCGGCCACCTTCCAGGCCGGAATGACTTCCCGGGCTTACACCACGCTGGCGGCCCTGCGCGTCTCCGATGCCGCTGCCGACGCCCAGCGCCTCTACTACCTGGGCGAATGCCAGCGCCGGATGTCGCGTGGCGAGGCCTACCTTGGGACCGTGCGGCGCCTGGGCGAGCTGTATCCGAACTCGCCCTGGCACGAGGAGGCGCTTTTCTCGGCGGGCAACTACTACCTGCTGAAACGCTCACCCGACGATTACGCCCGCTATTACCGCATGCTGTACGAGCGCTTCCCGGCGGGCAAGTACGCGGCGCTGGCGCACTGGCGAGTGGCCTGGAAAAATCACCGCGCGGGCGAGTATGAAACGGCCCGCCGCCTGTTCCAGGAGCAGGTCACGCGCTACCCGGACAACCCGCTGGCGTCCGGCGCACTTTACTGGCTGGGACGCCTGGCGGAAAAGCGCAGCCCGGCGCTGGCCCAGGCCTACTGGCGGGAGACGGCACGGCACTTCCCGCAATACTTCTACGGCACGCTGGCGCGGCAGCGCCTGGGCGGCGCGCTCACCGCCCCCGATCCGCCGCCGCCCCCCGAGGTCGCCGCTGTTTTGGCGGCCGTTCCCGAGTACCATCCGACCCTGTTGAAAGCGCCCCGGCCGGCCGATTTCGACGAGCACCGCCGCAAGGTTCAGGCCCTGGAACTAACCGGCCTGCTGGACCTGGCGGTGCTGGAACTGCGGCATTCCACCGACGACCCCGCGCATTCTCAGTACCTGATGCTGGAGCTGGCGCGCCTGGAACGCGACCGGGGAAGGTTCCGCACGGCCATCGAACACATCCGCCGGGTTTATCCCAACTACTTCGCCTTCCCCTTCGACGAACTGGACCGCAAGACCTGGGAGCTGCTGTTCCCGCTGCCCTGGTGGTCCACGGTGCAGGCCAATGCCCTGGGTGCCGGGCTGGACCCCTACCTGGTGATGGCCTTGATCCGGCAGGAGTCCGCGTTCAACCCCTGGGCCATTTCCTCGGCCCGCGCTTACGGCCTGATGCAGTTGCTGCCGGCCACGGCGCGCCAGCTCTCGCCCAGGGCGGGCACCAAGCGGCGGCCTAATACCTCCATCCTTTTTGACCCGGTCACCAACATCCAGCTCGGCACGCGTTACCTGACGGACATGCTGGCGCACTTCGGCGGACGGCTGGAGCCGGCCCTGGCCGGCTACAATGCCGGCCCCGAGCGCGTGGACCTCTGGCTGGCCGCCGAGAACGGCGACGACCCGGCACAGTTCGTCGAGAGCATCCCTTTTACGGAGACCAGGGAATACGTCCAGGCCGTGGTCCGCAACGCGGCCATCTACCGCCGGCTGTACGCTTCAAAATAAGTCCAAGGGTCCAAGGGTCAAACCATGAAAAGCAATTGCTCCGTTTTCCTTCTTTGAGGTTCCACCTCCCTACTCTTAAACTGGACCTTTGGACCTCTGGACCCTTGGACCTGATTTCACACAAGGCGCAGCAGTTTACCGAGTCGGTCATTCGGGAGATGACACGGCTGGCCATGCGGCACGGCGCCGTGAACCTGGCTCAGGGCTTCCCCGACTTCCCCGCCCCGGCCGAAATCAAGGAAGCGGCGAAGCGGGCGATCGACGCCGACATCAACCAGTACGCCATCACCTGGGGCGCCCACTCGCTCCGGCAGGCGGTTGCCGCCCAGACCAAGCGGTTTCTGGGGCTGACAATCGACCCGGAAACTGAGATCACCGTCTGCTGCGGCGCCACCGAGACGATGATCGCCTCGCTGCTGGCGCTGGTAAACCCGGGCGACGAGGTGGTGATCTTCGAGCCGTTTTACGAGAACTACGGCCCGGACGCGATCCTGTGCGGCGCCGTCCCGCGGTTCGTGAAACTTCGCCCGCCCGACTGGACCTTCGACGAAAACGAGGTCCGTGCGGCATTCAACAACCACACCCGCGCCCTGATCCTGAATACCCCGAACAATCCGACGGGCAAGGTTTTCTCGCGCCAGGAGCTGGAATTCCTGGCTGCGCTGTGCCGCCGGTGGAACGTACTCGCCGTGACCGACGAGATCTATCAGCACATCATTTACGGCGCGCGGCCGCATGTGGCCATGGCGACGCTGGACGGCATGCGCGAGCGGACGGTCACGATCAACGGCATGAGCAAGACGTACAGCGTGACGGGGTGGCGCGTGGGCTGGGCCATCGCGCCGCCGCCGATTACCGCCGCCATCCGCAAGGTCCACGATTTTCTGACGGTGGGAGCGGCCGCGCCGCTGCAGGAAGCCGGCGCCCTGGCCTGCGCGCTGCCGGATTCCTACTATCGCGAGCTGGCCGCTGCCTACCGCGCGCGCCGCGATCGGCTGCTGCCCCAGCTTGAGGCCGCCGGTTTCGCCTGCTATCGCCCCGACGGCGCGTACTACGTCATGACCGACATCAGCCGCTTCGGCTTCGCCAACGACGTGGAGTTTGCGCAATTCCTGGTTCGCGACGTCGGCGTCGCTGTAGTTCCCGGCTCCAGTTTCTACCACCACCCCGCCGACGGCAGCCGGCAGGTGCGCTTCTGCTTCTGCAAGCGCGACGAAACGCTTGATGAGGCCGGCCGCCGCCTGCAGCGCCTGACGGGTCGAACCGAGCCGTCCCGCCATGCGGGATAAGGGAGCGTCCCCGACTCCTTCTCCCGCGGACCGGCCCGTGTCTGGGACGCTCCCTTACGGTCGCGGCTCGGTTTCTGCGCCTTTTCATTGTCTCTGGTGCCGCGCAGGGGTATGGTGGACTGCCTTGAGAATACGGCGGGCGACGGGCCCGCCGTTCTTCCGTTCCGTGGCCCTTCGACCTTGCTTTCGGCACCGGCCCGTTCCAAATTAGTGCCAACAGAGAAAGAGTACTATTGCCGCTGCAGCATTGGCCGATATACAAGTGGGTGTGTGTTACAGGGGTGAATGACAGGCGTGCGGCGCTCGGTTGCCTGCCTGCGCGTGTCGGCGGCGCTGTTCTGCGGAATCGTTCAAGCTGCCACTGAAAGCTGCTTGACTTGACCGCCCGCCCGCGGTAATATGCTTTGAACCTCCCCCCCTTGGAGACCACTATGCTGCGATGTGTGCGCGTTTGGCCTGTGGTGTTGGCTGTTCTTTTTTGCGGAATCGTTCAAGCTGCCACTGTTGAAAGTCAGATGATCACCAAGTCGGTGCCGGCGTCAGGCTCTTGCGCTCCGATTCCGACCCCGGCCACCAGCTTCTTGACGACCGCCAAGGAAGCGTACCTGTACTTCATCCTGCGGGGCGTGAAGCTGGGCGACGTGGTAGCCACCGAGTGGACCGCGCCGGACGGCAGCATTCCCACTCCTCCCAGCGGCCCCTACGAGCCGGAAACCCAGGCGGGCGACTGGTGCTATAAGGAGAGACTGCCCATCGCCGGCGACGTGGGCGCGAAATCACCGGGCACCTGGCGCGTGCGCGCATACGTGAACGGCACGCTGATATTCACCCTGACGTTCACCATCGACGCGCCGGCAACCACCGGCGGGCTGACGGCCAAGATTAACCAGGTGATCACCAGCGCCTGCCCCAAGATCACCGTGGTGGCCTCGGTCACCGATAGCACCGGCAAGCCGGTGACCAGCCTGAACTCCAGCAACTTCACGCTCAAGGAAGACGGGACAATCCAAACCATCACGGTGTCGAGCACCGGCAGCGGCGGCGGGACCGCCATGTCGCTGGCCCTGGTGATCGACCACAGCGGATCGGTAAGCGGCCAGCCGCTGACCGATGAGAAGGCGGCAGCCAAGGCGCTGGTGGCCCAGCTCGGCGCTTCCGATGCCGTGGCCGTCTTTGGGTTCGGGGATTCCGTCGAATCGGTGCTGGACTTCACCACCGACAAGACGCGCATCAACAGCGCCATTGACGGGATCGGCGGCAGCGGCTCGACCGCGCTGTACAAGGCCGTGGTGACCGCCGCCCAGAAACTGGCCCCGCGCAGCGGCCGCAAGGCCATCGTGCTGATGACCGACGGCGAAAACAACCAGGGCGGCACCATCGAGGAAGCCATCAACCAGGCCAAACTGGCCGGCGCCCCGGTGTTCCCCGTGGGCTTCGGCTCGGTCAATACCACGGTCCTGACGCGGATGGCGACGGAGACAGGCGGCACCTACACGTCGGCAGCCAATTCCGGCAGCCTGCTCAGCATCCTGCAGAACATCGGCGCGGTCATTGCTGCGCAGTATGAGATCAGCTACACCACCTCGAACGCTTCGTCCAACCATAGCCTGGAGCTGACGGCGCAATCGGGCGGCAACAGCAGCGCGGCCGTCACGCAAAGCACTACAGCCTGCCAGTCCAGCGGCTCGGCGGCGGCGGTGACCCTGAAGGTCGAAAATACGACGGCGGCCCCGGGGGCTACGGTGGATGTCCCGGTGACGCTGACCGCCACCACGGCCCCATCCGGGTTCCAGTATGACTTGGCCTATGACAACTCGAAGTTGACCTTCGTGCAGGCCAAGCAGGGCGACCAGACCAAGGCGGCCAACAAAGACATCAGCACCAACGCGCTCAGCTCCAGCTCACTGCGCGTGTTGGCGGCCGGGCTGAACCAGGGCCTGATCGGCAACGGCACCGTGGTGCTGATGAATTTCCGGCTGAGCAGCGGCTTCAGCTCCGGCACCGCCAACCTCACCTGCTCGGGCGCGGCGTCTACCGATGCCAACAGCAGGGCCATCACGCCCACCACCTGCCAGAGTGGCACGCTGACGGTGCGCGGGGCATGCTCCTGTGACGTCAACGGCGACGGAACCATCAACGTTTCCGACGTGCAGTTGATCGTCAACCAAGCCCTGGGCATCGTCAGCAACCGCTGCGACATCAACGCCGATGGCCAGACCAACGTGCTCGACGTGCAGATGGTCGTGAACGCCACGCTGGGACTGGGCTGCAAGTAGCAGTGACGAGTGACAGGTGACGAGTGAGGAGCTTCTATCACTCGTCACCTGCCGCGCAGTACATGGACTCTGTTTGTAACGCTATTGGAGGGGAAAATGTTTCTCCGCGTTCTGTTTACGATGCTGTTTGCGGGCGCCTCGCTGTTTGCCGGCACGCTGGCCGTCGGCACCGGGGTGGCATCCAGTTCCAGTAACGCCACGATCAATGTCACCTACACGGCGGGGGGCACCGCGGCCACCAGCCTGCAGTTCGATCTGACGTTCGACAGCACGGTGCTGCTGGTCACCGGCACGGGCGGCTCCGCGGCCTCCAGTGCCGGGAAAACCCTGCAGACCTCGCAGCCGGACTCGGCCAACGCCAACACGATGCGCTTCATGGTCTTTGGCTTCAACCAGAACGCCATCGGCGACGGCGTGGTGGTGGTGCTCAATATCGGCGTCCGCAATGCCACCTACAGCGGCACGCTCACCCTGCAGATCAGCAACATCGTGGCCTCCACCACCTCCGGGCCGGCGGTAACCGGGACGAACGGTTCGGTGACGGTCGGCAGCGGCGGGGAGCCAAGCCCCAGTGTGCCCTCGGCCGGCGTGACCAATGGCGCCAGCTTCGAGGCCGTGATTGCTCCCGGCGCGTTTATCACCGTGTGGGGCACCAACCTGGCGCCGCGCTCGGTCCCGGTCCAGGGCCGCGGCTGGAGCGCCAATGATTTCCAGGGGATGAACCTGCCTACCAAGCTGGACAATTACAGCGTCACCATCAACGGGAAGCCCGGGTACTTCGCGTTCATCCACGCCGGCCAGTTGAACGTGCTGGCGCCGAACGACACCGGCGATGACCGCATGGTGCTCGTCCAGGTGCTCAGCCCCAACGGGAACAGCTCCGCGGTGCAGGCCAAGTGGCAAAAGTACGCGCCCGCCTTCTTCTGCCAGAACATTGCCGGGAAATTCTACTTGGCCGGTCCGGCGCGCGGGGTAAGGCCCGGCGCGACCATCGAAATCTACGGGACGGGATTCGGACCCACCAATCCCGCATACCCGGAGGGCCAGATCCTGACGCAAGCCTACCCTGTGCCGACCGGCGCCGTGACCGTCAAGGTGGGGAGCGCCAACGCGCAGGTAGTGTGGGCCGGCCTCACCTACGCCGGTGTCTACCAGATCAACATCGTGGTGCCGACTCTGGCCGACGGCGATTACGCGGTGGTGGCCACCATCGCCGGCTACAACAGCCCGGACGCCAAAGCCTACCTGACCATCAAGAACTAGACCTGAGGCCGGAGACCTGAGACCGGAGACTGGAACCCTCAGGTCTCAGGTCTCAGGTCTCAAGCTCTCGGTTTCGTCTGGGTGTGTTCTTTGCCGTTTTACCAGCCAAATTCCTGGCGGCTTCCTTGACAATCCTACGCTGATGGCGTACCCTCTGATTTGTACGCTATTGGCGTACTGAGACTCGAAATGGAGTTCATTGAGGCGCCGGCTTTCACGCGTCGTGTGTCGGCATATCTGGACGATGACGAGTATCTCCGACTGCAGGCCGAGCTTGCCGGAAATCCGGAGCTTGGGGATGTCATGCCTGGCACGGGTGGATTTCGGAAAGTCCGTTGGCCGGACCCGCGGCGGGGCAGAGGTCGAAGAGGCGGTTTGCGGATTATTTACTTCTACTTCGAATCTGACCAGCAGATCTGGCCCATGACGCTATACGGCAAAGACGAAGCGTCCGACCTGGACACGAAAGAGAAGAAGGCGCTCAAGGCGGCGATCGAACTGGAGGTGAAGGCACGCGCTATCAAGAGGGCTGCACTCCGGGGCAGCTCGCGGAGGACACGGTAATGGCAAGAAGGAGAGTTTTCAATGAGCTGATGGAAGGCGTGGCTGCAATGGAGGGCCACCGCGCAGGCAAGCTCACGCTTCGCAGCTACAAGGTCGAACCAAGACCGCTTCCGAAGGTTGACTCCAAGCTGATCAAGGAAACGCGAGAGGGGCTTGGGTGTTCGAGAGCTGTGTTCGCGCGCAAACTCCGGATCAACGAAAGAACTCTCGAAAAATGGGAACAAGGCCGCGCAAAACCCAATCCCCAAGCGGCCGCTCTTGTTCTCCTCGTTCGCAAGTACCCCGACACGCTTGACCGTCTGGAGGGGCTCGCTGCCAGGCGATCGAGTGTCCAGGAAAGGACAAAGCATCCGGCCTGAGCGCCAAGCAGAAGAAGGCGCTGAAGGCAGCTATGAAACTGGAGTTGAAAGCACGTGCGGCGAAGAGGGCTGCGCGAGGTCTCAAGTTCGACCCGTGGTAAGATTGCCCCTGATGCTGGAGACTTTTCTCATTCCTGAGCAGACGGTGGAGGCCAAGGGCGAGGCCACCGCGATTGCGCTGGGCGACGCGGCCGGACAGCGCTTCCTGGTGAGCCTGGAAATAAGCCGCGTCATCGAACAGGAATCCCTCAGTGTGTCCATCTGGGGCTCGGAGGATGGAACCAGTCGGGGCGCCGCGGCGCTGCGACATTCCCTCAAAAGCCTTGCACCGGTGCGCATCCGTGGCCGGGGCTAACGGACAATCCGAGAACGCCAGTACCGCGGCCGCCGTCGGTCGTGCGCAAAGGAGAGAACTCGCATGGCGGACGGAGTCTCCAGGTAGACGATGTGGTAAGGGAATCCCTGAACTGGGGCTCGGCGAACCTGCAGGTCACTCGGCACGCCAGGGACCGGGGCGCCAGCGTGAGGCCACCGGGCAATCAGTTCTCGTGTGACGTTGACGGCATCCAGGAACTCGGAGCCGAGGCCGGGGCGACGCTCCTCGTACCATCGCGCGGCCTCTTCGAGTTCGTCGGCCGCTTCGCGCTCGACGCGGAACGGCTTGCTCACCGCTTTGGCAGCCTACCGGCGATGCGGCGGCACGTCTCTTCCCAGGGCTCACCGGCCGATTCACCATCGAGGACCCGCCGCGCACGCCTCTCGATTTCGGCTGCCCAGGCCGCCTCAACCTCGGCCGGATCGCCGGCTGGTCCGTCCAGGCTGGCGATGAGCTCAGCGGCTAAGTCCGCGCGCTCCTCCGACGGTAGGGCCAGCGCATCGCACAGCAGTTCTCGCGCTCGCTGCGTCATGGGGCCATTGTAGCACGCACGCGGGCCAGCCAGCCCTGGGCCAGTACCCGGGCCGCCAGGCGCCCGACCGCGGGAAGGCCTGCCAGCATCGAGATGGAAGCCGACTGCGGCAACGCGACAGCAAGCTGAAATGGGGCGCAGCAACCAGCACCTCTACAACCTTCCCGTGGTAAGATTCTCCCCTGATGCTGGAGACTTTTCTCATTCCTGAGCAGACGGTGGAGGCCAAGGGCGAGGCCACCGCGATTGCGCTGGGCGACGCGGCCGGACAGCGCTTCCTGGTGAGCCTGGAAATCAGCCGCGTCATCGAACAGGAATCCCTCAGCGTTTCCATCTGGGGCTCGGAGGATGGCAACGAGTGGGGGACCGCCCCGCTGGCCGCCTTTACCCAGAAGTTCTACACCGGCGCGCATCAGTTGATGCTGGACTTGACCGAGCGGCCCGCCGGGAAGTTCCTGCGCGCCAAGTGGGAAGTGAACCGCTGGGGCCGCGGCCAACCCAAACCGCTGTTCACCTTCTCGGTCTCCATCCATCAACTGGAAGGCCGCGCCACCGCCTGAACCGTGGTAACGGGCCTGGTGGTGACAGGCCTCTGACCGAGCGCACGCCGGACCGGTTGACAGAGCGGCCTGTATCCGCGTAGATTCGGAACGCATTGGGGCGAGGTTTTTCCGTTTCCTGATGGCGCCCTGGCAGCGAGCGGTATGAAATACGCGCCGGCAACAGAGAGCCGCGGGACAGAGACGGCCCCTGTCCCCCACGGCATTCCCTTTCGTGTACCATTCCCTTGCATCTTGAGCGAGAAAGGAAGTTCCCTATGCGCAGAAATGCATTCGTTACAGGCATCGCCTTGGCGGTGATCCTGTTGCTGACCCCGACCTCGTCCCTTGGTCAGGGGACAACGTATGGAACCATTCGCGGCACGGTGACCGACGCCCAGGGCGGCATGGTCGCGGGTGCGAAGGTGCGAATGACCGACCTGGAAACGAATCAGGAGCGGGAGTTGGCCACCGACAGCACCGGCAATTATGAAGCCGGGAACCTGAAGCCGGGCGGCTACAAGGTGAACATCAGCTTCTCGGGCTTCAAGGCGGTCGAGGTGCTCAACGTGACGGTGCGGGGCAGCGAGATCACCCGCGCCGACGCGAAGCTTGAGCCCAGCGCGGTAACGGAAACGATCACGGTGACCACCGAGGCGCCGGTCATCCAGACCGAAACGCCGACGCTGGCCGCCACGCTGACCACCCAGGCCATCCTCGATCTGCCGCGAGACAGCCGCGACATCCTCGACTTCCTCTATATGAACCCGAACATCACTCCCAGCGCGGATGGCGGCGGATACAAGTTCCTGGGGGCGCAGAGCTACGGCGCCACCTTTACTCTGGACGGGCAGCGCTCCAACGGCGGCGTGTTCGGTGAGCCGACCGGCAGTCAGCCGTCGCTGGAAACCATCGGCGAACTCACGGTACTCTCCAGCAACTTCACCGCCGAGTATCCGGGCATCGCCAATATTCGCATCAGCACCAAGCGCGGCGGCAGCGACTACCACGGATCGGCTTTTTATAACAACAAGAACTCGGCGCTGGCCGCCTGGACCATCAGCGACAAGGTGGCCAAGGCCAACTTCACGCCCACCTTCGCGGTCCCCAGTTTCCCCACGCCTTTCTTCAACCTGAACGAAGTGGGCGGCTCGTTCGCCGGCCCCCTGCCTGTCAGCCGGCAGCGCACCTTCTTCCTGACGTCTTATGAGCACCGCTGGAACGCCTACCCGGCGCGGTTCCGGAGCACGAGAGTGCCGGCTCCGACGCTGCTGGCCGGCGATTTCTCGAAAATCACGGATTCCAGAAAGCCGGTCGTCCCGCCCGGCGTGACGCTGACGCCGGAGGAGATGGCGGCCAACACCATAACGGTAAGCGGCACGCCCCGGCTGGTCACCATCCCGCGACGGCTGATGAATCCCGTAGTCGGCAAACTGATCGCGGGGTATTTCCCGAACGTGAGCCCGGCGGCCCCTTACAACACCACCAACGGGCGCCTGCTCGATTTCTATCAGAACCAGCCCAACCTGGAGCAACGAGACCTGGCCACGCTGCGCATCGACCACGATTTTTCCGGCCAGGACAAGATCTACGGCGTGTACAACGTGCAGCGCTTTGACGGCGGCTTCAAGATCAGCGGCACCGACACCAACCCGGCGGTTGGAATGGGCGACCGGCAACGCCGCAATCACACCGTCTCGCTGTCCTGGACGCACGTGTTCTCCTCGAACTTGATCAACGAGGCACGGGGCGGCTTCAACCGCCAGAATGACTACCGCACGTCCAGGAACACGCTGGGCCAGTTCCTGACCAATATCGGCTTCGACCAGAGCGATGTGAATGCCTATGCGTCGATCGTCGGCGCCTCCCAATTGGACCGTCACGGACAACCGGCCATCAATTTCGGAAGCCTCTGGACCGCGTTCCCGGACGGCGGGCGCAACGTGGACCGCCCGCTCAACCAGTCGCTGGCCACCTTCGGCGACACGCTGAGCTGGGTCAGGAGGAAGCATTCGATCCGCGCGGGCTACGACCTGGTGCGCAGCCGCGCCGTGGATGGCTTCAGCAAGATGCGCGGCCGCACCCGCGGTTTGATCACCTATTCCGGCAGCGATATCAACCCCATGGTCCGCTTCCTGATGGGTCTGCCGCCCAACAGCGTCAGCTACGTTCCGGTGGCGCGCGACTCGATGGACGTCATGAACCGGGAACACGGGATGTTCGTCCAGGATGACTTCCGCATCCACCCGCGCCTGACCCTGTACCTGGGCCTCCGCTACGAGCTGATCACGCCGTTCGTTGAGGCCCACGACATGCTCGCTAACTTCGACCCCAACACAAACAGCGCCGCCGGCAACAAAGGGCGGTTCATTGTTCCCAGTTCCACCATCGCCAACAGCGTGGACCCCCGCATGCTCACCTACGGACTGGTGCTGGCGAAGCAGGCGGGGCTCGGCCGCGCCTTGGTGAACACGGACAAGAACAACATCGCGCCGCGGCTGGGGCTTGCCTACCGGCTGAACACCAGGACGGTGCTGCGCGGCGGCTACGGTTTCTTCTACCCGACCTCGGCGGCGCAAGGCATGCGCGACGCCATGGCCACCAACCAGTTCAACCAGGGCCGCACCAAGAACAACTGCACCACGCCGCCGTGCGCCGGCTCGCCGAACCCGGCCCCGCTGTCAGGGTGGCCCGGCGCCACGCACGGTTACACGCCGTTGACCGGCGGCGCCCTCAGCTCGCTGACCGGCGCGCCCGGCGCGGTCAACGTCATCCCCATGGATATCCAGTCGCCGCGCATCGACCAGTACAACATCACCGTGGAGCGGGAGATCGGCAAGAACATGGGAGTGCGCGCCTCCTACCTGGGGACGCAGATGAGCGGCCTGATCGCCGGCCGCGACCTGAACGCGCTGGCGCCGAACGACATCCCCTTCGGCACTACGGTCTACGGCGACGGCGTCACGCCCTGCGACCCGCTCAACAACGGCGACTGTGGCATCTCCGCCGCCGATCGCGCCCGCCTGCCGTTTCCACTGCTGAATTCCTACATGGGCAGCTACGAGAACTTCGGCACCGGCCGCTCGCACGCCATGCAGCTCGAGTTGAACCGGCGCTATGCCAAGGGACTGATGTTCAACGCCGTTTACACGCTGCTCAGCCAGAAGGCCGACGGTTTGGACACCGGCAATTCGAGCCTGGGCGGCACGCTCTACAACCAATGGAAGCCGCACAACGACTACGCGCGCGATGCCTACATCTCGCGCCACCGCTTCGTGGCCTACGGTACCTACGACCTGCCGTTCGGCCGAGGCCGGCAGTTCGGCGCCAAAATGCCGAAGTGGCTCGACCATATGGCCGGCGGCTGGCAGCTCAGCTCGCAGATGTTCGCCAAGAGCGGCACCGGCTTCACGCCTTACTGGCAATGCGACAACTGCAGCGGCAACGGCGTGTATCCCGGCAACATGGCCACCGAGTTCACCGACGCCGTCGGCGGCTTCGGCGACAGCGGCAACTCTTACCGGCCGCTGGTGGTCGGTGATTGGAAGAAGGGAGTCAGCGGCGACAAAATCTGGAACACCGCTGCCTTTGGCCTTCCCACGGTTGGCGCCGACGTGCTGGACAATCCCCAGGTTGCCAAGCGCAACATCCTCGATGGTCCCGGCACCTGGGCCGCCAACCTTTCGGTCCGCAAGAACTTCCGGGTGACCGAGCGGCTGAGGGCCAACCTCGGCGCCGTCTTTGACAACCTCTTCAACCACCCGCTGCTGTCCCCCACCGATTACCTGATGGCCTGGCTGGGCAGCTTCAGCATCGAGGTGGATCAGAAGACGGGCAAGCTGCTGCCCATCAAGGTGTTCTCGCCGAACCCCGATTTCGGGCGCGTCTGGCAGAGCTACCGGCAGGAGAACATCGACAACCGCCGCTCGGTGCGCCTGATGCTCCGCTTCACGTTCTAGTCTCGGGAACCACCAAGGCACCAAGACACAAAGGTCTTGGTGTCTTCGTGTCTTGGTGGTTAGATTTAAGGCCATGAACCGCAGAGACTTTCTCGGGCTGGCGGGTGCGTCCGCTCTGGCATCCCAAATCGCGCGACGGATCGAGGCGCAGGAAGCGCCGGCCGGATTGCGCTTCATTAACCGCAAGGCCGGCACGCACCCCTTCCGCACCCGTGCCACTGATAAGCGGCCGAACATTTTTCTGATCACCATCGACATGGTGTCGCCGGACCACTGGCACCCGTCCCGGTCGCTGTGGCGCGAGATGGACCTGCCCGCCATCCGGTCACTGGCTGCCGCCAGCACGGCGTTTCACAATGCTTTCTGCGCCAGCCCGCTCTGCGCGCCGGCCCGCGCGGCCCTGGCCACCGGCCGCTACACCTACATCACGGCCAACGGCGAGCGCGCCCATGACGGCCACGAGACCATCCTGCGGCCCGGCGACGTCATCTTTCAGGAATATCTGAAAGCCACCGGCTACAAGACCAAGCACGTGGGCAAGGGGCACCTGGGCACGCAGAAGTTCATGGACGCCTTCGACGAGAACGACAATGCCTGGGACCGTTGGGCGCCGCCCATCCACGACGATGAGTTGTACCTGGCCGACCTGCGCCTCCTGGGCGTCCAGCCGCAGCGCTATCGCCAGGAAATCCGAGGAATGCAGCAGGACCGCCGCACTCCCTATGCCAGCCTCGGCGGCTGGATCGAGCAGGCCGACGGCAAGCCGTTCCCGATCGAGGCGCAGTACAGCCATCACCTCGCCCGCCGCGCCATCGACAAGCTCGACGCGGCCCTTGGCTCGCAATCCGCAATCCGCAATCCGAAATCCGAAATTCACTCGGCCGAGCCCATCTATCTCCAGATTGACTTCTTCGATCCCCACCAGCCATTCAGCATCCCGGCCGGCTTCGAGCAGCGCCAGAAGCAGTTACGCGCCGCCTTCGCCCTGCCTGAGAGCTACGAAAAAGTGCGCGCGCGCGACTGGCGGCCTGCGCCGGGCGAGCCCAAGATCTACGACTTCTACCGCAAGGCCTGGGGCCTTTACGATCCGGAAACTGTCCGGGATTACCGCGTGGCGAATGCCCTGCAGATGGAGGTGGTGGACCGCGCCATCGGCACGTTCATCGGGGCGCTCAAGGAACGCGGCCTCTATGACGAATCGCTGATTGTTTTCACCGCCGACCATGGGGAGATGAACGGGCGGCGGGCGGTCGTAGATAAAGGTGTGTACCTGTTTCCCGACGTGTTGCGGGTCCCGCTGGTCGTCAAGCCGCCGGCAAGCTGGGGCCTGCGGCCGCACACCGTCGATCAGCCGGTTTGCCACCTGGATATCGCGCCCACCCTGCTGGCGGTGACAGGAATCGAGCCGGAGGAACGGCTGGACGGGAGGTCCCTGCTCCCGCATCTGCAAGGGAAGCCGCCGGTCGAGGACCGCGACTTGCTGTTCGAATGCGGCTGGCACACGGGGGTCAACTTCGCCTGCGGCACTCAGGCCCGCGGCCGCGACGGCCGCCATTTCCTTTACACCTACAACCTGTCTTCCGACATCGATGAGCTATACGACCTGAACGCGGTGGACGCCGAGAATCTGGCCACCGACCCGGAGTACGCGGCACAGCACAAACAAATGGTCGCCCGCCTGGGTGCTTTCCTGGAAAAGGACCCGCGCTGGATCGGCTACTGGCACAGTTTCCGGATCGATCACTACTTCGATCTTCCCCGCCCCACGGGCGACCCGCAGATGTTCCGCCCGCTATAACCCTCACCACAAAAGCACGAGGGACGCGGTCACAAAGAAAACGCTTGACAGCGGTGTGCAGCGGGGGTAGAAGCACGCTCAGGAGGTGGTCTCGCTTGGGGGTGAGATCCAAGGGCTCAATCCGGGCAGGGGCCCGCTGCCTGCATCATTTGCAGGCCACACTGTTTCCCTACAACTAG
>Ga0315293_10002813_pt1 | contig 16768 bp, 17 predicted proteins | sample YL17G13_20_MG_FD_203071 | JGI IMG/M metagenome (GOLD analysis project Ga0315293, IMG submission 203071) | Sediment microbial communities from Yellowstone Lake, YNP, Wyoming, USA - YL17G13_20 | ecosystem: Environmental > Aquatic > Freshwater > Lake > Sediment | place: USA: Wyoming | collected...
AGGGCCGGGCACAGGCCGTTTTTCTCGACGTTGGGGCAGGAGATGTTGAGCTCGTAGGCGGCGATGCCCTTCTGGCCGTCGAGGAACTTCACCACCCTCTCGAACTCCTCGTCGCTCGACCCGCAGACGTTGACGATGACCGCGGTGTCCAGCCCCTGCAAGCGGGGGAGGACTTTTTCGGCGAAGGCCCGGACGCCGATGCCCTGCAGGCCTATGGCGTTTATCAGGCCGGAGGCTGTTTCCACCAGGCGGGGCGGCGGGTTGCCCGGCCGCGGGTCATAGTACAGGCCTTTGACAACGAATCCGCCCAACTTGTTTAAATCGAGGAAGGGCTCGAACTCCAGGCCGTAGCCGAACGTGCCGCTGGCGGCCAGCACCGGGTTCTTAAGCTTGAGGAAGCCGAGGTCGGTCGTGAGGTCGGTCATGGCCAGACGACCTCCTCGGCAGGGAAGACGGGGCCGTCCTCGCAGACTTTGACCCAGGACTCCGCGCCATCGCGGCGGATTTTTTTCACACAGCCCCAGCAGGCGCCGAACCCGCAGCCCATATGCGACTCCAGGGAAAGTTGGGCCGGGATTCCCGCCGCGGCCGCCATCCCGGCGATCGTCCGGAGCATGGGCTCCGGCCCGCAGGCATAAATGGCGGACGCGGGCTGAGCCGTGTTCAATTCATTTTTCAGGAGATCGGTCACCAGCCCTTTGAATCCGAATGTCCCGTCGTCTGTGGAACAGGCCAGGTCGAACCCGGCGGTTGTGAACCTATCCCGCAGCGGCAGGTCCGAGGCCGTCCTCCCGCCGTAGAGAATTTTAAGCGGCCGGCCGGCGGCGGCGAGTTCAGAGGCCAGGAAGGTGAGAGGCGCGATGCCGCGGCCGCCCCCTACGGCCAAGGCCGGCGCCACGGCCGCCCGCCTATTCCCCGCGCCAAGCGCCAAGTCGAACCCTCTGCCCAGGGGGCCCAAAATGTCAAGGGTTTCGCCCGGCTTTTTTTCGGCGAGAAGCGCCGTGCCCTCGCCGGCCACCTTGAAAAAGAGGCTGATCGAGGCGTCGTCGCGGCTGTGAATGCTGAACGGCCGGCGGAGGAGGGGATGGGTCCCCGTGGCCACTTTGACCATCAGGAATTGGCCCGGCGCTGCCTGGCGGGCGATATCGGGCGATTTGAACGTCAAGGAAATATAATCTGCCCATCTTTCCTTGGCCGTGAGGGATGCCCCTGGGTCGATCCGCATGGGATTCCTTTTTCTGTCAGAATACATAGCAGAATCGATCATAATTGACAAGCTCGACGGCCTCATTTCTCCTTGAAATACGCCCCTGTCTGCCTATACAATGATTCCGCCTTAATATTTCTTGGAGGACTTATACATGGACATCTCCCGCCGCGGCCGGACCATCCAAGCCTCTCCCATTCGAAAATTCAAGCCCCTGGCCGACGCCGCCATGGCCAAGGGGCTGCGGGTCTATTTCATCAACATCGGCGATCCGGACATCCCCACGCCCCAGCCCATCATGGACGCCGTTCACGGGTTCGAGCAGAAGATCTTGAGCTACGGCCCGGCCCAGGGCTTCCTGGAGCTGCGCCAGGCCGTGGCCGCCTACTTTGGCTCCTACAAGATCCCCCTCACCGAAGACAACGTCATCGTCACCACCGGCGGCTCGGAGGCCGTCCTGTTTGCCTTCTGCGCCGTGGCCGACCCGGGCCAGGAGATCATCGTGGCCGAGCCCTTCTACACCAACTACAACGGCTTTGCCTCGATCGCCGACGTCAAGCTCGTGCCCCTGACCCTCAAGGCCGAGGACGGGTTCCGGCTCCCGCCCGCCTCGGAGTACGAAGCCCGCATCACTCCGCGGACGCGGGCCATCATCCTGTGCTCGCCCAACAACCCCACCGGCACGGTCTATACCGCCGAGGAGCTGGACCGGGTGGGGGCCCTGGCCAAGAAGCATAACCTGTTCCTTATCGGCGACGAGGTGTATAAGGAATTCGTCTACGACGGTCTGGTCCACAAGAGCGTCCTGGAGCTCCCCGGCCTGGAGGACAATGTCATCGTCACCGACAGCATTTCCAAACGGTTTAGCTGCTGCGGGGCCAGGATCGGCGCCTTCATCACCCGCAACTGCCGCATGTTCGACGCCGCCCTGCGTTTCGCCCAGGCCCGGCTCTGCCCGCCCTCCATCGAGCAGAAGGCGGCCCTGGCCGCCTACCGGATGGGCATCGGATTCTTCGAGCCCATCCGCCAGGAATACGAGCGCCGCCGGAACGTCCTCTACGAGGGTATCTCCTCCATTCCGGGGGTTGTCGTCCGCAAGCCCCAGGGCGCTTTCTACATGGTGGCCAAGCTGCCCATCAAGGACTCCGACCACTTCGTCACCTGGATGCTGACCGAGTTCGAGATGGACGGCCAGACGGTCATGGTCGCGCCCGGCCCGGGCTTCTACTCCACGCCGGGCAAGGGGCTGGATGAGGTCCGGATGGCCTACGTCCTTAAGGAAGAAGACCTGCTCAAGGCCATCCGCGTCTTCCGCGCCGGGCTAGAGAAATATAAGAAGCTTTATTAAAACCGTAACATGATTCCGGCCAGGGCGGAAAAGCCGTTGATGTCCAGCCGGGCCGAACGGGCGTCCTGGAACATTGGGTCCGGCGGGGGCGGATTTTCGTCGAGGCCGAGAATAGGATATTGGCCCAAGGGGCCAAGGTTGATCTTGACGTACCACAGCTTGCCGTCCTCAGTGCTGGGAACCCAGGAGGAACTTGTATCGGTTTCTTTGCCTTCAAATCCATCCAGGCGGGCATAGCGGCCCCGGCCTTCCAGAAGGATGGATAAATTGGGATGGACCTTAATCTCCAGGCCGATGCCCCCGCAAAAGCCAATTTTCCCCTTGGAATCCACATCCGTTTCTGTTTGATCCCAACTGCCGGTGGAATCGAACCTGACCGAGTATTTGATCTTGGCCAGGTAGTATTCCGCTCCGGCGTTGAGAGTAAGGTTTACGAAAGATCCCATGGGAACGGCGAAGTACAGACCGGCCCGTATGGGAGTGGATGTGACTTGGGGCTTGACCTTCATCGTGGCCGAGAAGAGCGGGTGAGTAAATCCAATTTCCGAACTGCTTTGGGCCTGCAGATAGCTTGCTCCAAAACCTATCCCTACGATCGGAGTGAAGTAGATGATAAGGTCGCCGCCCGCCTCCAGGCCTCCATGAAAAGCTTTGTAATCACCGTGAGTGGTTGCTCCACCCAAAGTCGCTTCGAGTTTATAGAGGTCAACGAATCCTTTCAGACCTTCGTTGATATCCCCGCCGTTCATGGAGTTGTAGCCGCCGAAGAATTTGAACCCGACCGTAACCGCGCTGCTCGTCCGGGGCAGGGCCAGGAGAAGCAGTGGAATCAAGGCCAGGCCGAGAATCTGAGTGAATTTCCTTTTCATGTTTTTCCTCCTTTTTTGCTCAGTGCATTTTTTATGGCTCGAAAAGATTTGCCCAACTCCTTGCCTAAAGCGGAATCGAATTCAGCCAGCCATTTGTTTATATACTGAGAATCGTATTTTGAATTTTTGAGAAGGATCGTCCGAATATCTTCAATGTCCCGGGCTCGGCCGGCTATCATCTTGTGGATGATGACGTCCTCCAGCGCGGCGAATTGAATTTCGGCTCGGCCCAGTTTTACGGTCTTGGCCCTGAGGATCGCCTGGCGCTCGTAGGGAGAATGAGAAAAGATCAAATCGACCCGAATCCCGCTTTTTTCATGAAGGACCGGCAGAACCATTGTCTCTTTGACAAACGTTTCGATATGGGGCACCAGCGGCTTGAGGTTGAGTTTTTTTACAAGGTTTATGATTTTTGCCAAGCCTTCCATACCAAGTCCGAGGGTGATGTCGATATCTTTGGTCAGTCTCGGTTCTCCGTAAACGAGGACGGCTTGTCCGCCGATGACCATATAAGGAATTTGTGATTGTCGGAAAGCCCGGCCGATCCGTTCAAGCAGGTTTTGGAACACTGTTGATGGCCTTGGCAATTCTAATGTCCAGGTCAAGCCCGGCCAGGGGATCCCGAGGAGGGAAGGCACCCAGCGCTGCGGCTTCCCGATACATGGCCTCCAGAAGCTTCCAATTATTTTTTAGATTCTGCGGCCGGCGCCGGATAAATTGATCCTCAAAAGAATAAAGTTTTTTGCTGTTTTTTATCATTTATTACAAATATTATATCATATTCTCTGGGCAGCTTTAGCCTATTCCGCTTTCAAAAAACATCTTAGAGCATGCGGCACAAGCGATTTATGACTCCCGCCACCGGTTAACCATCACGTTCAGCCACTTCGCGAATTCCTCGGTGGCCTTCTTGTTCCCGGCCGCCGTGGGATGGCTGTCGTCGGAGGCGGAGGGGTAAGCGCTGAAGTTGGAGTTGACCGTCTTCTGGTGCTGGACCCGGCCGTTCCACAAGCGGTGGTGATTGCCCGCCTCCTTGCCCGCGTCATTTTTATTGGGGCTTCCGCCGTTGCTGGTCAGGACATTATAGAAATTATAGACCGCCACGTTTTTGTGGGGATAGTCCTTGAGCCACTCGTTCACCAGCCAGTCGCTCAGGCCGCGGGCGCAGGCGGCGTGCTCGGCGTCCGTCTCGTTCTTCGACTGAGGCGGGGCGGTGACGAGGATGAAGAGCTTGTCCTGTCGCGTTTTGAAATATCCCAGCAGGTCGTTGTAGATGCCCTTGGCGTTGCCCACGGCATGAAACTCCGAGCTGCAGTCCTGTCCGCGCAGCGGGTTCTTCCCGGCCACGGGCGGGTCGTTCGGGCTCCCGCCCAGGGTGGAGTTCGGATAGCAGGACTTGAACATGACGATGACGTTCTCCCCGCTCGGGTCTTTCTCCAGCCGCGAGTAGAACTCGCCGCTCCGGGCGCCCTCTTTATACAAGGCCGCCAGATACTTGGCGCTCTTGGGGCCGCAGAACCAGGTCCAAAAGTTCCCGATGTCGGTGAAGTCGCCGATGTTGTCCGGCCCCCACCCGTAGTTCGTGTCGGACACGAAATAGTTATTGTCCCGCAGGCCGATCCCCAGGTCGCCGTTCCCGTCCGTCAGCCAGTTCTCCCCGCAGGAGTGATGGATGAAGATGAGCTTGACCGGCGCCGCGGGCCGGCCTGGGTTGTCGGCGGCCCAAAGCGGAGCTGCGGCCAGGGCGATGAGCAACAGGCCCGCCGCCGCCAGGACGCCGCCGGCCAGAATCGATCTTTTATGTGTCATCGCTTCCCCCTGAGTTGAAAATTGTTTTGTCAGATGAGTTTTCTATATCATTCCTGTCTCAGCCATGTCAATTGATCAAGTTGACTCTTGGAGCGGGCTGGGTTATTGTGTCCGAACAGTTTCATCGCGCGCTTATCATGACCAAGCCGCTTTTCCAGCCAAGACCTCAGCTTCAATTTTATTTTTAGCGGTTCCAAGAAAGGAGGTACGTCTCGATGCCTACCCCTGCTAAGCCTATTTCACCCGCCAAGGATTTCAAAGTCTATCGCTATCGATGGGTGGTCCTGCTGGCCTTCGGGCTTTTGGCCCTTATGACCCAAGTGCTGTGGATCACCTTCGCCCCGATCACCAGCGCCGCAGCCAAGTTCTTCCGCACCTCCGACCTTAACATCGGCCTGCTGTCCATGAGCTTCATGATCGTCTATATCCTGTTCTTTTTGCCGGCGGCCTGGGTCATCGACACCTGGGGTTTCAAGGCCGCGGTGGGCATCGGCGCCACCCTGAGCGCCGTCTTCGCCATGACCAGGGGGCTTTTCGCCACGAACTTCACCGCCGTCTTTCTGTCCCAGGTCGGGATCGCCGTCGGCCAGCCCTTCGTCATCGGGGCGATCACCAAGGTGGCCGCCCGCTGGTTCCCGGCCCGGGAGCGGGCCACGGCCTCCGGGTTTGGGACGCTGGCCCTTTATATGGGGCCCCTGGCGGCCATGCTCCTCGGCCCGGTTCTGGTCCTGCGCCTCGGCCTGGACCGCCTGTTGCTTGTTTATGGAATCGCCACGGCCGCCGCTGCGGTCTTTTTCCTCCTGGCCGCCCGCGAGCATCCGCCCACGCCGGCGGGGAGCGACGAGCGGGTGATGATGTTCGACGGGCTCAAATCCATGCTCCGCCGCCGCGACTTCATCTTTCTCCTTGTCATGTTTTTCGTCGGCCTGGGGCTATTCAACGGTGTTTCGACCTGGATCGAGGACATCGTCCGGCCGCGCGGGTTCAGCATCTCCCAAGCGGGGCTGCTCGGCGGACTGATGCTCATCGGCGCCATCCTGGGGGCGGTCGTCATGTCTATGCTCTCGGACAAACTCCGGCGGCGCAAGCCGTTTATCGTCCTGGCCCTGGCCGGACTTCTCCCCGGGCTCCTGGGCATGACCTACGCCACCAGCTACGGGCTGCTTTTATTCTCCGGCTTTGTTTTCGGGTTCTTCCTGCTCAGCGCCGGGCCGATCGGTTTTCAGTATGCCGCCGAAATCACCCACCCGGCCCCGGAGGGCACCTCGAACACGCTGCTAATCGTCATGGGCCAGATCTCGGGGATCGCCATCATCTTTGCCATGGACGCCCTCAAATCACCGGCCACGGGAGCCATGACCACCTCGCTCCTTGGCCTGGCCGGCCTCACCGTTGTCTGCGTCCTGCTGGCCACCCGTCTTCGCGAATCGCCCATCCGAAATTCCGGGGCTGAACCAAATCTCTTGATTTAGTATCGTGTCCCCGGAATTCGCGTATGCAATTCCGGGATATGCAGAATTCCGGGGCTGAACCATATCTTTTAGTTTGGCAACGGATCCCGGGAATTATTATAATAAGCACAGACGAGAAAACACTCTGGAGATCCGTTGATGAAAAAACTAAGCCGCCCCCTATTTCTTTTGCCTTTTTTCCTCCTGGTCCTGCGATTTGACCTTTATCCTCAAACCCCTCCGCTAGACCGGAAAATCGAGGAGATCGTGCGGGCCATCGCCCCGGACATGGTTGCCCTGCGCCGCGACATCCACGCCCATCCCGAGCTGTCCCTTGAAGAAAAAAGGACGGCGGCCCTCGTCGCCGACCGGTTCAAGGCCCTGGGCCTGGAGGTCCGCACGGGGATCGGCGGCACGGGAGTCCTGGCCGTGCTCCGCGGCGGAAAGCCCGGTCCCGTGGTGGGATTTCGGGCCGACCTGGACGCCCTGCCCGTCACAGAGGAAACCGGCTTGCCCTTCGCTTCGAAGGAGCGGGCCGTCCGCGACGGCCGGGAGGTGGGCGTTATGCACGCCTGCGGCCACGATGTCCATACCACCGTCCTCCTGGGAGTCGCTACGGTCCTCGCTCGCCTCAAGAGCGACATCGCCGGGACCATCCTCTTCGTGGCCCAGCCGGCCGAGGAAGGCGGCGACGGCGCCCGGCGGATGCTCGAGGACGGCCTCTTTCGGGACGTGAAACCCGCGGCCATGTTCGCCTTCCATGTCGATGATTCGGCGCCGGCCGGCGTCATCAAATACGTCCCCGGCTATGTCATGGCCAATTCCGATTCGTTCTCCCTGGCGATCTTCTCCGAAGGCTGCCACGGCGCGAACGCCCACCTGTGCCTGGACCCCATCGTCGTCGGGGCCCAGGTCGTCCTCGCTCTCCAGGTCATGATCAGCCGCCAGATCGACGTCCACCACGACACGGTGATCACCGTCGGCTCTTTCCACGCCGGGTCGGCCAGCAACATCGTCCCCCAGCGGGCTGACCTTAAGGCCACGGTCCGGACCTACGGCGACGACCAGCGCCGCCTCGTCCGGGAGAAAGTTGAGCGCACAATCGCCGGCGTTTGCCAGGCGGCCGGCGCCCGCTACAGCGTTGACTACACTTACGGCTTGCCCGCCACCTACAACGACCCGGAGCTGACGAAAAGGGCAGCGGCTGTCGCCGAGCGCGTGGTGGGCCGGGCGAACGTCATCCAGGGTGAGGCCGGTATGATCGCCGAGGATTTCAGCTACTTCGGCAGGGAAGCGCCCGCCGCCCTGCTGAGGCTGGGGACTCAGCCCAAAGGGGGCACGGCGACTCTGCATTCGCCCTATTTCATGGTCGACGAGGACTCAATCCCGGTGGGGATTAGGGTCATGTCGGCCATCCTCCTCGACGCCCTGGCCCGCCTCGGATTGGCGCCTTCGCAGATTTAAATCGGCCAAACGGCCCGACGGGCATTCTTGCCTATGCCTTTGGCCATTTTCTGGAGTTCGACGACGATTTCGATTTTTTTCTCGAAAGGAAGCCCGGCCAATTGAGCGCGCCGGGCGCGCTTTTGCCGGAAAATCCTTGCGGCGATTCCCCCGCCGATGGCATAGGCCGAGATGATGCCCTGGCGCGTGATTTCGTTTATGACGCGGAGGGTTTTTTCCATAATGTCTGCCTGTTTTCGATTGTACCGGAAAATGGGAGAGATTTCTATCGCACCATCTGGCCCCGCGTTAAACAATATATCTAGCCAGCCTATGAGGACTCGATAATTCTATCCTTGGTAAAGAGCAGAACGTTTTCGTCTCTGGCCAGCTTCAGCATGTTTTCCGTGAATCCGCTCTTGGAAAAGAGGCAGAAGTATTCTTTTCGCAGATCTCTGTGCCATTCGACTAGCCGGGATTTTCGCTTTAGATCCTCGAAGATATCGACTCCCACGGCCTTTTTCGACCATTTCGCCTCGCCGAATAGGATCGACTCCCGGGCTTCATTCAGGGCCACGATGTCCATCTCTTCGTTCCTGTCCCACCAGCGGCCGAGTCTCTCTATGGGGAAAAGCCTTTTTTCGTGTTTCCGGAGGACTTCTCCGGCGGCAGCTTCATAATTGCCGGCCGCGAGCGAAGGCAGTTCTGCCCTGATTTTCGCCAAGACCGTTTCCGCCTTTCCTGCTTCAAGGCTTCCTCGGTGGGGAAGAACATAGCGGAACCAAAACTTGATGAATTGGTCCTGGATCTTATAGATCCCTTTCCTGGACTTGAGGGGGTTCTTTTCCGTTACGGGGACATCCTTCTCCACGATATGCAAGTCTTCGAGAATGAAGAGGTATTTATGCAAGATCCCCTTGGCCAGGCCTGTTTCGTTGACGATCTCGCTCACTCTATTCTTGCTCAGAGCCAGGGCCTTCAGGATGGCCATGTAATTTCGAGGCTCTCGCAGCTCTTCCCTCAGCAGGAAATCCACTTCGGCATAAAGAAAAGATTCCGGCTGGAGGATGCTCTCCCTGATGTTATTCTCAAGGGATATATTCGGGTTGAATTTTTTCAGATAGCTGGGGTTCCCCCCGGCAATGGAATAGATTTCCAGCCTCTTTTCGAAGGGAAGGCTGGGAAAGAACCCGCTCGCCCCTGAAAATGAGAAGGGCTTGAGCAAGATTTGGCCCGTCCTCCGGCCGAAAAGGGGGGCTTTGTGGGAAAGCATTTCGCTCTCCATCATGGCCACGCTCGACCCGCACAGGATGAGATACACGGGGGTCAGTCTCAAGAATTCGTCCCAGCCTGCTTGAAAGACGGAGGACAGGGCTTTGTTGACTTCGGCCAGATAGGGGAATTCATCAATGGCCAGGACGATTTTCTCTTTGATATGGCTTTGGGCGTAGCGGAAAAATTCTTTCCAATCCTCAAACCCCGCCCTTTTCAGTACATCATCGCCGAAGGTTTCGCCGACAGCCTCGCCCAGCGACTTTAAATTCTCCTTTTCATTGATCCGCTGGCCGAGAAAATAAATGTGAGGTTTCTTCCGGATGAACTGCTTGATCAGCTCAGTCTTGCCGACACGCCTTTTGCCGTAGATGACCACGAGCTGAGACCCTCCCGCCCTCCAGAGTTTTTCCAGGGCGCCCAGCTCGGATTCCCTGTCGATAAATTGAGGTTCCATTAGTCTACCCTTTAGTAGTCTACTTTAAAGTAGACTAAATGTCAAGGAGATATTATCTCGGCCGCCATTTTGAAAATAATCATTTTCCGAAGTCTTCCGCCAAATATTTATCATGGTCCTTGGAAGCATCGTGCTTGCCCGAACGGAATTTTCCCGCCAGGGCTAGGGCGCGTTTTCTCTTTTCGGCAACGTCCAGAACCGAGTTCGACCGCAGGATGGCGTCCACTCCCCGGCGGATGAGATCGGCCATAGACACATGACGCGCCGCGGCCAGTCTTTTCAATTCTCGCGTCTGGCTTTCCGTCAGTTGGATCTGCATTCGGACCATGTTGTTTGCCCCCATGGTAACAGAATCGTCGACATGTTAATAAGACGATTGTTTATCTGTTCTTTCTCAGGAATCCCCACAGAATGGAATTTCCGTGTTTCTTGCATCTCTGCCACTGTTTTATTGTGTCGGCCGGCGGAACCGGGGACGTCCGATATCGTATATATTAGTTGAAGTGTATCTACAAGCATGGACAAAACGTCTTTATTAATATGAACACATCCACATCCACATCCACATCCGCTCCCGCCCCAAAACCCCTCAACGGCGCCTTGAAGGTCTTTTTTAAAGACGCCCTCCGCGTCGCCTTGAGCAGCCCCCGCCAGGCGGCGGCCTTTGTCCGCGCCCTTTTCTGGCTGGGGAAGGCGGCCCGCCGCCGGGCCGCTTGGCGGAGCCGGGGGATCGCCGTGCCGCCTATCATCATTTTCAGCGTCACCGACCGCTGCAACCTGGCCTGCAAAGGCTGCTACGCCCAATCCTTCCGCCCCCAACCGGAAGGCGAGCTCGACTCGGCCGAGTTGCGCAAGGTCATCGAAGAAGCCCGGGACCTGGGTGTTTCGTTCTTCGTTATCGCCGGGGGCGAGCCGCTCCTGCGGCCGGAGCTGGAGGGGATTCTTCGGGACTTTCCCCAGATCATTTTCTTCGTCTTCACCAACGGCCTTCTCCTGACCGACGACTGGGTCCAGACCCTCCGCCGCCGGCGGAACATCGTCCCCCTCCTCAGCCTGGAGGGCGACCGGGCTATGACCGACGAGCGGCGCGGCCCTGGCACGTATGACCGGCTCCAGGCCCTCATCGGCCGGCTGAAGAAGCGGGGCATCTTCTTCGGCGTTTCGCTGACATTGACCCGGCCCCATTTTTCGACCATCACCGCCCCAGACTACACGAAGAGTTTGGTCAAGGCTGGCTGCAAATTCTTCCTCTATCTGGAATACACGCCCACCTCCGAGGGCACCGAGGACTGGGCCCTGACCGCGGACCAGAGGGCACAGATGCGGCAGGCGCTTCCCGCCTGGCGGGCCGCTAACCGCGCCCTGTTCATCGCCGTGCCCTGGGACGAAGATGACGTGGGCGGCTGTCTTGCGGCCGGCCGGGGTTTTGTCCATATCAACCCCAAGGGCGATGTCGAGCCCTGCCCCTTCGCCCCGTTTTCGGACAGCAACCTGAGGCAGATGCCCCTAAGGGCTGCGCTGCAATCAAAGTTCCTGGAAGCTATCCGCGGCATTCCGGAACTGGCCCGGGAGACAGGAGAGGGGTGCATACTCTGGAAGGAGCGGGCGCTCGTGACGTCGCTTCTAGAGAACGGCGCCCGGCCGATGCCGCAGCGCGTCCGGAGAGCCTGATGGCAAACTAAAGCCGTATCAGTTCTCAGGCAGACATATCTCTCAATTTCCGACCGGCGGCAACCACCTCCTGCCCTCTGACCTTACTTTTCTTTCTTCGCGGCCGAATCCGCGGACTTGTCGCTGCTTTTTTCCGGAACGGCAGGCGCCGCCAGTTCGGGCTTCGGGTCGCCGAAAATGTGGTGGTTGAACCAGGCCAGGTTGTGCTGCATCACGGCCCGCATAGACTTGGGCTTGTTGATGCCGTGCCCGAATCCCTTATAGACGACCATCTCCACGGGGACGCCCCGGTCCGTGAGGCCCTGCCTCAGTTCATAGGCGTTGGGGATGGGGACCCGCCGGTCGTTCTCTCCGTGCTGGATGAGGGTCGGCGTCGCCGCGTTCTTGATGTAGGTCATGGGCGAGGTCTTGAGGTAGATCTGGGGGTCCCTGGCCGGGTCGGCGCCCAAGTAGTTGATGGTGAAGGGGGTGATGTCCGTGTTGTAGTAATAGGTGGACCAGTTCGAAATCCCGGCTCCGACGGAGACGGCCTTGAACGACCGGGTGGAGGTCGTCAGAAAGGCCGAGATGTAGCCGCCCTGGCTCCAGCCCATGCAGCCCACCCGGGCCGGATCGACCCAGCCTTTCTTGACCAGGAACTCCACCCCCGACAGGACGTCCCAGGCGTCGCCCACTCCGAGGTTCCGGAAGTTGAGCATCCGGAATTTCTCCCCGTACCCGGCGCTGCCCCGATAGTTGGCCTTGAGGATGAGGGCGCCGCGTGCCGCCCAGATATCGGCCGGGTAGGTGCGGGCGTCGGGCGCCAGAAGCGCCGGCCGGTCGACGCCGGTCGGCCCGCCGTGGATGACGCACAGCAGAGCGTATTTTTTCGCAGGGTCGAAGTCGGCCGGCTTGATGAGGACCCCTTCGATCGCGGCCCCGTCCTTGCTTTTCCAGGAGATGACCTGGCGCGTCCCCAAAAGGAAGGCTTCGGCCTGCTCGGTCATCCGGGTCAGGGGGCAGGGCTTAAAAGGAAATTCCGAGACGCAAACCTCCCCCAGCGTCGTGGCCGAGATGGCCGTGAAGGCCATCCGTTTTCCATCGCCGGAGAAGGTGAACCCGGAAACGATCGCTTCCTCAGGCCCGCTGATCCTGGTGATCTTAAGCGAGGCCGGGTCGAGCCGAAAGAGATGGGCGGCCGTTTTCTGAGATGCGGAAAAATAGATGCCGTCCGCGGTCCAGTCCGCGGCATAAGGATTCTCGTCGAAGGAGTCCGTCAGCGAACGGACGGCGCCGCCCTGGGCGGGCACCACGGCCAGCCGGGAGTTCCTGGCGAAATAGTCGGGCCGGCCCATGGCGCTCGAGATGAGGATCGAGCGGCCGTCGGGCGACCAGGCGACAAAGGAGTCGGGACCAGGCTGGGAGACGATCTTCTTAGCGGAGTCGCCGGCCAGGTCGAGGAGGTAGATATCGGCCGTGCCGCCGTTGATGAGGTCGGAATTGATGGTCGCGCTGAAGGCGATCTTCGTCCCGTCGGGCGACCAGTCGAAGCCGCCGACCGTCCAGTCCTTGCCGGAGGTGCGGCGGCGCCCGGGCAGCGGCGCCTTTAGGGCTTCGGCCAGGTCCACCGTGAAGATGTGGGCGAACTTGTATTCTCTGCGGACGACTTCGTAATCGCTGTAATAATCCTTGCGGTCCTTCATTTCCTTGGCTTCCGGGTCCGTCGCCGTGAAGGCAAGCGTTTTTCCGTCCGGAGACCAAGCGTAACCGTTGACTCCCGACTCGTTCTTGGTGAGTTGAACGGCCTCGCCGCCGGCCGGATTGATGATGAAGATCTGGGATTTGTCGTCAACGCGGTTCGAAGTAAAGGCCAGCCAGCGGCCGTCGGGCGACCACCCGGGGCTGGAGCAGGATTTTTTGCCGCGGGTAAGCTGGAGCGTTTGGCCGGTGGCCACGTCGGCCAGCCAGATGTGGGTGACATAAGCGTCCTGGTCGAAGTCGGTTTCGGTGACGGTGTAGGCGACCTTTGTCCCGTCGGGAGAGATTCTGGCTGATCCAGCCGACTTCAGGTTCATGAGGTCTTCGATCGTCGGGACTCGCTTGGCCGGCGCCTCGGCCGCAGCGGCCAATAAAAGCACGAGGACGGCGATGATCATTCCGGAGAAAAGGCTGGTTTTGCGGGTCATAGGAAACCTCCTACATATCCTAGTTCAGCTTCTCATCACGCGCAAGCGTAACAAATCATTAAATTCCGGCCGGCGGATTTTATAATTGATCTATCATGACCAGGCGAACCCCGGCGGTTGAGTGGGCCGGAAGGAAAGTTTGGGGCCTGGTTCTAGCTAGCGATAGCCGTTCTTCATATGTTTGCCATGTGTTTGATATGAAGAATGATCAGGCGGCGCTTTTCATGGTCAACCGCAAAGACAATCCTGTAATCCCCGACCTTGTGCCGATGGAGCCCCTTGAAAATACCCTTAAGAGGTTGACGTGATCGCTGCAAACGGAGAGCCTCTGCCCATAGAAATCAAGTATGGCCGGGTCGACTTCAAGGGGCTTCTGGCCTTCATGGAAAAGTTCAAGATCGACGAAGGGCTGATCGTTTCCTACGAAATCGAGGAAACGAGAAAAATCGACGGCAAGACCATCCGCATCATCCCGGCCTTCAAATATCTGGCGAAATGAATACGGGCTCGAGAGAAATTGTTTATTTCCGCTTGACAAAGTAAACAATCGCTCCGGTGAAGCCGTCCGCGAGGATATTCTCTTCATTGACTTCGAGGACTACCGTCTCCGCGATTTTCGCCCCGAGGACATCGACCGCCTCCTGGCCGCTTTTTTCCAACTGGCGGGCCGGCCGCCCCGCTATCTATTCTTTGACGAGGTCCATCGGCTTCCTTCCTGGAGCCGGGTTCTGCGGACCCTGCATAACGCCGGTAAATACGCCCTTGTTGTTACGGGCAGCAACGCTTCGCTCCTCGGCTCGGAAATCTCCACTGAACTCAGAGGCCGCTACGAAGATGCCTTGATTCTTCCTTTTTCTTTCCGAGAATACCTCGCCTACCGCAAGATCGTCTGGAGCCCGGCCCTCCTGGCCACGCCGGAAAGGGGGCTTATCCTGAGGGCTTTTGACGCATATTTGAGGTTCGGCGGATTCCCCGAAGTGGCCGGCGCCGCCGACGAGTATGCCAAAAGAAAGATCCTGCAAACATATTTCGAAACGACCTTTTACCGGGATGTCCTGGAACGACACGGCATCCGGGCCCGGCATCTGCTCGACTTGCTGATGAGGAACCTTCTGGAAAGCTACGCCTCGACCTTCTCCATCTCCGCTTTCGAGAAGCAACTTAAAACCCACAAGCTTTCCGGCAGCAAAAGAAGCCTGGCCAACTACCTGCGGCATTTAGAGGAGGCTTTTTTTCTGATGGCCTGCGAGAAATTCGATTATTCACCGCGCAAGCGGATGATGAACCCCAAGAAAGTCTATCTCCTGGACACGGGGTTCTCGCTGCTGGGCGGCGCGTTCACGGAGAACCGCGGACGTTTGCTGGAGAACGTGGTCGCGGTGGAACTTTACCGTCGCCGCTTGAAGACTATGTACTTTAAAAATAAAAGTGAATGCGATTTGATTGTCCAGAAAGGAACCCGCCCAGAGGAAGCCTGGCAGGTGTGCTGGGAACTCAAAACAACCAATGAAAAGCGGGAGTTGAAAGGCCTCCTCGAAGCCCGCCGCTCCCTGAAAATCGAAAAAGGGGGAATCCTGACCTACAATCAGGAAGAAACGCGAACAATTGATGGAACCGCTATCTGCCTACTCCCGGTCTGGAAATGGTTGTTGGAATATGCACTGTCATGCTAAATCAGAATTCATATCCCGCCGCTTAGTTCCTGACCCCCTTGACAGCCGCGATTATTAGGCATAATTATTTATATAAATCTGTAAAATGTTTAATAATATGAAAGAAAATACAGAAGCGTATAGGAAAGGCCTGGGCAAGAAGGAGTCGCTTTTCCTGTCCGAGCTGGCCCGGAAAAACAAGCCCATCTTCACGGCTGCGGATGCGAAGAAAGTCCTGGGCGAGGACCCCTACCTCACCCTCCACCTGCTCCGGAAGAAGAAATGGATTCTTCCCATAAAAGGCGGGCTGTATGCCATCGTCCCGCTGGACGTCGGCGTCAAGGGCGCGGAGAGCTTCATCGTCCATGATTTCGTCATAGCTTCGCACTTGGTCAAGCCTTATTACATCGGCCTGTGGTCTGCGCTTAATTATCACGGTCTCTCGGATCAAATTCCGGCCTTCGTCTTAGTTTGCACGACCCGCCCGAAGAAGCCGGTCAGCGTCCTGAACTCAAAGTTCGTCTTCGTCCAGCTCTCTGAGGAGAAGTTTGTGGGGATCGAAAAGGCGAATGTCGAGGGCCGGGAAGTCAGCGTTTCCGACAAGAACAAAACGATAGTCGACTGCTTGGACCATGCCGAGCATGCGGGAGGGATAGACGAAGTGGCGAGGGCCATTTACTTCAACCACGAGGAACTCGATTTCGGAAAAATCAAGTACTATGCGCAGAAAACCAAAAACGTCGCAGTTTTCAAGCGTCTCGGCCACATCCTCGAAACGACGGGCCTTCTCGAAAAGCACGCCTCGGCGCTGGAGGGAATCCGCCTCACCCAAGGCTATCCGGCGCTCGACAAGATCGGCGTCAAAAAAGGGAAGTACTCGGAGAAGTGGAAGCTCCTCATCAACACTGATATACAGCCGAAGAGGTGGATGTATTGATTGACCGGCGCGAGCTCCTGGAAAAAGCGCGGCAAAAGGCCCTCAACCTGATGATGGTTGAGAAGGATTACGTTCTCGGCTGGCTGCTGTACGGTATGTCAAGAGACAGAGGCCTCGTTTTCAAGGGCGGAACGGCGCTGTCGAAGGTCTACTTTCCGAAAATCTGGCGCCTGTCTGAAGACCTGGACTTTAGCCTCGTGAAGGGCGAGCTGAAGGAACGGCTGAAAAATGTCGAAAGCATTCTCGATGAAGTGAGGATAAAGTCAGGCATCGAATTTGCCCTGCGGAGCAGCCACATCAATCCCGATTATCTCCAGCTAAAAATTCAATACAAAGGCATCCTCGACAGGAATTGGATTAAAGTCGGCGTCACCACGAACGACCTCGTCGACCAGCCCGCCCTCAAAGCGATTTCTCTGGAATATTCTGATTACGAACCTTTCAAGGTCAGGGTCGAGTCGCTGGAGGAGATATTCGCCTCGAAACT
>Ga0315293_10002815_pt1 | contig 16758 bp, 21 predicted proteins | sample YL17G13_20_MG_FD_203071 | JGI IMG/M metagenome (GOLD analysis project Ga0315293, IMG submission 203071) | Sediment microbial communities from Yellowstone Lake, YNP, Wyoming, USA - YL17G13_20 | ecosystem: Environmental > Aquatic > Freshwater > Lake > Sediment | place: USA: Wyoming | collected...
CAGCGAGCCTTCTCCAAATCTTCAGTCATTTCTTTTTCTTAGGGGAGAACGCCTTGACTTTTGTTTTCTGCGCACAACTGGTCTTCCTCTACAGTAGTTTTGTCCCAGACCTTCCCTCCATCTTCAGAAAGAAGAAAGGCATGATTAAGAGATTGCCTTGGCACAAGAAGTACGCTCTTCTTTTGTTTGCTCCTCTGTTCATATGGGCCGTGTTCTCGGGAATGCAAGTGGATTGGAAAACCAATGAAGATTTTCACAACTTCAGATCACTGGGCATTTACTTTGTGTTCCTGCTCCTCTGTGGGTTCCTCGCGTTCGGGGGTTTAGCACCAACCATAAAGGGAATAGCTGAAACTCTCTCCTTCCCGCTATATGGCGCTATAGGCTATCTGATTCATTTAAAAGTTGACAAAATCTGGTAAATCCTCGTCACCTAGATTCTGTAAAGAGCGTGTCGGTTTGATTCACATGCTATTTTTCGATTTGGGTTTAGACTATAGCTTCTGCACACTACAGTAATTTTGGTTGGTTGGGGTAAAGTTTTATCACACACACACACGGGACGACGGACGACCACGACCACGACGGACTACGGTTAATGGACAACCAAGTATAGGCTTCTACTGGAAGACTAGAGAAGTGTATACTCGATTCAGCATGCATCTATAGGTATTAATGGAATAGGATAAGGATAGGATACTAGCTATTATCAGAATCGAGTATACAGTACAACTCGCGCGCATTGGGAAACAACCTTCAAACGAAGAGATAATAAGGAGAATGAAAGACACTGGGTTAAACCCTCACACGTTGAAATGAAAAATCGATGGTTTTATGTTTGAAGAAATAATTACAAGATTTCAACAAAGAAAAATCAGTCTGCAAATAGACCCGCTGCTTCAGAATCAAATTGCCACAAGATATAGAAATTCTCCTATTGAACTCAGTTTTAGCTTGTTTGATTTTGCCTATGCCATTGGAACTTGCAGAAGCGTGGCCCCAACAAAAGCGAACAAATTCTCTCTTACATTAGATTTCCTCGAGATTCTCGTTCGGAATAACGCGAATGAACTGAGGATACTAATCAGCGACAGTGAAAGCACCGAGCAGAAGCAAGATATTTCCAAGTATGCTGGTGAAGGGCTATCTCTAATCATAGCTGAGAGATTGTACAATCTCAAAAGATCTACAATCACGAGGATCAGGAGAAGGGGAAATGAGTCCAAACCTGATTTCATGGGATTCAATCCGCCTCTAAAAGTTGTCTGGGAAGCTAAAGGTTCAACAGATGCAATCGGACAAGACGAGATTAATCATGCAAAGAATCAAAAGGCAAATGAACCAGCCGACATAGCTTTTGCTTCCCTTGCCGCCTTGAAATCGGAAAGCATAACCGAGGTTTATCTTGAGGACCCACCTACATTGCCGTTAGATGGAGACGCCTTGAGACAACAACTTTCGAGAGTTATGCATTACGTGAACATATTCAACTTCATAGGTCAACCAAAACTGAGCAGATATTTCGCACTCTTGGGCAAAAGGTTAGAGAGAGATAGGAGATTTCCAGAATATGAAGAGAAGGAACGATTGTTCGAGGAAATAAGGTTCAAGTCCATAAGGTTGTCAATTAAAGAATGGGACTTCCTAGGCAATATTGAACGAATTGGTGATTCCACTTTCTTCTACGTGGGGTTTGATGAAAGGCTGCTTTCCGTACAAAACTTCTTGGGTTTCATGGACTACGAAGAGGATTTCATCTTCAAACAAGATAAGAACACCTTTGCAATCAGCAGGGATGGAATATGCTATGGTTACCTACGCGATTTGAGCGAACTTCGTAATCTGGGCTTCGCGAGAGAGATAAACGTTCAGGAAATCTCATTTTACAGAGATACTCTGTCAATCCGTGATTTGGATTATATGCTTGATTTTCAACTGGTTGAACACATAAAATACCTTTTTGCGCGAGAAGGGTTCGAGGTTAGGAGAGAGCTTCTTGAGGGCAACAAGAGGTTTGATTTGATAGTCAGCAAAGAAGGAAAGAGGTATGTTGTTGAAGTTAAAAAAGATGTGGTTATAAAAACATTTGAGCAGCTAAAGGGTCATGGTGGTGTCAGTGCTGCTTTGCTCATTACCACGATGAGCATTTCAGACGAAGATATCCACTATGCACGAGACCTGAACATCATCATCATAGATAGGAGAGCTCTCAAGGCAATAATCAGAAACAAGGAAAGCATATCTGGTTTGTTGAGCAAGCTTCCGATGTAGGAAGCCTTTTCGCGTGCTCTATCCAAGAAATCGGTACTCTGTTTGCTCTTTACTTGCCTTTGAAAGATCCATTTCTTAAGACGCAACAGTGTTCGTTCCTTAATTGTGATAGCAACGCGCGTGCGAGTATTCACAACGATCTGCCCACGAATCCGAAAAGCACTCCCAATAGTATACTAGTGCGCGCGCCTATGTTGATTGCACGCAACTGAAAGACTTGCTTGTTTCATTCCATTGATAAAGAAGTTGTGTTGGATAAAAACTGTTTGGCTTCAAGAAAAAGAAACCGCCGATAGGGTCCGATTTTTCCAACGTAAGAGTTATTGAGAAATCTGTTGTCTCATTAGCTACGAAATAGACCATCCTGTTGTTTGACTCGCCTTTGTGAAGCAGGAACTTCAGCTTGACAGTTGAATTGTCCACCTGCAAGTAGGGCAAAGCTGTTTGATTTGAAAAAGTCACGTTGACGAAAGTCACGACAAGGGAAAAATCTCCATCCATACCACCACCATTCCTGCAATGAGCAGAAATAGAATTGACTCCTTTCACAAACAGTAGCGTCTGTGGGGTGTCGAGCCAATAATCAACGGAAGCCTGTGTGCTTGCTATTGTCGCCACTCCAACGATGATAGTCACGATTACTGTCAATATGGCAATTATCATCTTCACTTCTCTTGAAACCATTGTCTGCGCCGCTATCAAGGTGAAAAATCCTGCTCTTAATAGTTTCCATAATCAAGGATCCCATTGCAGCTAATCAATCGTCAGCGCGTGCAAGAGCATTCGATACTGCGCGCGCGTCGAAAGAACAAGACAAATAAGCCTAGAGTTGGACTGTAATAGCTTGGTAATTTATATGGAAATAAGAGCTGAACGATTTAGGCTCAGCCTTGTGCTAAATTCTGTCTTTTTCCCCGTGACTTCTCCAGAGGCTTTTCAATCTTTTAGCTCTAGAGGATTTAATATCCTAATTCCTCAAGGGCGTTTACCCAGTGGTCCACGTGTCTACTTTACCGGACCCTTTGCGCAGAAAAAAGGAGTGGTGATAGACTCTGATAGCAATCGCAACATGGTCGGTACAGAAGCGGATTCATCTGATAATACAGTAGAAGTTTTTCTAGAGGTCATTAATATCCTTAAAGAAGACTTTTTTGTAGATCTGAACACGGAACTAAACTACGTCGAATTGATAGCCCATTTCCTTGTGCTTACTGATTCTAATCCTCTTGAAGCTCTCCGAGATTTCACTGGAATTCGCGATCGAAAAGCGGTAGACGAAATACTGCAAGCACAGACTTCTGATTACCGTGTTTCAATTGTTCCAAGAGATGTTCTTCCTTCTGATCGAAAATGGTTTGAGATAAACATATCTCCTAAGCTAACAATGCCGACCAAAGCCTACTGGGTTGAGGTTGTATATAGAGATGAAACTCATGATAGAGTTACCAGCTTTGCAGGGAAGTCAATTGAAATAGTTACTAAATTGATCAGAATCGTTGAGGAAACAAAGAGTAAGTCTTAGAGGCGATCGAATTGGCTGAATCCTTACAAAAACATGTGTGTCCATATTGTCGCAGCTCGAAAAATATTACTCTAGATGGATCAGGTACGCTGACCTGTAATAGTTGTGGCGTTAGATGGTCCTTGGCAGAGGAACAAATTAGAACAAGCGGAACTCCTTTCCTTTCTTCCGCTGGGACGACGCCCACACAATTGATCGAAGGCGAAAAGACTGTAATAACTAGATTAAAGATATTTGTAACTCCTGAAGCGTTAGCTGAGATTTCTGATCTGCGGACCGAAATCGATGCACTGAAGGAGACTGTTTCTGAAATCAAGACGGAGCTCAAACTCAAAGTAGCAAAACGAGATCTAACTGAAGAGATTAGAGTTGTTGAGGTCAAAGAGATGACGATCGAAGAAGCTAGACCTCTTGTTGAGGAATTCTTGCGAAAATACTTGGAAGAAAATAAGCAGGTTTATCCAAGTGACGTGGCTGAGGAACTGGGCTTAAAGTACGAATTGGTGAAGGAAATATTTGATATTCTTGAAAAAGAAGACAGGCTCAAGAAAAGAGACGGATAACATATGTCAAAACCATTCTTGACTTATCATACAAAGGAAAACGATGCTATTTCAGGCGAAAGAATAGTCTTGGAAGCACGAAAGCTTAGCAAACCAGTAGCCATAAGCGATAAGACCTCAAGACACGGAGCACAAAGGGTAAAGGCAGACAAAGCTGAAGCTTGGATAGAACGAGCTTATGTCGCTGGAACAAGAAAATTCTGATAGAGACAGCATTCACCCCTAATGGTTACCGGATGAAGTCCGCGAAATCTGGCGCGCATGCTTGTTCCGAAATTGGCCTAAAATGGTTTCTATTCGCCCTTCATGACCTAGGAACGGCTTCGGGCTTCATGTCCGTTCTTCATTTCTTTGGGGATTTTGTCTCTCCTCGAACACAGGAGAAACGAGCAAAACGGAATTAAAACCATTTTTGACCATTTTAGGAACACGCATGCGCGCTGTTTACTCGATTTCGATAACATCTGTGTATACTCGATTCAGATAATAGCTAGTATCCTATCCTTCCTTTCCATTGTCTACCTGATAGCTATGTGCTGAATTGAGTATACAGTGGTTCCATTTTCTCCACCGTCCATTGACCGTCGTAGTGGTCGTGGTCGTCCGTCGTCGTGGTCGTCCGTCGTCCTGTGTGTGTGGGGGTAAAGTTTTATCCCACACACCCAAGGGTGGTTGGAATTAGTGTGGTAGACTTTTAGTAAAACACTGCCACACAGTTTAAGGTGAAAAATAGAAAAAGAGAGAACATGACTTTTTGCTTTAGCTATTTTCTTCTCAATTCCATGTAGTCAAGTAACAGCAGTATTCCCTGAATTATGAAGTACAACCCAACTATCCACACTAGTAAGCTTGGAAAAACAATCACCAGAATGCCGAAGAGTATAGCTATTATCGCTAGTATTGGCTTTGAAACTGTAACGCCCATCTTCTTTAGCCCTTTGTCCATTGTATCAGTCATATTCTGTTCTTCCCTTAGAAACCACTTACTCTGGTTTATCCATAAAGAATTTTTGGTGCACGCGCTGAGTGTGAGTGAGTGTGTGTAAGAGTGTCTGGTTGATAGAGCGTAAACATTTTGGGTTTGGGGGTAAATTTTTATCTTGTGTGTGTCCATGCCAACGAGGATGGTTTATGAGGGCATTTAACAAAAGAGAGCAAAGTTCAATAAATGTTATATGGCGATTTCCATAAATAGCCTACAGATGACAATGATGGATGAAACCGATTTGCTAAAAGAAATCTCTCATAAATTAAGTCAATTGATAGTTTTGACCAAACTTACGAATGCCACCCAAGTCAAATCAGTAATAGAAGAAATCAAGAAAGACCAAGTCGCGCAGATTGCTATAGCTATCGCTGATGGTTCTTTAACTTCCTCGCAGGTCAAGCAAAAAGTAACAGCGCAGACTAATGTATCTGAAAGAACTGTTCAAAGACGATTAGCGGAGCTAGTTGAAAAAGGTGTTCTGATACCTGTTAAAAGAGGCAATGAGCTGTATTATGAAGACTCGGGGCTTTTTTTCTGAGAGCTAGTGAAAAACAATGAGCGAAGAGTTGGCAGAACTTAAGAAGATTACTAAAATTCTGCTGCTAGTAAACACGGAACAATTGGAGAGCCAACTTTCGAAATACGCAACGACTGATGAGAGAAAAAGAGTTTGGGTATTGATAAACGGTCAAAGTCAACCTGATGAACTGGCTTTGGGTTCAGGAATGAAAAAGAGGTCAGTCTATGATTTTTTGAAGATACTCGTAAACGCTGAATTGATAGAAAATCCCTACGGGAAAGCACCCAAGAAAATACTCGAATATGTTCCAGCATCATGGCTAGACCTGATGAAAACTGAAACTGAAGACAAAAAGGAAAAGAAAGGAGAAACAGTAAATGAGCCAAACAAATGATTTACTGGCGGAAATTTCATCCAAGTTAGATAAAGTTCTTGGGCTCCTTGCTCTGGATGTTGTCAAGAAATATGGAAAAGAACAGGAAAAAATAGAGCTTCTTGATTCACTCGGATTCAGACCTGCGGAAATCGCTAAATTTCTGAACAAAAGTCCAGACAACGTCAGCGTACAGCTTAATATTATACGCAAAAAGAGAGAGAAAAATCCGAGCCCGCGTTAAGAGGATGGAAAAGGAACCCAACAAAAAGATAACGACACAAATCTACTCAAATGCCAGAAAGTACCCGTTTTTGTTCTTCAGAAAGATGTTGACAGACCAACTGTTTCTCTTCTAGCTCACATTTTCCGTAAGATGAATAATGAAACAGAGAAAGCAAGAAGAATATTTCGCGAAAAACCAATGTCATTGTATCCTTTTCTTTAACAGGATGTTCCAGAGGCTGAAACGAAGCAGATAAGTTATCACTGCGCGAAACGTTCGTAACTATTGTCCCGTGGACTGTTCTGCTGAGTTCCTTATAGCAAGATATGAGACAATCACAGCTCTTCTTAACAAATTGCTGGTGCCTTGCAGCAAAGAGAGGGTAATCCTTTATCCAAGAAGTGAGGAAATCGATTGTCTGAAATTTAGTTGGATACTCTTGGAGAGTAATATGTTCAATCTTGTGGTCGAAGTAGTAGAAATATCTGAGAAAATCCTCGATGCAAGCGCGTTCAAATAAATGCAAAGTCCTTTTGTTCCCAAAGACGATTGAGGGTATTAGTTCCACCGAGTCTGCTTCAAGTTGCCTTACATAGAGTTTTGCCCAATCGGGGATATCCGTAAATTTCTGGTTCCAAAATCCAACAGTGAATGCAACTTGATGAGCCTTTCTGAAAAGGGCAAGTTGATGTCCGCTCAAAGCATTTTGACCTATCTTGAATTTCTTGAAGAAATCCAAGCAGCTGCCAGAATCAGCACTTTGAACCGATAAAAGCGAGCCACCGAGGGACAAACTTCACTTGTCACTTTCCTATTTGTTTTTCCCAAGCTCTGAAAAATTTACTGAATGCTGTGATTTCCCTTTCGGTCGCTCGCCTTTCCAGTGCCTGCAAAAATAAACTCTGCTTAATTCGGTCACTCTGCTGAAAACTGTCGATTATCACGTTTACAAGTTGCTCTCGTGTTGGGTTTAGGATTTGCCCAGAAGACTCAGGCAATATGTCAAAAGCGAAACGCTGAAGCTGCGAATTATCTGGAAATATTTTTTGGTTGCTTAGTACGTCTTTTAGGTCTTCTGGAAGGAACTCAATCTCTTCTTCACGCCTTCCTGTATTGGCTGACACCGCTATGCCTACTTCGTCAAGAGAAATGATTTTTTGCATCCTTCCTTTCCTTCGGTCGCTGTTAACCACTATACCTATGCCAGACCATTTTTGCCAATAATAGCCCACCATTCTTCTTGAAACAGATGTCGTTGATTCAATGTCGTACTGAGACCGAGCGCCATTTGTCAATTCGTAGATTCTCTTCTTTTCTTCAGTGTCTAATTCTTTGATGAGCAGCTCTCTAAGGCGCGGTTTATTCTCTAGCTTTATCCAATTTAGAATTTCCTTTAGCACATCGGCAATCTGTTCAATCTCGGCTTCGGTAGGCGTAGACAAATTCTCTCACTTACTCTTAGGAAAGATTTATGCGAAGTTGTATTTTATACTAACGTCTCAAACTCGTTTGACAGGGTGCGGTTAAGATGGGCAAAATAGTTGCGATGTTAAATATGAAAGGCGGGGTGGGTAAAACCACTTTGGCTGTCAACATAAGTTCTTGCTTGGCAAAACTAAGAGATAAAAAAGTTCTTTTGATTGATTTAGACCCTCAGTATAATGCAACACAATACCTCGTGAATCTGGAGAAGCACCCTGAATATGTAGATGGTTCGAAACCGACAGTTTTTAACATAATGGCACCCGAGAGTGCCTCTGCAAGGAGCGTTGCAGACGGGGCTACTTTGGGACAGGAAAAACATCAAATCTGTCTAAATGATGTAAAACGGAATCTGTTTAAAAATGAAGCAGGAAACGGTGTGCTTGACTTGATTCCAAGCACATTGAACTTGCTTCTTGTCGAAATATCTCGTGAGATGGGAATTGAAAACAAACTCAGAAACTTTGTCAACATCATAAAAGAAGCTTATGATTTCATAATAATTGATTGCCCTCCAACCTTCTCAGTTTTTCTGTTAAGTGGTTACCTTGCAAGTGACTACTATCTCGTGCCACTCAAACCTGACCCTCTTTCGACATTAGGCATTCCTCTCCTCGACACAGTTTTCAGAGTTTATTGCGACACATTCGGGAAGGAAATAAAACCACTTGGAGTTGTGTTCACCATGGTTAGAAAAACAAGGGAAATGGAAGATGTCATGGAAGACATAAGAGACGCAAGTGCAGGGAAGAAATATGTCTTCCGAAGTGTCCTGTCAAACTCCACACGCGTTGCAGAAGCATCAAGAATGAACCTTCCTCTATTCGAATGGAAGGAATCTGAGAGATATGGAAAAGAGATTGAAGACATAACAGATGAATTCTTGAAACTATTCGGAAGCTGAGCTTGGAGGAACGCGCGCTAATCCAATCCTCATAGAATCCCTTGCTCATGCGCATATTCATAGAGTTCTCTGAAATCAGCAATAGGCATCATGGGTCCAAACTGACCGAACGCCCACTTCCCATAACGGTCGAAGATGTAATAGCACAACCAACAACTTATGTCCCCATCGCTCCATAGTATTTCAGCTATGAAGTTGACCTTTTCAGGGAGGTCCGTCTGTTGTCCCCAAACCATCCTCGTGACTTTAAAGCTGTTCGTCTTGTTTGGGTCAGATTTATCTCTCGCCTTGTGTTCCATGTCCTTGCTCAGGATGAGCGGTATCCCACGTTTGTCCTGTATAGGAATGGTCCACTCTTTGTTCAACCCGTCAAAGTAACCCTTGTTCATATTTTAGCCACCCTCTTTGATATTATATTGATTCCCAGATTTATATAAAAATTCAATGCAATAGTACCTACGTCATTAGTTCAGGGCCAGCGTAGGTCAATTTTTCAGTTGGTTGGGGTAAAGTTTTATCTTGTGTGTACTATCAATAAATCTCTTATTCCACAAAGAGGTATGCTAATTGTTTGGAGAAGAAATGAATGCACTATCGTGACATTCAGATAACTAACAAAGCGTTTTATGTGATTGAACCAAGAGCTGTTTTTTATGATAACTACTTGAAACAGAAAGACGCTAACCAATGGGCGGAATCTGTTACTAGAGAGGAAGCTGAAAAGCTATTGGGATTTATTACTTCATGGGACCATCACTTTATTGGAGAAGCAGAGATTTTTCAGAATATCTATTCAGATATTTCTTCAGACTTGGATTCTCTAAAGGACAAAAGCATAGAGAGTGTTGACCTTGATAATCCAGAAGTTGAGAAATCCATCAGTCACATATTTGATAAAGTAGCTGATGGTTTATGTCATAGGCATCAGTCAACAGATGCTTCCAAGATTCTGCACACAATACTTCCCAATCTAATCGTAATGTGGGATAGAGAAATCCGAAAGGGTATTTTGAAGGATGTCAATAAGGATTGGGGAACAGCTTATGTTTGGGAATTTTTGCCAAAGATGCAAAAGGAAGCAAGAGAAGCTACAGCAAGTTGCGCTCAAGAAAAGGAACTAACTCCTGCTGATGCAAAGAGAGCAATTGAAGAAACATGTAGAGGGCATTCTTTAGCTAAACTGATAGACCAGCATAATTATGTAATCTTTACAAGAACAAAGAAATTTAGAGAAGTTCTAGAATGGGCATCGAAAAATGGAAAAATAACTGAACTTGAACACCAAAGGCTCCTCAGCAAATTGCCTTAATTCTTCATCTCCCACATCTTTTCGAAGTTTGACTCGCATACAGACACCCTAGGACAAGGCGACAACCCTAGGATTCCAGCTCGGTTTCTCATTCCTCAAGTATCTAGCGAAGAGTAATGCTTCTTCCGTTATCAGCGTCTCCAGTTCTTGCTTACTTCCCCTACGGATTCTTGGAATAGAGACTCTTGTTTCAAATTGCTTATCGAGTTTGCTTATCATGTCCCTAGCCTTTTCTTCTTTAAGGAACTGCCTTTTCTCTTTCATTCCAGCATAGTTCAACGTTTTTAGAACGAAGTCCTGAGAACCAAGATTCTGGCAGTACTGTATCGTGAAATCGTCTACGATGTGGCGGTATAGTTCCTGAAAATTGCATATCAGTGAAGGCGTTCCTCCTGGAGAGCGGGCAGAAATCCGGGCTTCTTGTCTTGTCATTTGTTCAATCGCTGTCTCTTTTGTTAATCTTCACTGTGGATGGTTCTTTTGTGATTGCATAACGAACCATTTGTTAAGCTCTCATGTTGCGGAAAGGTTAATGTCTTCTGTTGGCTTGTTACTGTTTGTTGTGTGTTTGGTTTGCTTCGTGATGCTTGGGCGCTTGCCATTGAAACTCTAAGCTGGATGGATATGCGAAAGCTGAGTGAGCGTCTAGCCTTCACCCGAACCGTAAAGCAGCTTGGAATACGTGATTCTGATGCTCTGCGCTTAGCCCTCATGCTTGTCCTCGAAACTGTCAAACGCCGAAACCTCATAGACAAATTCATAAACACCATCCTCAAGCCCAGCTCGTTAGAGGATTTTGACCTCGGCGTACAGGCTTTCCTAAGATTGTATGTTTACCAGACACGCCTAGCCAGCAGTCGAACTGAGACCGTTAGTTTTGAAGAAGCAGAAAACATAGCCAAACTTGCCCGCTCAATCCTCGGCTGGAAAACCCTCCAAGAAGTCGAACCCTTCCTAGGCCTACTACTAACCCAGAAAATCAGCACGGTTCTAGACAACGCAAGTGATGAAGAAAGAATCGGCTTGTTGACTTTTCACCCAACATGGTTCGTAAAATACTGTTTCCGCATCTTCGGCAGAACAGAAACCATAACCATGCTTGAAGCGGATAAGCGGGCTCTGCCCACGTACATAAGACTGAACACGCTGAAAGCAGATGAAAACACGATTATGCAAAAACTGGCTGAAGAAGGAGTTAAAACAGAAAAAGTTGAGCAACTCAAATTCGCCCACAAGGTCATTCAAACAAAAACTCCTCTGACGAAGACAGAAAGCCACAAGCAAGGTCTGTTCTACATTCAGGACAAGGCCAGTTGCTTCGCCGCAGAAGCCGCCGACCCAAAACCCAAAACAACTGTGCTAGACGTATGCGCCGCACCAGGAGCCAAAACCACGTACCTAGCCCAACTAATGCAAAACCAAGGCACCATTATCTCACTAGACTATTCACGACGCAGAATGAGCGTCTGGAAAGACGAAACACGCCACATGGACACAGCAAACGCTGAACCAATAATCGCCAACGCCTGCAAGCCTTTACCCTTCCAAACAGAAGCTGACCTAGTCATACTGGACCCACCATGCACCAGCACAGGCACCTTCGCCAGACTTCCCTCATCAAAATGGAGAATCACACCACGCTCAATAGACAGAATGGCCGCTATCCAGTGGCAAATGCTCAACAACTGCACAAACCACGTAAAGCAAGACGGTACGCTGATCTACTCCACATGCAGCATAACTGTTGAAGAAAACGAAATACAAATCGAACGGTTCCTCAAGCACCACTCAGATTTCCAACTGGTACCGATAACGCCAAAAATAGGCGTATCTGGGATGCGGGGACTGGACATATGTCAAAGGCTCTATCCACATCTGCACGAGTGCAATGGCTTCTTCATCGCAAAACTGCAAAGAGAATAGGAAACACTGTTTCTCCAAACCAACTTGCTACTTTTTCCGCATTTTCTCCAGACAAGCCAGCATCTCAAAGATCACTTTAGCTGCTTGAATCGCTGAAACCCCCTGATCATAGTTAGGCGCGACCTCCAACACGTCAAAGCCGATCACCCGCTTGTCACAGACGCCTTCAAGAATGTCCAGAAACGTGCCCACGTCAAGACCGTCAGCCTCAGGATTTTGAGCGGCTGGCACAAACGCGGGATCAAGAACATCCATGTCAACAGACAAATAAACGCTCTTACACTTCGCCAGCATCTCCCTCAACTGCTCCACTATCTTCCTGCTTCCTTCCTTCCTGATCTGCTGCGTCGTGAAAAACTCTATTCCCGCCTTCTTCGCATAAGCAAGCTCCTCTTTGCACACCGCCCTCGTACCCACTTCAACTATCTTAGCTGGCTTCGCTTCCTCGTTTATCCTTCGCATGAAGGTTGTGTGAGAAAGCTTCAAACCCAAAAACTCGCCACGCAAATCCAAATGCGCATCAAAACTAACTATCGCCGTCTCATGCATCTTGGCGCCAAAACCTTTCACAACACCCAAAGTGATCGTGTGCTCTCCGCCAATGGTGACTGGAATCTTGCCAGCCTTCGCGATGTCTTTTATCGCGAGTTCAAGCATTTCCAGCGTCTTCTTTGTATCCGTGGAAACATGCAAATCGCCCAAATCGTGCAAGCCTATGTCCTCAACATCCACGCCAGAACGAAAGCTGAACGTCTCAATGTTAAGCGAAGCCTGCCTGATAGCTGTAGGCCCAAACCGTGCTCCAGTACGATAAGTGCTCGTAACATCAAACGGAACACCTAGAACCACGTAATCCGCATCCTCAAACGACTTCTGAAAACCGCTAAACACGTTCAACTGAGACACGAACAACTCGCTGTTGCTCAAACGCTACACCAATCCTCAATCGTTGAGTGTGCAATATCTGACAGTAGCCTCTAAACCTTTTCGCTTTTTTCTCCAAAACTCAAACGACGCCACAAACTCATAGCGGAACAAAACGCCTCAGAAGAAGAAGTAGTAAGGTACAGTCTCCGACTACTTCTATCGGTCAGAGCCGCCTCAGCACATGACATTTCCTGAATAGCTTAATCATTATCGTGGAGGATCATATCTTAGCTTGTTTTCCTGTTCTACGTAACTAAACCCGTAGGCGAATTGTCAGGTTACGTCGAGTTCATTGAAAGGAAAACTGGAGGCTCTGTAAGCCTGTGAAAGAATGTAGACGCGAATCCGTTCTAAATACAAAAAGAGAAATTCGGCGAATATATCGGAGAGAAAAAGAAAGCATCATTCGTGTATTTTTCGCACAATCATCTGTTCCTAGCGAAATGCTAAATACCTTCAATCAGGCTGTAACGCAGGCTTGATATGCATGTCTAATGGTTCACATTTGGAAGATTGGGTGACGCTTCCCGAGGCTCCTCCTATACCTAACCTCAGGTTTCGACGCTTTAGAGGCGAGTCTGACTACCCCCGTATGGTAGCTGTAACCGAAGCAATGAGGGATGCGGATCAGTTGGAGTTCACCGTTTCTGTGGAGGACATCGCGCGCCAGTTCAAGCATTTGGAAAACTGTGATCCATACCGAGATTTACTATTCGCTGAAATAGATGGCAAGGTCATTGGTTTTACAGAGGCATTGTGGAGCAAGGATCCAAACGGCGCTTTTCTCTACAACCACTTTGTCGTTCTCCTCCCCGAATTTTATGGAAAAGGTATACGCAAAGCAATGCTCAAGTACAATGAGTCAAGGCTCAGAGAAATCGCTCAGACGCATCCCACAGACGTTCCTCGTCTATTCCAGTCAATTGTGGCGGATTCCGAGAAAGATTGGATATCAGTTTTGAACAGTGAAGGATACTCAGTGTTCCGTTATGGCTTCAGAATGGTTCGTCCAACTCTAGAAGAGATTCCTGATCTGCCTCTTCCTGCGGAAATAGAGGTTCGCCCTGTGAAACCTGAACACTACAGAGCTATTATCAGCGCTTGGAACGAAGTATGCAAAGACATGAGGGGCCAAATACCCATAACCGATGAAGACTTCAAAGGATTCCAAGAGTCACCAATTTTTAACCCTTCGATCTGGCAAATAGCTTGGCACAAGAACGACGTCGTAGGCACAATCCTCAACTTCATAAATGAACAAGAAAACAAAGAATACAAACGCAAACGCGGACACGTCGAATTGATCTCCGTACAACGCCCATGGAGAGGCAAAGGCATAGCAAAAGCATTGATCGCCAGAAGCCTCAAGCTTCTAAAGGAACGCGGTATGACCGAGGCAGCGTTAGGAGTAGATGCTGAAAACCCCAGCGGAGCTCTACATCTCTATCAAAAAATGGGTTTCCAAATCGAGAAAAGAGTCGTATTCTACATAAAACCCTTAAACTAGAATATCCTTTGCGCGCTTGCTAATCCCAACAAGCTTTGCCAGCGTTTCCGAATCAAAAGTCTATTCTGGCAGACCAGTGGATGTGACAGTCGGAGCGGAGAACCTTGGAGACTTGCCTGAAACCTTTGAAGTCACCATCTACGCGGACAATACCCCTGTGGGCACAAGTCTTGTTAATGGATTGGGAATTGGAAAAGAAGTTGAACTGAATTTTGTTTGGGACACCGCTGGCTTTTCACAGGGTATACTTACAATCTGACCGCCAAGACTGGCCCAGTACCGAATGACATTGACGAAGACAACAATATCTTATCAGCAGGAAGCATCTCGATCTTACTTCCATTTCCCATAGCAAACTTCACGATTACACCCGGATCTCCCGTAGTGAACCAGATGATCACATTTGATGCTACGAGTTCGACTTCTCCAAACGGGAACATCGTCAGCTATATTTGGGATTTCGGTGAAGGCGTAAACAATACTACCCAGTTCTCAACCGTGAACTACATGTTCACCCAATACGGAAATCATAAGGTCAGCTTGACGGTGGTAGATTCTGCAGGTTTGAACAGCTCTATATGGAAGATTGTATATGTGCAAGGGCTAAGAATACTTGGTGACTGCAATGGCGATGGCATAGTTGACATTATGGACATGGCTCTGGTAGCCTCTGCTTTTGGATCTTATCCCGGACATCCAAGATGGGACGACAGAGCAGACGAGCATAGGGACAGCATCATAGATGTCTTCGATCTAGTGACCGTAGCTTTACATCTTGGAGAGACAGGTTAACCCTACAACCTGCCTAAGCTATGTCTTTTCGTGCTGGGTTAAATCTAAAACCAATCACCTTCGAGCATAACGTCACATTCTGCAAGCATATTCAAACGTTCCTTCTATCAATTTCTTTGGCTTCTTCCACCATTTCAGCAATGAAAAGTATAGGTGTGAATCTGTTAAAAACAATTCGTAGAAGAGGAGCTTTCAGGTTGTATCGGCATCTCTCTTAGATAGGTTTAAATCTGTAGATTTAAAATCATTAACGTCAAAGGCTGATAGTAAATGTCAGTTGAATCCAAGCTGAAAATTGAAAGCAAAGCCATGTTCCTCACAACGATCTTCTACGCAATAATCGGAGTAATCTTCCTCGCAGCTCTGCCCATCGAAGACTTTCAGCCACAGCTCGCAATAATCGGCATCTTCAGCCTACTGACAGCGTACGGAATGTTCAAGAAGAGAAACTGGTCAATCTACTTTGTATTCATACTCTTCTTCACTAGCACCGCCTTTTCCTCAGCAATGCTGTACTGGTACTATCTTCGCGCAGAATACCTCATGTTCGCTGGAATGTCCGCCTACCTCATACTGACATGGGTAGCAACAATCTACCTAGCAATAAAAAGAAAGAACCTAGAAGCCTAAAACTCACCGCCAAACCACAGAACCTTTACCTACTTTCTAAGATACATTTTTCTTGAACAATCGAACCATAACTTCTTCGCGCACATCCACAAACTGCTGATTCTCACCTATCTCAACAAACCCATCAGCCTTCGAAAGAGTGGTAATAGCTCCAGACGCCCCAGACTCAACAGGATCAGCAACCAACCTGTCAGCGCTTTCTCGTCTAAGCCTAACCATTACAAATGTTCGCCTGCCCTTCGCAGGAAACATTCTCATACCCGCAAGAGCCCTAACCACATTGTCTTCGTCAGCCTTTCCACCTGCCAATGCCGTAATCAACGGGCGAACAAGCAGGTGAAACACCAGCAAAGCCGAAGCTGGATGTCCAGGAAGAGAAAAAACAAGTTTTCCACCAACAGAAGCCACGGACACAGGTTTTCCAGGCTTAATGGCTATGCCGCAAACAATCACGCCTGGCTTTCCAAGCAAGTCCAATGCTCGCGGCATGAAATCCTTCGGGCCAACAGAAACGCCGCCGGAAGTCACAACCAAATCAGTCAAACCCAGAGCCTTCTTCAGGGCCTTCTGTATCTCTTCCATGTTGTCCGGAAAAACCCCTAGACAGATTGGTTTTCCCCCACACTCGAGGACTGCCGCGCTCAAGCTGTGAGCATTGATGTCAAAAATCTTCGCAGACAAAAGCTTCGCACCAGGCTCCACGACCTCCGCGCCAGTAGAAAGAACCGCGACACGCGGCGAAGCATAAACTCTAGTCTTTGCCAAGCCAACAGCGGCGAGGACACCTATTTCTCTTGATCCCAACCGTTGACCAGCCTTGA